>OCAE01001544.1_pt1 | contig 10096 bp, 9 predicted proteins | sample 1495581 | NCBI WGS metagenome assembly OCAE01 (sample SAMEA2580278, study PRJEB22360) | human gut metagenome | biome: human gut; feature: human-associated habitat; material: faeces | place: Denmark | collected 2008/2010 | reverse complement strand
TGATTGCAGTTGAAGCCGGGGAAACCGACCATACTGTACCCGTAATCCGGGTAGACGGGAAAGAAACCGGAACCTGTACCGCAATCTTTTTTGCGGTAAATATGGCACCCGGGGTTATGGAGGGGTCTCTTTTGGAAAATGGCGGCAGATTGATTTCGGGAGATATTGCCGGCGCTGCCGAACGAAATTTGAAAAAGCTGTATCCGGAAGCGGTCTGCTGCTATTGTCTTGGGGCCTCCGGGGATCAGTGGCAGGAGCTGCGGGCGGGGACGGACGTGATGAATGCACAGGGAGAATTGGAAAAAGAAGATCTTCATGAAAAGGGCTTCGTTCTTGTGGAGGCACTGGGACGAAAACTGGCATCCTCCATTAGCATCGCGATTCGAAAACCTGCCGAGCCAGAAGAAAACCGGATTGAGATGGAAACGAGGAATTTTGTTTATCCGGGTCAGAAAGAAATTGGCAGGGATTTTAATTCCATGCGGCCAGGAAAGGGGGAGTTTGAAGCGGCTGGCGACGTAAACAGCGACACGGCAATTTTAAAGCTGGGAGATATCGCGGTTGTAGCGGCACATGCCGAGATCAACGCGGCGTCACTGCAGAGAATACGTGCCGCCGCAAAATGCGAAAAAATCTTTTTCACCGCATTTACCAACGGCGCGGGCGGTTATATGACGGAAAAAGCAATTTACGACGCAGGAGGATATCAGTGCAGGAAGAGCCAGTTCTTCCGCGGCAGCGCAGAACTGTTTGAGAAGAATGTCGCTGCGTTTTTAGAGGACATGAAGTGATTGCCGGTTTGGCATCACTCCAGCGTTTCCTGCCTGCTTTTTATGAAGCTCAAAAAATTGGATGCGATCTGTGTCATTTTAATCTTGGGTAAGTAAACTAAGTCGACGGTGGTTTTGATGGCAGGACGGATATCCACAATGGAGATTCCGCTTAAATCATATTTCAGTATCGGTTTCTCCATGAGCAGTGCAACTCCGGTGCCTTTGCGTACTAAGTCCAGCAGGTTATTAGCGTGATGGCTGGTAAAGGTTACGATCGGATCGAAGCCGGCTTTTTTACATTCGGAGACACATAAGGCATACATTAAAGTATCTTTGGGGAGCAGCAGGAGAGGAATGTCCTTTAACTGGGCCACAGAGATATCCTTTTCTTTTGCGAGGGGATGATTTTCCGGAATCAGGGCAATCATTGCATCATTGGAAAAGGGGAGCCGTTCGAGATTTAGGGAAGTATACTCGAATTCGCGCATAAACGCAAAATCGCATTTGCCGCTTTCCAGCATTTTCAGAAGATCATTAAAATCCCCTTCGAGAAGATCGATGGAAATTCCAGGATATTCTTTGCGGAAAGAGACAAGAACGTCGGTAATGCCATAGGAAACCATCATTGGGATGGTGCCGATCTGAAGATTATCGTGCTCCAGGCGCTGCTGGTTGTAAATGGCGGTGTTATAGTCCTGCTGCAGCTTCATGATCTGCTGAGCATAGGGAAGCATAAGCTCACCGTACTCGGTCAGGGCAATTTTTCTGGTGGTCCGGTCAAAAACAGGGGCACCCAAGTCTTTTTCAAATGCCTGAATATGGCGTGTCAGTGTCGATTGTGTTAAATATAATTTATCCGCGGCAGCTAAGTAATTCCCGGTTTCGGCGAGAACGGTAAATTCTCGAAAATAATCAATATCCATTCTGTCTCCTTGTAGTTGAAAAATGATTGCAACGATAGTTTTATTATAATTGATATCCATTTGTTTGTCAAAATGGTTCATGTACGGAACCGAGGTCTTCACTCCCAAATCCAATGGCTCAAGCTCTCCTCCGGCACATGGTGCAGATGTTTTTCAATTGATCAGCAGTCTCTGCGCCGTCGTCCGTGATGGTTTCCCCATCCCCACTGTCAAAGGAGGTGGAATCCATAGAGTTTACTGTTAGCTCTGACGATTAAAAAATAATATATAAAAAACCTCCCATCTTATATGGGATTGCGAGATAATAAAACTGACCAAAGAATTATTTCTTCGCAACCGCATAAAGAAAGGAGGTTTTTAGCATGAAAACAAAAGAAAAAACTACCAGAAAAGATACCCGGGAATATCTGACTCAGTTTCATCTGGCATGTGAACTGGTAAAAGTAATCCGTCATTAGTTCACCGGACTCCCGACCATGTTAAAAAAATTGGAGGACCCACGGGACCAGCGTTATATCACTTATGAGAGCCAAGTCATACTGATGACACGCATTCTCTCTTCTATATTTTATATCAGCAGTATGAGAAAAACAAACCAGGAATTTAATTCGGATACCGTGATCGAAAATATTGGATATCTGTGTGGAAAGCCGGAACTTTCGGAACTTCCCTATTGGGATACTATCAATGATTATTGAGGAAACTGGATCCCGGCCAACTGCAGGAAGTAGTCTGTAGCCTGGTACGCCGTTTGATACGGAGCCGCGCATTTGAAGACTCCCTAAATATAGGCTAGTAGCGGCCTATCGACTATTTTTATATAGATGAGGTGTCAAACTCCCGTGTGCTTTTATAGAAACGAAAAGGAGAGTAGACTTGAAAAGGTAGGGTGGAACTGGGACTATTTCATTAAAGATAAATTTACTCGTCAGAGCTGGCGCAGGCAATTGAAGATTGCGTTTCCCCCTGATTTCATGGTATAATAAACAGTTGAATAAATACATATATTTCATATACAAACAGGGAGTATATGGCTGGGGGGAGATTGATGGGGTTACGAGGTGTAATTGCAGATGACGAAGTTCTGATCCGTATGTATATTCGGGAAATCCTGGAGAATAACGGTTATGAAGTGGCAGGAGAGGCCGAGGATGGCATGGACGCCGTTACTCTGTGCAGGGAGACGAAACCGGATTTTATTATTATGGACATCAACATGCCCGTTATGACCGGTTTGGAAGCTGCCAGGGTGATCAACGAGGAGAAGCTGGCCGGTTTTATCATTGTGCTGACCGCTTACCGGGACAGGGAAATTGCCGAAAAAGCAGTGAATATGGATATCATGGGCTATATTGTGAAGCCGGTGGATGAAGACACTCTGATTCCGGCTATTAAGATCGCTCAGAATAAATATAAGCAGATTGAGGAAATGGAGCGGGAGTTCAGCAGAACGAAGGAAACGCTCAATGACAGAAAGTATGTGGACCGTGCCAAGGGGATTATTATGGAGCGCAGAAACATGACAGAGAAGGAAGCGTTTTCTTATATTCGCAGGCTGGCTATGGACAAGGGAAAGCCCATGGCGGAGATAGCAAAAATGCTTCTAAAAGCGTATGGAGAGTAGAGAGACTAAAAAACAGGGTGCGAAAACAGACTGCAAAAACAGACTGCAAAAACCGGGGACGGGAGGGGAAAATGCCTGATTGTCTGACAAAAGAAGAACGGGACAGAAAGCTGGTACAGATTGCTCATTCTTATACCGATTTGACAGAAGCGGATATCCAGATTCTTCTGGATGTATCTCATGCGCTGCCTTCTATCGGCAATCTGGAAAGCGGGGATACCTATATCAATATACTGACACGAAATGGGGAATCCATGGTTGCGGCCCAGTACCGGCATCCGGACTGCGACCTCTATAAGCGGGACGTGATCGGGGAGGTTGAAAAGAAGGAAGATGAACCGGCGGTATATCGGGCGCTGGAATACGGGATTCCAGGCAGAGGGCTGATCGGTATCATTGACAACAGAAAGATTGTGGTCCGACATACGGTCAGCCCCATTTTTAATGACCAGCAGAAGGTCATCGGTTCTTTGACTTATGAATATCTGAATTCCGGGGCAGATACGGAGCCCATACGCATCGTAAATAAAGAGGGAAAAGCGGCATTCTTTGACAGCAAGATCAATCAGCTGATCAGCAATCTGCAGGAGGGATTCCTGATCTGCGATGAGGAGGGGGTCTGCACCTTTGCGAACGCGCGGGCGGAGGAGCTGTATCAGAAGGCAGGGCATTCGGAGTGCCTCATCGGCCGCAGATATGAAGAACTGGATCTGACGGGAAATTACAGCCAGGAAGAGATTATGGCTGGCGGTACTAGGAAGCAGGAAGTCCAGACTGACCGATACGTATTGGAGGAAAATATCAGTGCGATTCGGGAGGATGGAGTGTATCAGGGAATTCTCGTTATCCTGCGGGATAAGACGAAGATACGGCAGATGGAGGACGAGATCGCTTACCGGGCGGCCTTAATCCATGAGGTTCATCACCGCGTGAAAAATAACCTTCAGACGATCATCAGCCTCGTCGGACTGGAGGCGGCACAGAAAAAATACGCAGAGGTGAAGGCGTTTGCCAAAACCATTACCGGATATATCCGCAGCATGAGCATGACCTATGACCTTCTCGCTCATACCGGGGCGGAAGCGGTTGATTTAAAGACCATGCTGGCTCAGATTATCGATTATGTGCTGGAGAGCTGGAGCGTCCGTGGATGCCGGATTCATGTGGATATCACGGGAGATGATCTGGAGCTTCCGGAGCACGTGGCATCCACCGTTGCACTGATTGTAAATGAGCTGGTGACAAACAGCATCAAATATGCCTTTTGTGACCGTGACGAAGGCAGCATTTTCCTGACGATAGAAAAGGGAGAGGAATACTCCTGGGTTACGGTCAGGGATGACGGCTGCGGAATTGATGAAAAAAGCGGTGACCGATCCGGCAAGGGCCTTGGATTAAAGCTTGTGGACAGCCTTGTGAAATCGAGCCTTAAGGGCACGCTAACGATTGAAAGCAGGGAGGGGACCGCCGTCAGATTTTCTGTTTTCCATTAACTGGTATTTTCTTGACAAATTAATCACAAAGTGCTATGATCTATTTCAGTTAAAGGGATATCACTTTAGCGGTAAAATTTAATATAAGATGATATGCAACGGCGTATATCAGTAGAGTGGCATTGTGGTCCAAAAACTTTGTAAGGGGTTTTTGGACCTTTTTATTTCTGTGGGCTTAACGCCTCATGATTTGCGGCGGTGGGTCTGCTGAAAAGTTTATTATGTAAAAGTTTAATTATGTAAAGGAGTTTTGGGAATGGATGATAATCAAAATAAAAATGGCGGTCTGAACAAAAGTTTAAAATTGATTTTTGTTTATACGGTAGCGACAGGCTCTATTTTTACCTTTGTAAACTACTGGGATTCTGTTTTCTACGGTTATTGCGGCACCGGTACATTTCTTGCTTTTGCCCTGATGACGGTTGCGATCCTTCCGATTGCACTGGTATACAGCGAACTTGCTTCTCTGTTTCATACTTCCGGCGGAGAGTTGATTTATAACACGGTCGGGATTAACAAACACGTGGGCTTTTTGGCCTCCTGGCTGATTATGGCGGCCTGGATATCCGTTCCGCCGGCTGTCGTTATGGCGATCATGACATGGGTGAATAAGACGATGCATTTGAATCTGGGCACCTGGCCCATGGTAGGCTGTGCGGCGATTCTCTTAATTCTGTATTTCCTGATGAGTATTCAGAATGTACAGTTTCTCGTCAAGGCCCAGGCCGGCATGCTGTTCTGTAATATTGCAGTTACCATACTGACTGGATTTATCCTGCTGTTTTCTGGTCACTGGCATCTTGCAAATTTTGGAAATATTTTCACCTCCACATTGGTTTCTGTACACGGAATTCCGGGCTGGATTATCGGTATGGCGCTTTTGATTACTCCGTATTTTGGTTTTGAGACAGTTCCCCAGATGGTGGAAGAGGGAGATTTTCCTATTAAAAGCTCAAAAAAAGCGATTTGCGGTTCGATTCTGACATGCGGCTGTATCTACGTATTTTACTATTTCTGTATTGCGGGTCTGGATGGTTTAAAGGACGTATACGCAGGATTTGCGCAGGATGGATTCCTGACGATTGCTACGATGCAGAACGAACTCGGCTGGGTTTTCTGGCCTATAGTTGTGGGACTCATCTCCTGCCTTCTGGGCATGGGCGCTTCCCTGCTGGGCTTCTGGATGTCCACAGTCCGTATGCTGTACTCTATGGCGAACAAAAACTTTTTGCCTAAAATATTTGCAAAAGTGAACAAAAATAAGCAGCCTCTGCTGCCGAATATTTTCCTGCTGATCCTGTCTTTAATTTTTATAGTTTTACAGAACTCTTCTGATTTTATGAGTGCATTTTTCAATCTGATGAGTTTTGGCTGTGCCTGTGCGTATGCGCTGACGATGATTTCGGCGGTCTGCATTCATCACAAGCATCCGGATTGGGAGAGCTCCAATACGGTGAAGGGCGGCGATGCATTCCGGATCTTCGCCATGGTGATAGCGATAACGATTGCATTTTTCTGTACGTTAGGACAGGGCGTGGATTCCTGGATCTGCTTCTTCGTCTATCTTGGAATCGGCGGCATCATCTGGCTGTGGATGAATCTGGTAAACTGGAAGAAGCATCCGGTGGAAATTGAGACACCGGACGGTATCCGGAAGTTTTAAATAATTAGGGCAAACCATGCGGTTATTCCGCCTGGAATATAAAAAACAACAAAGGAGATATGTAAAATGGCTAAATTAGATGGAAAAGTGGCATTAATTACCGGAGCTGCTGCAGGTCTTGGAGAGGGAATCTCCACTGCTTACGCAAAATACGGCGCAAAATTAATTATGGTAGATTTATCCCCTTCGGTAGAGGAGACTGCTGAGAAGCTGCGCAGGGAATACAATGCGGAAATTATTACGGTTATTGCCAATGTAGCCGACCGTGAGCAGATGGACGCTGCGGCTAAGAAGGGCGCTGACACCTTCGGAGAGATCAATGTTGCATGCTGTAACGCGGGCGTATGCCGTTTAGCACCTTTCGAGGAAATGGATGACAAGACTCGTGACTTCCACATTGATGTGAATATCAAGGGCGTATGGAACACCTGTAAAGCCGTGGTTCCATATATGTTAAAGCAGGGCGGCGGAAACATCGTGATCGCGTCTTCCGTAACCGGTGACATCGTTGCCGATGCGGGCGAGGCTGCCTATGCCATGACAAAGGCCGCTCTCGTCGGCCTGACCAAGTGCCTTGCCGTAGAGTACGCAGCCCGCAATATCCGCGTAAACTGCTCCCAGTTAGGCTATGCCCGCACACCGATGGTTGAAAAGATGGCTCTGGAATCCAATCCGGAGAATCCGGAGGCAGCAATCGCAGACATCGCAGTAGGTGTTCCGATGAAGCGTCTGGCTAAACCGATTGAAGTCGGCGAACTGTTTGCATTTTTGGGAAGTGATGAGTCCAGCTACTTAACCGGATCTCAGATCGTAATCGACGGCGGAAGCACTCTGCCGGAGACGATGTCTATCGGAGTCAATTAATGTAAGAACGGATCTTATGCAGATCAAGTCTGCCTGCCGGAGCGCTCCGGCAGGCTTTTTCTATATTTTAAAGTTCGTAATGATATTGGCTGCCGGCCATGGTATAATGAGCCTGTGGAGAAAAATGGAATTATGGATTGCTGCAGGCGTTTTGATTGTCGTGCTTCTGTTTATGAGAGATCAGTATTTTATATGGAGGCTGGTTAGGGCTTTCAAGAGTGCTGTGTTTTTAGGCGGTGCATTTTATATCAGGAAAAAGCCTTTGCAGATTCGGGGGGCTTTTCTGGCGCGGCCAGGCTTTTGAGACACCTCATCCAAATGTATGTTCCCGGAAATCATTGACACTTTTTGAAACCAGGGCTATACTTTTGGTACGACTGATGTTTTTCCGGAAGCCAGCTCACGCGGGTCTGCCGGGAAGTGATATTGTATACAATGCAGGAGAAGGAAAATGGATTTATTTGATTTTATGAGAGAAAATACCATGGATAAGGAATCTCCCCTGGCGTCCCGGCTCCGGCCGGTGACTCTTGACGAGGTGGTGGGGCAGCAGCACATTATCGGAAAAGACAAGCTGCTGTACCGGGCAATCAAGGCGGATAAGCTGGGATCCGTGATCTTTTACGGACCTCCGGGGACTGGAAAGACGACGCTGGCAAAGGTGATCGCCAATACCACCAGCGCTGATTTTAAACAGATCAATGCCACGGTCGCCGGTAAAAAGGACATGGAAGAGATCGTGAAGGAGGCCAAGGATTCCCTGGGGATGTTTGGGAAAAAGACGATCCTGTTCGTAGACGAGATCCATCGTTTCAATAAGGGGCAGCAGGACTATTTACTTCCGTTTGTGGAGGACGGGACGCTGACTCTGATCGGCGCGACTACAGAGAATCCGTACTTCGAGGTGAACGGAGCGCTTCTTTCCCGTTCCAGGGTGTTCGAACTGAAGCCGCTGGAGCGGGAGGACATCAGAGAACTGATCCGCAGGGCCGTCTACGACAAGGATAAGGGCATGGGGGTCTACAATGCGGTGATCGACGAGGAGGCCATGAACTTCCTGGCAGATGTAGCGAATGGAGACGCCAGGGCCGCATTGAACGCCGTGGAACTGGGCGTCATGACGACAGAGCGGGACCCGGCCGACGGAAAGATCCATATCGACATTGACGTGGCTCAGGAGTGTATTCAGAAGCGGGTGGTGCGTTACGACAAGGACGGGGACAACCATTACGACACGATATCCGCATTTATTAAGAGTATGCGGGGGTCCGATCCGGACGCGGCCGTCTACTATCTGGCCCGGATGCTGTATGCGGGAGAAGATATGAAATTCATAGCCAGGCGAATCATGATCTGCGCGGCGGAGGATGTGGGAAATGCGGACCCGCAGGCGCTGCTCAGGCGGCGGAACGGATCGGCCTGCCGGAGGCTCAGATTATTCTTTCCCAGGCCGTCACCTATGTGGCCACTGCTCCCAAGAGCAATGCGGCCTGCAATGCGGTCTTTGACGCACTGGAGGCAGTGAAGTCGAGAAAGACCATGCCGGTTCCGGTACATTTACAGGATGCCCATTACAAGGGCGCGGCGAAGCTGGGACACGGCCAGGGATACTTATATGCCCATGATTTCCCGAATCACTATGTGAAACAGCAGTATCTGCCCGACGGCATGGAGGGGAGCGTGTTCTACCAGCCGACGGAGAACGGATACGAAAGAAAAATAAAGGAACACATGGAGTTTATCCGAAACGAGGCAGAGGAGTAGGGAGAAAGGCGGAATTGGTGAAATGAGCAGACAAGACAGAAAAAAACGCCGTATGATAATTCTGTCCCTGGACGCCGTGGGCGGAAGGGACCTGGCCTATATGGAGACGCTGCCTAATTTTGGCCCATTCTTTAAGCGGGCGGCCGGATGCGGTGAAGTGGTGAGCGTATATCCCAGCCTGACTTATCCGGCTCATGTGAGCATTGTGACCGGACGTTATCCGAAGAATCATGGAATCGTCAACAATTTACAGGTACAGCCGGAGCGGGAACCATCGGACTGGTTCTGGCAGCGGAAATACGTGCAGGGGACGACCCTGTATGATGAAGCGGTAAAGAACGGCTGCCGGGTTGCTTCCCTTCTGTGGCCGGTGATGGGGAAGGCCAGAGTGCATTACAACCTGCCGGAGGTGCTTCCGAACCGTCCGTGGCAGAATCAGCTGGGCGTGTGCATGATGAATGGGACGCCTCTTTATGAGCTGGAGCTTCAGATGAAGTTCGGATCTATGCGGGAAGGCATCAGGCAGCCGCAGCTGGATCATTTCGTTCATGCATCCATGCTTCACACCCTGGAGAAATACCGGCCTGATCTGATGCTGGTTCATTTGACCGATGTCGATACGAACCGCCATTTGTACGGACTGGACAGCCCGGAGGCCATGGCGGCCATCAGGCGCCATGACGAAAGGCTGGGGGAGCTTCTTGGACTGCTCCGTAAAATGGGGCTGGAGGACGAGACGGATGTGGTGATACTGGGAGACCACTGCCAGTTGGATGTGAAGGAAGCGATTTACCCGAATTACTATTTTGTAAAGGCTGGGCTGGCAGAGGTGAAAAACGGCAGAATCCGTGATTGGAAGGCGATCGCAAGAGACTGTGACGGATGCTGTTACATCTATGTGAAGGATAGAAACTGTCTCGGGCGGACGGAAAAACTCTTAAATCGCATGATGGAGCGTGAAAACAGCGGAATTGCCCGCATCTTTACCCGCG
>OCAE01001541.1_pt1 | contig 10131 bp, 7 predicted proteins | sample 1495581 | NCBI WGS metagenome assembly OCAE01 (sample SAMEA2580278, study PRJEB22360) | human gut metagenome | biome: human gut; feature: human-associated habitat; material: faeces | place: Denmark | collected 2008/2010 | reverse complement strand
TTACAGTACAAAGATCGTGTATCCGGTGAGCTTCACACACTGACACTGGCGGGGATCTTCGTTCAGATTGGCCTGCTGCCGAATACGCAGTGGCTGAAAGGAACACTGGATCTGAACCCGATGGGTGAGATTGTGGTCGATGCCCGTAACGAAACCAGCATCAAAGGGGTGTTCGGTGCCGGTGACTGTACCACTGTTCCGTACAAACAAATTATTATCGCGGCAGGCGAAGGGGCCAAAGCGTCACTCAGTGCCTTTGACTATCTGATCCGTACCAGTACCAGAACCGCTGAATAGTCCGCTGTTCAGCTGTTGTACCCAAAGGCATCCGGGGGCGGATGCCTTTTTTTATTCTCCGGTAAACGCCGTCACACTCCGCCGGATCTGTTCGCGCAGCCAGCGGGTTTTCTGATGAATCGTAAAAGGCCGTTTTCCGTTCCGGAAAAGAGAGTTTCCTGTCACGACACAACAACACCTGCGGAGAAAAAGACTTTTTTGTTTACTCTGCAGGAAAATACCGGTTATATAATCGTTCGATCCTTTCTGTTTATAATATTATACTTATTATCACTCTTTTAACGTGTATATAATGATATCTTCTGCCTGCGCTGATTAATATGCATCACTATGCCACATTTAATACAGGCAAATATAACTATATTTATATTTATCACTATAGCAGTAAAGATAAACACCATAATATTATGTTTATTTCGTCACACTCTATTCATATACAAACACTGCAGACATACCTTAAGGTATAGCCCTCTCTGTTCTTAAAATCCGATACAATATATACCCGCCAGAGGAGTTCTCATGCGTTTTAAAACATTAATTCTGATTTTGGGATTATTGACCACGCTGTCCGGCTGTACCAGCGCATCACAGAAAATATCACCTCAGCCCGCACAACCAGCGGCAGAGCCGGTAAAATTACTCCCTGCACCGGCACAGAATTCCACCAGTAACAGCTGTATTGATGATATGTATCTGCTGCGCAAAACCAATGCCGGTGATTACCGGATATTATCCGGGAAATACGGTGAAGTCATGAATGAGTTTAATTTCCTGCGGGAAAATGAAAGCATTATGGATAATGACATTAAAATTTATATGAGAAACAGCCTGACGATAAAACTCGGTAAGGTATGCAGTGATATCAAACTGAGTGCATTCCGCTCAATCAAAAAGAAATCCAGCCTGAATGCCGGTTCATAAATAAAAAAGGCTTGCATTCAATACAAGCCTTTTTAAAACCCGGTTTTTGTCATTCAGAACTCTGTTCAATAATATCCCTGCAATATTCATAAAACAGAGTAAGAAATGCAATATAGTCTTTTTCATTATAATACTGAAGCGCTAAAAAGCGTTTTGCATCGGAATCTCCCTTTCCGGCCGCAATACGCAAATAATACTTTCCCTTTTCAATATCTTTTTTCACACCATAACGTCCGGTGAGATACAGTGTCCCCAGTAAAAACTGGGCATTTGTTTCTCCCTGTATCGCTTTTATATTCAACAACTCAATATTTTGCGGCGGTGTTTCCGCAAAACAAAGTAACGGGATAAAAAATAAGGCTATCAAAAACCGGGAATATATTGTCATTTTTCCTTTATCCGTTAACAGCGTGCCGGGGTAACGATCATTTTTGATTTATTGTCTTTTCTTTACCGGCAACAATGGTTTCAGGGGTGACTTTATGGCTTTTATAAGGCTCGGACTGGCCGGTAAAACGCCCGCCGGTAATAATGGAAAATACTTCAGTCCGGCAAATACCATTCAGTTCACCCTTTTGAAGGATTTCTGTATTTTTGGCATTACAGGTTCCCATCATCATGCCATTAACGGCAACATGTTCCGCAGTCACATCGCCTTCAATAACCCCTTTTTCCATAACGGAAACTTTAAATGCGCCGGCATTGATATTCCCTTTTACTTTTCCGTATATTTCGATATTACCTCCCGGGGTCATATCACCGGTTATTTCACAACCTGTTCCCACGATAGTAATACTTTTACCTGCCGGCTCATTTTTTACCGGTTCTGCTTTTGCCTGTTCCGCCTTAACAGATTCTGCTTTATTTACTTTATCTTTTTTATCGTCTTGTCTGAATAATGCCATAAAAAAACGCCTTCCTGTTGTGATGAAAAATAATACAAAGAGAAGCAACACGTACATGCTCATATGAAAATACAATTCTCTCCCGGAAGAGATAATAGCTATCAGTATTTCTCCCCAGAGAAACCAGAGACCGTATAAATATAAATGTATTTTCATTCGTTCAGCGTCATCATGCTTGCTGGTATACCGGCATATCACTGATACAATTTATATTGATCTGGATACGCATACCATTCTCTTCATCGATATAAAAAATAACATTATTAGCATCATAGTGATATTTAATATGACATTTCCGTTTTACAAATTTCTTCATAATATCTGCCAAGTCAGTTTTCATATCATCAAAAATCATAGATCCTCCTGATATTACGGTTATAAGTAATAATAAAATATACCTGAGCAGAGATGCACAAGATAAATCTATGGTTTTTCATCATAGATAACCATATAACTGCTGGTATTTAATACACTGTTTTTTTGATTATTTTTCAGATCTTTTTCCAGATCGCCACCGAATTTGATCGGTATATCGTCGCCGTCGTTATCGAAAAATGCCTGCCAGGCACCGGCGATTTCATCCGAGTAAAACTGATCACCGGATTTATCACGCTGCACCGGCACTGCCGGTAATGTACTGAACACATCACTGTACGGGATCCGGCTTCCGGGCGGTAATTTTCCGGCAGGTTCCGGCAGGGTGGTCAGATCCATCGGAAACGGCATACCCCGTCTGCCGGATAAAAAACGGTTTCTCAGAGAATCCGGAGACACGGCAACAACCGCCCCTATACCTTCTATTGTTTCCGATATCACCGGCTCAGATTGCCTGACAGCCGGCTTTGCTGCAGACGATTCGGCGACTGAAACCGGAAAAATAAAGGGTAAAGAAAACAGCAGATATAATCTTATTTTTTTCATCTTAAACGTGTTATATGACATAAGCATAAATATGTCCCGGCTCCGGATTGTCAGAGTTAATGATGATAAAATAATTTATCAATAAGTACTTACGACATCCCCATCATAATGATTTTGTTCATTATTTATGTATAAATATACGTTATTATTGTTTAAATCATTTTCTGTAATCATGGCAGTATGAGGGTTCTATTCTTCCTTCATGCTCACCGACCTTATGATGGTAATAGCTGCCTAACACAGAGAATAAATTATTAACATCGTTTGGTGTCATTTGCAGAGCAGCGAAATAACGCATAAGCATGTCCAGGTTAAAGCAATTCACACCTCTTTCATAACGGGAAATCTGTTGCTGGCTGATGCTTAAAATTTTTGAAAGTTCAATACCGGATAACCCGAGCTGTCGGCGTTTATTTTTAAGAGCCTGACCTATTACACTGGAAATAGGATGAATATTTTTAATCACAAATCCTCCTGACGACTACATTACACTCTGACTGCTATTTTATAAATAAAACAACATATATTCTATTTTATATGCCATGTGAAATAATAATAATCACTGAAAAGATAAAACAATATATTGCATGCCTGTTTCAGACACCTCCTTCTTCAGTTAAATAATTAGCGTGATAATACATTCACACTCCAAATAAGAGTAAAGATATTATTTTCAGCATTCATATTGTTTAGTGGCAAAATAATTAAATAATCAACTATTTTGTTGATCACAATATCACAGCAGCAGAGATTAATGCTCTCTGCTATCCCGTGTATGGATAAACATTATCGTCACTGACATTTCAGCTGTATTTCTTTTTATCACAGGGGGAATTGGTATTACAAAATGATCCGGATGATCATCTTGCTGCCATTACCTGTTATCGTTAATAGCCCTCTTTATATACGTTATTTTATTTTCATGTAAAGAGTAAATGACTTATAGCGGTGTGTGCAAATTTTTATTCACCTCTCTATTCAAATCTAACAATAGATTAAACCTATCAATAAAAATTTATTCATACCTTAAAAACAGAACAATAAGTTAAATTTACTAATCACATCAGTAAGTTAAATTGAAGTAACTGTTTTTACACAATAAATACGATTTATCCTAAATATCCTGACCACTCTTCTCGCGATTACTCCTGAAGCACTCCGTTACACATTTATTATATTTTTTCACAAATAGCCATTTTAATTCTCAAACAATTAACAAATAATTATACTTATAATTATATTTCTTTGAGGTATTCGATTCAGGTTTAGTCGTGTGAAAACATATATTATGCTTATAGAGTCACATCAATTAGTATTATCATCTGATATAAATCAGCAATTCTGAATAAATGTATATTCGCAGGAAAAACTATCAGTTCATCCTGAACAAAATACATTTACCGGGATCTGCCTTCCCTTTCCGGCGGGTCCACTATTATTTTCCTGCTCACACAAAAAAATCTCTGCCTGTACGACCGGTGCTTTTCTTTATATTACCGCTGTATCAGATTATGCTATACAGATCACACATATTATTGTGTTACCTGAACTTGTTATCTTATTCCCGGGACACCATACAGGTATTCTTTGATATCCCCGGGGGCAGATATAGGTTCATGGCTTAAATTGGCCAGGGAGGATTCCAGCCATCCCTGTCAGGGTGTACACCAGGCGTTGAAGTCCGGAAAATGATCGACAGAAAAGGAGGTGGTGGTGGAAATGATGTTATCTGATACAGGCGGTCACTCAAACAGGCGTAATATAAATATTACACTATTCAGGTTCCCGCCCGTATCCTTGAAATATTACATTGGTTTTTACGTGTTATTACTTAATCTCTGTTGACAGCAAGAAATCACAATCAAATGAAACCGACGTTTGCGCGCTTCCTGAGGGTGATGAGACATAAAACCCCAGAAATGCTTCCGGAACTTTAAAATTCTCGTCCTTCGTCGAGAATCCCTGAATGGTCATCTTACTCGTTGACGATAACGGTGAGGTTGTTCCGGCATTATTACCGAATAATTTACAGGTCAGCTTAGTATCGCCATCTTCCGCTGTTTTTTCCAGGCTCTGATACTTCAGTGTGACATTTTTTGATATTGGGGTTGAAAGCCAGTTAACACAGTCAACCGACACATTATCCGAATCATAGTTATAGGACAGTATTTTCTGATTGGCAGCACCATCATACAAATACAGATTATCCTCAGATAATAATGTCTTAACGGATATATCTTTGCTGGTAAATTCACAGGCAACCTGTAACTCTGTCATCCTCGTGAAATCTAATGTGTCTTTGGAATAGCCTGAATCTGCATCATCTCTGCATGTTGTCGGAGAGTTTGCATTACAAACACTCCCCTCCGATGACGTACTGACTGTATACTGGTTGTTGCCACCGGTCAGTGATGTAATATTCTCCCGCGGAATTTCAACCAGCTGAGTTAAATCAACGCCATGAGCCTCTGCCACCCGTAATGCATTATAATGAGATGTCGCACTCATCAGTTCCTGATCAAAACTGCCGTCTCCCCGCAAATCAACAAAACCGGTTTTAATCACTTTATTATTACCACCGGATGTCACTTTATAATTCAGCGTGCAGGACTTCAGTTCATTATTTGTATAGTTTTTTTTGCATGTATTCCTATGACTTTCATGTGTACCTCCGAGATACTGATGAACCAGTTCAAATGAAAATATCTTTGTGGTCGTTTTTACATTTTGGACCGTATAATGTGCATACGCATTGCCCGACAACACAATCAATGCCATGGCAATTATTTTATTTTTCATTGCATTACCCTTATAAAAACAGTGCTGAATCGCCGGTATAATAGTGATACCGGCAATTCAGTAACGGATTAATCGGTGACGATGGCTGAATTCAGCGTAAATTTCACCAGGTCAAATATCAGTGCATAATCTTCATTAAGGTCAATTCCGCCTGCATCTTTTGCCGATACCGATAAACTGACATTCTGAATTTTACTTCTGACCCCCGGTTTAAATACCCCGTCCGCGCCGGTAACACCTTCCGCATTGTCAATCATCACCATGGCAGGCTGTGTTTTTTCGGTGACGTTGATCTTTACACCACTGATCGGGTTCTCATGGGCATCAACAACTTTTACCTCTACGTTGTTGACCGATACCGTATCGGCAACCGCATGTTTATCCTGATTTAAGTTCGTAATAACCATTTTTGCCGTACTCTTATCGGCAACCAGTTTCACCGTTTTTGATGCAACGCCGAAATCTGCACCATTCACCTTCACTTCTATCTCCGCATTACCGGCTGTTTTTCCTTTCAGCACAGCATGGTACGTACCTTGCGATGATTCCGGTTGATCGGTAATAGTGGTCTTGTCTAACTCTGTAGTGAATTCAACAGTCTGTCCGGTGATCGGGTTATCGTTGACATCACGCAGCATCAGTTTCAATGTTGACTCATCTGTATCATCAGCGGTAATCGTATCAGGTGCTACCTCCAGTTTTGATTTACTGCTGTCCAGCTTGTTCTCGTCCCCGATCAGTATGATATCTTTGGTCAGCCCCGCCAGTTCTGTTTCGTTAACCGTCACTGTGACCGTCGCCGTTCCGGCTGTTATGCCTTTCAGGGTCCCGGTATAGACACCATTCTGATCTCCCGGCGTCATGGTGATAACCGCATTTTTCAGCGTTGTTTCCAGCTTAACTGTCTGTCCGGAGATCAGGTTACCGCTGGCATCACGCAGGGTCAGTTTCAGTTCTGATTTATCCTCGCCATTTGCCACAATCTTTTCCTTATCCGCCGTCAGCACGGATTCACCGCTGTCCGGATGATCCTTATCCGCTGTCACCGCATACACGCCGGATTCCGCCGCACTGCCCCAGTCATCCAGTTTCAGCGAGGCTTTGTTACCGGTACTCGCTGTATGCGCGGTATAGACACGCTCATACTGACCGTTACCCTTATCCGTCCAGATACTGCCCGCTTTTTCGGCAGCATTCGGCACTGTGACGGTATCGGTTGTCAGGACACCGGTCTGTCCGGTAACACCGTTACCTTCCGCATCCTTCAGCGTGACCGTCACTGTGATATCGTCACCGGCAGTATAAGTCTCCTTATCCCGTGCAATGGCTGAGCCCGCCTGAACGACACTGCCCTGCGTCACCGCATACACATCGGATTCCGCCGCACCGCCCCAGCCGCTCAGTTTCAGTGAGGCTTTGTTACCGGCACTCACTTTCTGTGCGGTATAGACGCGCGCATACTCACCGTTACCCTTCTCCGTCCAGATGCTGCCCGCTTTCAGTCCGGCATTCGGCACCGTGACGGTATCCGTTGTCAGGGCACCGGTCTGTCCGGTAACACCGTTACCCTGCCCGTCCTTCAGCGTGACCGTCACCGTGATATCGTCACCGGCAGTATACGTCTCCTTATCCCGCGCAATGGCTGACGTTGCCTGAACTGCCGCCCCCTGCGTCACCGCATACACGCCGGATTCCGCCGCATTGCCCCAGCCGCTCAGTTTCAGTGAGGCTTTGTTATCCGCACTCACTTTCTGCGCGGTATAGACGCGCTCATACTGACCGTTACCCTTATCCGTCCAGATACTGCCTGTTTTTTCGGCAGCATTCGGCACCGTGACGGTATCCGTTGTCAGGACACCGGTCTGTCCGGTAACGCCGTTACCTTCCGCATCCTTCAGCGTGACCGTCACCGTGATATCGTCACCGGCAGTATAAGTCTCCTTATCCCGCGCAATGGCTGAATCCGCCTGAACGACACTGCCCTGCGTCACCGCATACACGCCGGATTCCGCCGCACTGCCCCAGCCGCTCAGTTCCAGCGAGGCTTTGTTACCGGCACTCACGGTCTGCGCGGTATAGACACGCTCATACTCACCGTTACCCTTATCCGTCCAGATGCTGCCCGTTTTCAGTCCGGCATTCGGCACTGTGACGGTATCCGTTGTCAGGGCACCGGTCTGTCCGGTAACACCGTTACCCTGCCCGTCCTTCAGCGTGACCGTGATCCTGATATCATCACCGGCAGTATACGTCTCCTTATCCCGTGCAATGGCTGAGTTCGCCCGGACGATCCCCCCCTGCGTCACCGCATACACGCCGGATTCCGTCACACTGCCCCAGCCGCTCAGTTTCAGTGAGGCTTTATTACCCGCACTCACGGTCTGCGCGGTATAAACGCGCGCATACTCACCGTTGCCCTTATCCGTCCAGACACTGTCCGCTTTTTCGCCAGCATTCGGCACCGTGACGGTATCTGCCGTCAGAACGGCTTTCTGCCCGGCAACGCCGTTACCCTGTGCATCTTTCAGCGTGGCCGTGATAACGATATCCGTACCGGCCATATAGGTATTTTTATCGGTTTCAATCAGTGACGCCGTTTGCGCCACCGCACCGGCCGTGACCGCATACACGCCGGATTCGGCCGCACTGCCCCAGTCATCCAGTTTCAGCGAGACTTTGTTACCGGCACTCGCTGTATGCGCGGTATAAACGCGCACATACTCACCGTTACCCTTATGAGTCCAGACACTGCCCGCTTTTTCGGCAGCATTCGGCACAATGACGGTGTCTGCCGTCAGAGCGGCCTCCTGCCCCCGGACACCGTTACCCTGCCCGTCCTTCAGTGTGGCCGTGACCGTGATATCATCACCGGCAGTATACGTATCCTTATCAACACGCACCGCAGAAGCAGACTGCTCCACGCCGCCAATAGTGATACTGTAAGCCGCTGATTCTGAGGCCGTTGCCCAGCCGCTCAGTTTTACTGAGACCTTATTGTCAGCACTTTCATTTTGCGCAGTGTAATTCCGTTCATAGCTGCCGTCGTTCTTATCAGACCAGTCACTGCCCGCTTTTTCGCCCGCATTCGGTACGGTGACGGTCTGTGCTGTCAGGGACGAGACCTGTCCGGTAACACTGTTACCGTAGGTATCTTTCAGCGTAACCGTTACTTTGATATCTCTGCCTGCCGTGTAACTCTGTTTATCCGTTATAACCTGTGAGGTCGTCTGCACCACACTGCCTGCGGTTATGGCATACACGGAAGAATGTACTGCACTGCTCCAGCTGTCCGGTTTCAGGGATGCCTTCAGAGTTGTGCCCGACTTTTCTGCGGTATAGACGCGCTCATACTCACCGTCCCCCTTCTCAGTCCAGACACTGCCCGCTTTTACGGCAGAATTCGGCACAATGACGGCTTTTTCTGTCAGGAGAGCGTCCTGCCCGGAGATGCCGTTACCCTGCGCATCTTTCAGCGTCACTGTCACCGTCAGGTCACTGCCGGCAATGTAAGTCTCCTGATCAGTGCGAATCAATGACATGGATGGCACCGCACTGCCCGGTACAAATGTCGCAGGTTTTGACATTGTATTATCATTAACCTTTGCGGTTACCATAATATCCGTTGCCACCGTGCTGCTCAGGCTGAAAAAGGCCTCTCCCTTCTCATTCGTCAGTGATGTCTCTCCCGCCGGCGTTGCCGCCGGGTCGGTGCTGAACGTCACAGAGACAAAGGGTACCCGGTTCTCTTTTTTGTCCGTTACTATCACTTTGACGGTATTCTGAGTCTCTCCGTCTGCCGGTTTGTTATTCACCGGCACCGTCATGTTGCTGTCGAGGATCTCCGCCGTTGCACTGTCTGCGGTAAATGTCACATTGACGAATGCCGTTTTACCGTTCACCTGCGCAGTCACCTTCGTTTTACCGGCGTTGGTATTCGTCAGCTCAAACACACTTTCACCGTTGCTGTCCGTTGTCAGCTGAGACTTCGGCGGCAAAGCACCGTTGTCCGCAATGAACTGTACGGTATAGCCAGGGATACGGTTACCATAATAATCCAGGATCGTTGCCTGCACCCGGTTTACCGCTGTGCCATCAGCTTTCTGATCGTCATCCACGATTTTCAGTTGCGAGTCTGTCATGGTGGCCGTGGATTCATCCGGCTTAAACACCAGCTGTATGGTGACACTGCTGTCGTTAATGCTGAAGGTGTAATCCTCAGAACCCGCTTTGGTGTTGGTGATCTTCACCCGCAGCTGACCATTGCTGTCAGTCAGACCACTGGCAGGCA
>OCAE01001539.1_pt1 | contig 10141 bp, 8 predicted proteins | sample 1495581 | NCBI WGS metagenome assembly OCAE01 (sample SAMEA2580278, study PRJEB22360) | human gut metagenome | biome: human gut; feature: human-associated habitat; material: faeces | place: Denmark | collected 2008/2010 | reverse complement strand
GAGGCCAAATGACGCCAGGTGAAGTACGGCGCCTTTATTTCATCATTCGCACTTTCTTAAGTTACGGACTTGATGAGCTCATCCCAAAAATGCGGATCACGCTGCCGCTGCGGTTATGGCGTTATTGCCTGTTCTGGATGCCAAACCGGCATAAAGAAAAACTACTGGGAGAGAGACTGAGACTGGCTCTGCAGGAGTTAGGGCCGGTGTGGATCAAGTTTGGTCAAATGCTCTCGACCCGACGCGATCTCTTTCCCCCGCATATTGCCGATCAGCTGGCGTTGTTACAGGACAAAGTCGCTCCCTTCGATGGAAAACTTGCGAAAGCGCAAATCGAAGAAGCCATGGGCGGACTGCCTGTTGAAGCCTGGTTTGATGAATTTGATATTCAACCGCTGGCGTCGGCGTCGGTTGCCCAGGTGCATACGGCGAGACTGAAATCGAACGGCAAAGAGGTTGTCATCAAAGTCATCCGCCCGGACATTCTGCCGGTTATCAAAGCGGATCTGAGACTGATCTATCGTCTTGCTCGCTGGGTGCCACGCTTGCTGCCAGATGGCCGCCGCCTGCGTCCGACGGAAGTCGTGCGGGAATATGAAAAGACATTGATTGATGAGCTGAATCTGCTGCGTGAATCCGCCAACGCTATTCAGCTGCGGCGAAACTTTGAAGACAGCCCAATGCTCTACATCCCGGAAGTGTATTCTGACTACTGTAGTGAGAATATGATGGTGATGGAACGCATTTACGGTATCCCGGTTTCCGATGTGGTGACGCTGGAGAAAAACGGCACCAACATGAAGTTGCTGGCGGAGCGCGGCGTACAGGTATTCTTCACTCAGGTCTTTCGTGACAGCTTCTTCCACGCGGATATGCACCCCGGTAACATCTTTGTCAGCTATGAACACCCGGAAAACCCGAAATATATTGGCATTGATTGCGGCATTGTCGGCTCGTTAAATAAGGAAGATAAGCGTTACCTTGCGGAGAACTTCATCGCGTTTTTTAATCGTGATTACCGCAAAGTTGCGGAACTGCACGTCGATTCTGGCTGGGTACCACCGGATACCAACGTTGAAGAGTTTGAATTTGCGATTCGTACGGTGTGCGAGCCGATATTCGAGAAGCCGCTGGCGGAAATCTCGTTTGGCCACGTGTTGTTAAACCTTTTCAATACGGCGCGTCGATTTAACATGGAAGTGCAGCCGCAACTGGTATTGTTGCAGAAGACATTATTGTATGTTGAGGGCGTAGGCCGCCAACTCTATCCGCAGTTGGATCTCTGGAAAACGGCGAAGCCTTTTCTGGAGTCATGGATCAAAGATCAGGTCGGTATTCCGGCGCTGATCAGAGCATTTAAGGAAAAAGCGCCGTTCTGGGTCGAAAAAATGCCAGAACTCCCTGAACTGGTGTACGACAGTTTGCGCCAGGGCAAATATTTACAGCACAGTGTTGATAAGATTGCGCGCGAGCTTCAGGAGAATCATGTCCGTCAGGGGCAATCCCGTTACTTATTGGGAATTGGCGCAACGTTGCTGTTAAGTGGGACGTTCTTGCTGATTAATCGCCCTGAATGGGGCTACATGCCCAGTTGGTTAATGGCGGGCGGCCTGGTTGCCTGGATTGTCGGCTGGCGCAAAACTCGCTGATTTTTTCATCGCTCAAGGCAGGCCGGGTAACGTATACTACGGCCTTATTAATTCATCATCTATCACAGAGGAACATGTATGGGTGGTATCAGTATTTGGCAGTTGGTGATCATTGCCGTCATCGTTGTACTGTTGTTTGGCACCAAGAAGCTCGGCTCCATCGGTTCCGATCTTGGCGCATCCATCAAAGGCTTCAAAAAAGCCATGAGTGATGATGATGCTAAACAGGATAAAGCCAGTCAGGACGCTGACTTTACCGCGAAATCTATTACTGACAAACCGGCAGACGCTGATAAAGAAACTGCGAAAAAAGAAGACGCGAAAAGCCACGATAAAGAGCAGGTGTAATTCGTGTTTGATATCGGTTTTAGCGAACTGTTACTGGTGTTTATTATCGGCCTCGTTGTTCTGGGGCCGCAGCGATTGCCGGTAGCCGTCAAAACGATAGCTGGCTGGGTACGCGCACTGCGATCCCTTGCGACAACCGTTCAGAATGAACTGACCCAGGAGCTTAAGCTCCAGGAGTTTCAGGACAGCCTGAAAAAGGTTGAGAAAGCGAGCCTGGAAAATCTGACTCCCGAGCTAAAAGCCTCGATGGATGAACTGCGTCAGGCGGCGGAGTCAATGAAACGTTCCTATAGCGTGAACGAGCCCGAAAAAGCGAGCGACGAAGCGCATACCATCCATAACCCGGTGGTGAAAGGGAATGAAGAACAGCATGAAGGGGTCACGCCCGCCACTGCTGAAGTCCAGGCCAGCGCACCGGAACAGGCTCCAGAGATTGCCGGGGAGACCCCCCCTGCCGTCAACGTGAAGGACGCTGAACCGAAAACCGCTGCCCCTGTTGCTGGCTCCTCCCCTACGTCGAGTGATAAACCGTAAACATGGCTGTAGAAGATACTCAACCGCTTATCACGCACCTGATTGAGCTGCGTAAACGTCTGCTTAACTGCATTATTGCGGTTATCGTGATCTTTCTGGCATTGGTCTATTTTGCCAATGACATCTATCACCTGGTCTCCTCGCCGCTCATCAAACAGTTGCCGCAGGGTGCGACCATGATCGCGACGGATGTCGCATCACCGTTCTTCACCCCGATCAAATTGACCTTCATGGTGTCGCTGATCCTGTCAGCGCCGGTGATCCTTTATCAGGTCTGGGCGTTTATCGCGCCAGCGCTGTACAAGCATGAACGGCGCATGGTGGTACCGCTGCTGGTCTCCAGTTCTTTACTGTTCTATATCGGTATGGCGTTTGCCTACTTTGTCGTGTTCCCGCTGGCGTTTGGCTTCCTTGCCAATACTGCGCCGGAAGGTGTGCAGGTCTCGACGGATATTGCCAGCTATCTGAGCTTTGTTATGGCACTGTTTATGGCGTTCGGCGTCTCGTTTGAGGTGCCTGTTGCCATCGTGCTGCTTTGCTGGATGGGTGTGACGACACCGGATGACTTGCGTAAAAAACGGCCTTACGTGCTGGTTGGTGCGTTTGTGGTAGGGATGCTGCTGACGCCGCCGGATGTTTTTTCGCAGACGTTACTGGCGATTCCGATGTACTGCCTGTTTGAGGTCGGCGTTTTCTTCTCACGTTTCTATGTCGGCAAGCGACAGACGCGGGATGAAGATAACGAGGCGGAATCAGAAGCCGAAGCTGAGAAAGCCGAGAAGACAGAAGAGTAAATTCAACCGCCCGCCAGGGCGGTTGTTATATGGAGCGAAGCATGTTTGATATCGGCGTTAATTTAACCAGTTCGCAGTTTTTGAAAGACCGTGATGAGGTCGTCGCACGCGCGACTGCTGCTGGCGTGAAGGGGCTGCTTCTTACCGGAACCAATCTACATGAAAGCCAGCAGGCGCAACGGCTGGCGCAGACTTATCCTCACTGTTGGTCGACGCCACGGTGCCTGAGGCGATTGTGGCACTGGCGAACCAGCCGGAGGTCGTGGCGATTGGCGAATGTGGCCTCGATTTCAATCGCAATTTTTCCTCTCCGCAGGAACAAGAGCGGGCGTTTGACGCGCAGTTGCGTATTGCCGCTGAGTTACAAATGCCGGTCTTTATGCATTGTCGTGATGCGCACGTGCGATTCATGACGCTGCTGGAACCGTGGCTGGACAAACTCCCGGGCGCGGTGCTGCACTGCTTTACCGGTACGCGCGAGGAGATGCAGGAGTGTGTCGACAGGGGCATGTACATCGGTATTACGGGCTGGGTATGTGATGAACGTCGTGGGCTTGAGCTGCGCGAATTGCTACCGTTTATTCCGGCCGAACAACTGCTGATTGAAACCGACGCGCCGTATCTGTTGCCGCGCGATCTTTCGCCGAAGCCCGCGTCGCGGCGTAACGAACCGGCGCATTTGCCACATATTCTTGAGCGTATTGCTCACTGGCGTGGAGACGATCCGCAATGGCTTTCCGCCACAACGGATGCGAATGTCAGGAAGCTGTTTGGAATTTCGTTCTGAGTCGCCGTTAAAGCTTACGGAAACCGGTATTTATCACGCTCTGCTTCACCTCTTTATTTAGCAGGTTGAGCAGTAGCATGGAGCGCGCCTCGCCGTCCGGTTCAGTGAAAATAGCCTGCAGGCCTTCAAAAGCCCCTTCCGTGATGACTACGCGGTCGCCGGGGTAAGGCGTTTCGGGATCGACAATGCCTTCCGGTTTATAAACGGAGAGCTGGTGAATCACCGTGGAAGGGACTATCGCGGGTGATGCGCCAAAGCGGACAAAATGGCTGACGCCGCGCGTGGCATTGATCGTCGTGGTATGAATCACTTCCGGATCAAATTCCACGAACAGATAGTTTGGGAACAGCGGTTCGCTGACTGCAGTACGTTTTCCTCGCACCATTTTTTCCAGGGTGATCATCGGCGTCAGGCAGCTCACTGCCTGTCTTTCGAGGTGTTCCTGGGCACGCTGAAGTTGCCCGCGCTTGCAGTACAGTAAATACCAGGATTGCATAATAACTCTTATCCGCTTGTCCGGGGCGCAAGCATAGCAAAAGCAAAGCGTGAAGTTAATTATAATCCCGGTGGAGCCGGTGGGCTGCCAGAGTTCACGCTAATTTAACAAAAATACAGCATCACGATGGTGAACGCCGTATAATGAGGCGCTTACGAAGAGGCCATAATGGACGCCATGAAATATCACGATTTACGCGACTTCCTGACGCTGCTTGAACAACAGGGTGAACTCAAACGCATCACGCTTGAAGTGGATCCGCACCTGGAAATCACCGAGATTGCCGACCGCACGCTACGTGCTGGTGGCCCTGCACTGCTGTTTGAAAACCCCAAAGGCTATTCGATGCCGGTGTTGTGCAACCTGTTTGGTACGCCAAAACGTGTCGCGATGGGCATGGGGCAGGATGATGTCTCCGCGCTGCGGGAAGTGGGTAAATTACTGGCATTTTTGAAAGAGCCGGAGCCGCCGAAAGGCTTTCGCGATCTGTTTGATAAGCTGCCACAGTTCAAGCAGGTGCTGAATATGCCGACGAAGCGACTGCGTGGTGCGCCTTGTCAGCAAAAAATCATCTCTGGCGATGACGTCGACTTAAACCGTATTCCAATCATGACCTGCTGGCCTGAAGACGCCGCACCGCTCATCACCTGGGGGCTGACCGTGACGCGTGGCCCGCATAAAGAGCGGCAGAATCTGGGCATTTATCGCCAGCAGTTGATTGGCAAAAATAAACTGATCATGCGCTGGCTGTCCCATCGTGGCGGCGCGCTTGATTATCAGGAGTGGTGTGCGGCGCATCCGGGTGAACGTTTCCCGGTCTCCGTTGCGCTGGGTGCTGACCCTGCCACCATTCTTGGCGCGGTGACGCCGGTACCGGATACGCTCTCAGAGTACGCGTTTGCCGGTCTGCTGCGCGGCACAAAAACCGAAGTGGTCAAATGCCTGTCTAACGATCTTGAAGTGCCCGCCAGTGCGGAGATTGTGCTGGAAGGGTATATCGACCCGGGTGAAATGGCGCCGGAAGGCCCGTATGGCGACCATACGGGGTATTACAATGAAGTGGATAGCTTCCCGGTTTTTACCGTCACGCATATTACCCAGCGTGAGGACGCGATTTACCATTCGACCTACACCGGTCGTCCACCGGACGAACCCGCCGTGCTCGGCGTCGCGCTAAACGAAGTGTTTGTGCCGATTCTGCAAAAACAGTTCCCGGAAATCGTCGATTTTTATCTGCCGCCGGAAGGATGCTCTTATCGTCTGGCCGTCGTCACGATCAAAAAACAGTACGCCGGTCATGCGAAACGCGTCATGATGGGTGTCTGGTCATTTTTACGCCAGTTTATGTACACCAAATTTGTTATCGTTTGTGATGATGACGTCAATGCACGCGACTGGAATGATGTGATTTGGGCGATTACCACCCGAATGGATCCGGCCAGGGACACGGTGCTGGTAGAAAACACGCCAATTGATTATCTGGATTTTGCCTCGCCGGTTTCCGGCCTGGGTTCAAAAATGGGGCTGGATGCCACGAACAAATGGCCAGGTGAAACCCAACGCGAGTGGGGACGTCCAATTAAAAAAGATCCTGACGTTACCGCCCGTATCGATGCGATTTGGGATGAACTGGCCATCTTTAATGACGGTAAAGGCGCCTGAGGCGCTCGTTTTGCCCTACAGACCCATAGAGGGAGCGCATGACAACCTTAAGCTGTAAAGTGACCTCGGTAGAAGCTATCACTGATACCGTATACCGTGTTCGTTTAGTACCCGATGCGGCATTTTCCTTTCGCGCCGGTCAATATTTGATGGTCGTGATGGATGAGCGGGATAAACGTCCGTTCTCGATGGCCTCTACGCCGAATGATCAGGGTTTTATTGAGCTCCACATTGGCGCATCAGAAATTAACCTCTATGCCAAAGCGGTGATGGATCGCATCCTGAAGGACCATGAAATTACGGTGGATATTCCACACGGCGACGCGTGGCTGCGTGATGATGAAGAGCGTCCGCTGATCCTGATCGCCGGGGGCACAGGCTTTTCCTACGCCCGTTCCATTCTGCTGACGGCGCTGGCGCGTAATCCCAATCGTCAGGTCACGATTTACTGGGGCGGCCGTGAAGAGAAGCACCTCTACGATCTCTCTGAACTTGAAGCGCTCTCTGTCAACCATCCTAACCTGCGCGTTGAAGCGGTGGTGGAACAGCCTGAAACCGGCTGGCGTGGGCGTACGGGAACGGTCTTAACGGCGGTGATGCAGGATCACGGAACGCTGGCTGAGCATGACATCTACATTGCGGGCCGCTTTGAGATGGCGAAAATCGCGCGTGACCTGTTCTGTAATGAGCGCAGTGCGCGGGAAGATCGCCTGTTTGGCGATGCGTTTGCATTTATCTAAGAAGAAAAATGAAGCAGAAAAAACCCGCCCCTGACAGGCGGGAAGAACGGCAACTAAACTCTCTCTTCGCCATTGTCACCATAACTGCGTTGGCTACGCTCACTCACCCGAATCACTTACTTATGTAAGCTCATCGGGATTCGTTCGCTTGCCGCCTTGTTCTGGCACCAATGGCTTTGAGATAACACTGTTGTAGGCCGGGCAAGCGAAGCGCCCCCGGCAAACATGCCGGATGACGACGCTGGCGCGTCTTATCCGGCCTACATGAACTTAAACCCGCTCAAACACCGTCGCGATACCCTGACCCAATCCGATACACATCGTCGCCAGACCGAACTGGACATCTTTGCGTTCCATCAGGTTCAGCAGCGTGGTGCTGATACGCGCACCGGAGCAGCCCAGCGGGTGACCGAGCGCGATCGCGCCGCCGTTAAGGTTGATCTTCTCGTCGATCTGCTCCATCAAACCCAGATCTTTAATGCACGGCAGGATCTGCGCAGCAAACGCTTCGTTCATCTCAAACAAACCGATATCGCTGGCGGAAAGTCCCGCTTTTTTCAGCGCCAGTTTTGATGCCGGAACCGGACCGTATCCCATGATGGAAGGGTCACAGCCCACCACCGCCATTGAGCGCACGCGGGCGCGCGGTTTCAGACCCAGCTCACGCGCACGACTTTCGCTCATCACCAGCATGGCGGCCGCGCCATCGGAGAGTGCGGAAGAAGTACCTGCCGTAACCGTACCGCTGACCGGATCAAACGCCGGACGCAAGGTGGACAGCGTTTCAATCGTGGTTTCCGGACGAATCACTTCGTCATAGGTAAACTGCTTCAGCACGCCATCGGCGTCATGCCCGCCGGTTGGGATAATTTCATTCTTAAACGCGCCAGACTGCGTTGCAGCCCAGGCACGGGCATGTGAACGTGCGGCAAAGACATCCTGCATTTCTCGACTGATACCGTGCATGCGGGAGAGCATCTCTGCTGTCAGCCCCATCATGCCCGCCGCTTTGGCGACATTGCGGCTCAGGCCCGGGTGGAAATCAACACCGTGGCTCATCGGCACATGGCCCATATGCTCCACACCGCCCACCAGACAGGCCTGCGCATCACCGGTCATGATCATCCGCGCCGCGTCATGCAATGCCTGCATGGAGGAACCGCACAGCCGGTTGACGGTCACCGCCGGAACGGAATGCGGGACTTCCGCCAGCAGCGCCGCGTTACGGGCGATGTTAAAGCCCTGCTCCAGCGTTTGCTGCACGCAGCCCCAGTAGATATCGTCAAGCGCTGCCGCTTCCAGCGCCGGATTTCGCGCCAGCAGGCTACGCATCAAATGCGCGGAGAGATCTTCCGCGCGCACGTGGCGAAATGCGCCCCCTTTCGAACGGCCCATCGGGGTACGGATCGCATCAACAATTACAACCTGTTCCATTGTGACTCCTTAAGCCGTTTTCAGGTCGCCAACCGGACGGGCAGGCTCAACCGGGGGATAATACGGTTCATTATGACGCGCTTTATTACGCAGACCTTCCGGAACGTCGTATAACGGACCGAGGTGCTGATACTGTTGCGCCATATCGAGATATTTCGCGCTGCCGATCGTATCCAGCCAGCGGAACGCCCCGCCGTGGAACGGAGGGAAGCCCAGACCGTAAACCAGCGCCATGTCGGCCTCTGCCGGACTGGCGATAATGCCTTCTTCGAGACAGCGCACCACTTCGTTGACCATCGGGATCATCATGCGGGCGATAATCTCTTCGTCGCTGAAATCCCGCTTCGCTTTACTGACGTCAGCCAACAGGCCGTCAACGGTGGCATCCTCTTCTTTCTTCGGCTTACCTTTGCTGTCTTCTTTATAGCGCCAGAAGCCCAGACCGTTCTTCTGACCAAAACGACTGGCGTCAAACAGCGCATCAATCGCGTCGCGATAATCTTTTTGCATTCGCTGCGGGAAACCTGCGGACATCACGGCCTGTGCGTGATGCGCGGTATCAATGCCCACGACGTCAAGCAGGTACGCCGGGCCCATCGGCCAACCGAACTGTTTTTCCATCACTTTGTCGACTTTGCGGAAGTCCGCACCGTCGCGCAGTAACTGACTGAATCCGGCGAAGTAAGGGAACAGCACGCGGTTAACAAAGAAGCCAGGGCAGTCGTTGACCACGATCGGCGTTTTACCCATTTTGCTGGCCCAGGCGACCACTTTCGCGATGGTTTCATCGGCGCTTTTTTCGCCACGAATGATCTCAACCAGCGGCATCCGGTGAACCGGGTTAAAGAAGTGCATCCCGCAGAAGTTTTCCGGGCGCTTCAGCACGCTTGCCAGCTCGCTGATGGGAATAGTGGAGGTGTTCGATGCCAGCACGGTGTCCGGGCGAACTTTATCTTCCGTCTCCGCCAGTACCGCTTTTTTCACTTTTGGATTTTCAACGACGGCTTCGACGACGACGTCTACGCGCTCAAAACCGGCGTAGTCCAGCGTAGGATGAATGGTCGAAATCACGCCAGCCATCTTCAGACCGTCAATTTTGTTGCGCTCAAGCTGTTTGTTCAGCAGTTTCGCGGCTTCGGTCATCCCGAGGGTCAGGGATTTGTCATTGATATCTTTCATGATAACCGGCACGCCTTTCCATGCCGACTGATACGCGATGCCGCCGCCCATAATGCCCGCGCCCAGCACTGCAGCCTGCTTCGGCGTCTCAACGTTTTTGGTCAGCGTCTTCGCTTTGCCTTTCACATACTGATCGTTTAGGAAAATACCGACCAGCGCGCGGGCTTCATTGGTGTGCGCCAGCGGGACAAAACTTTTGTTTTCCAGATTCAGTGCTTCTTCACGACCAAAGCGCGCGGCGGCTTCAATGGTTTTCACCGCTGTCATCGGAGCCGGGTAGTGTTTCCCTGCCGTTTGCGCGACCATGCCTTTAGCAATGGTGAAGCTCATGGTGGCTTCAATCTTGCTGAGCTTCAGCGGTTCCAGCTTCGGCTGGCGCTTCGCTTTCCAGTCCAGATCGCCGTTGATGGCCTGACGTAATACCGCTTTTGCGCCCTCAATCAGCTTTTCTGCTTTCACAACGCCATCGACCAGGCCGATTTTCAGCGCCTGCTCGGCCCCAACGTCTTTACCGGCTG
>OCAE01001525.1_pt1 | contig 10229 bp, 9 predicted proteins | sample 1495581 | NCBI WGS metagenome assembly OCAE01 (sample SAMEA2580278, study PRJEB22360) | human gut metagenome | biome: human gut; feature: human-associated habitat; material: faeces | place: Denmark | collected 2008/2010 | reverse complement strand
ATTCTCTGGCTTCGAGGAAAAAAAAACCGGCCACCCGCCCCCCCCCCTGCCACAATCCCGATAGCAACCATCGCGTTAAGGAGTGGCGGCATGGTCTGGCTGGTAATGCCCAGCGCCGCCGGAACCCACAATACCAGCATCAGCCGCAGTGTCACCCCCGCGCCCCAGAACAGACTGGTACCGGTCAGGGAAAAGCGGCTTTCCTGGTTTTTCCACAGGGATACCGCAGCACGGAGAAAGGTGACCACCATAGTACGCGGATTGCGGCTCAGACCGGTTTTCGCCGGCGTCAGACGCGGAATATAGATGTTGGTCAGCGCCGCCAGTGCGTACATCACCGTACATAATATCAGTGTCATTGTAATATGGTAATCAGACAGGAAACCACCGGTTACCGATCCCAGCAGGATCGCCACAATGGTCGAGGCTTCAATCAACCCGTTGGCTTTCACCAGCTGTTCACCGGAGGTCAGCTCCCCCAGTATCCCGTATTTTGCCGGGGAATAGGCCGCAGCCCCCACGCCGATCAGCCCGTATCCCAGAAACGGATCGATACCAACACAGATCACCATCGCGCCGATGAGCTTACAGCTGTTCGACAACAGCATCACCCGTCCTTTCGGGAAGCTGTCGGCAATCTGCCCGACAAACGGTGCCAGTACAATAAAGCTCAGCACAAAGACCATCTGCAGCATCGGCTGACTCCACTCCGGATAGTGCCGGGCGCTGAGCTGTGCAAGAATAGCGAACAGAATCGCGTTATCCGCAAATGCCGTAATAAACTGTGAAACCAGTACCGCTTTCATGCCTTTGTTCAGTAACGGGGCGGGGGCAGTCATACCTGCGGCTCCTGTAATGCCTGTTGTTTCAGTGTGACAAAATCCGGTTTACCGCTGCCGAGCCCCGGCAGTTGTCTGATATAGCGGATATCACGCGGACCCGCCAGTTCCGGTAATCCTTTCGCTTTTGCCTGTGCCATCAGTTGCGTACGATCCAGTTCACTGTCAGTGGTAAACATCACCAGCGCTTCGCCGCGCTTTGCATCCGGTTTTGTCACCACCGCGTGCAGTTTCTCCGGCGAGACACTCAGTGCCAGTTGCTCCACACTCTCCAGCGAGATCATTTCACCGGCCAGTTTGGCAAAGCGCTTCACCCGTCCGCGGATAGTAATAAATCCGTCTTTATCGATCGTGACGATATCACCGGTATCATACCAGCCGGCCTGAACCTCGCCCTGTGCATTTTCCGCTGACGGTGGTTCAATCTGACCCGGTTTTTCCACCCGCAGATACCCTTTCATCACATTCGGGCCGCGCACCTGCAGCAACCCGCCGTTTTCAATCCCGGCAACCGGCAGCAGCCGCGCTGCCATCCCCGGCACCAGTCGTCCGACCGTACCGGTGCGGGCAGCCATCGGCACGTTAATGGAGATCACCGGCGCACACTCTGTCACCCCGTAACCTTCCAGGATGCGCAGACCAAATTTATCCTGCCAGACCTGTCTGGTACCTTCAGCCAGCTTCTCCGCCCCGGCGACTGCATAGCGGATACGGGCAAAATCATACGGATGCGCAAAACGGGCATAGTTGGCGAGGAAAGTGGATGTCCCGAAAATGACGGTACAGTTCTGATCATAGGTCAGTTCCGGCACCATGCGGTAATGCAGCGGGCTCGGATAAAGAAAAATCCGGCTGCCGCACAACAGCGGCGTGATAAGCCCGGCCGTCAGGCCGAAAGCATGGAACAGCGGCAGTGCGGACATAAAACGGTCTTTTGGCGTGAAATCCGCAACCGTTTTAATCTGTTCGACGTTCGCCAGCAGAGAGTCATGGCTGTGTACCACACCTTTCGGTGTGCCTTCCGAGCCGGAAGTAAAGAGAATAACCGCATCATCTTCCGGCTTTTGCGGCAGCAGTGCCGCCTGTGGCGTGACCAGATGACGCAGCACCCACAGTTTATCTTTCAGGGTAACGGAGGCTTTTGCCTCTTCCAGATAGACCCAGTTGGCTTCTGTCAGCTGTTCCGGTAAGTGGGTCAGTTTGCCCTTTTCCAGAAACTGGCGTGAGGTAATGATGGTATTAATCCCCGCCGCTTTCATAGCATTGCGCAGTCCGGCAACGCCCGCCGTGTAGTTCAGCAGTGCCGGAATACGGCGGCGCATGGAGCACCGAGGATCGCCGCGCCCATCACGGTGGCATTCGGCAACAGGAAGCCGGTGCGCTCCCCCTCTTTGGTGTGATGGCTGATAATACAGCTCAGTCCGAGGGATTTTTTCAGCAGCCCCTGATAACTGTCCTCACTGAAATTGACATCATCAATGATCCGCTGGAAACGCCCGTAGCGTTTTACCGCGCCGAGAAACGCCTGCGGCAGTGTCAGCGACGGGCGGCACGCCATACGGGCGTCCATCATAATGTCGCGCAGATGTTCTCCCGCCAGACGGCGGCGCTCTGCGGCACGCGGTGCTTCCGGCATCGGAATGCTTTCCGGCGGCAGAACATGGATAGTGATCGCCGGGAAAAAGTGACTTTTGATCACTTTTCGCATCCGGCTGAAATACGTCAGTTCCGCGCCGTCTATCCGCACCGGGATCACTTTCGCCCCGGTTTTGGCGGCAATAAAGGCAGCACCGTCGTAGATCTTCATCAGAGAATCGGTGAGCGTCACCCGTCCTTCCGGGAAGATCACTATCTGACGCCCTTTTTCCACTTCGCGGATCAGATGCCGCAATGCCAGCGGATTACGCGGGTCCACCGGAATAATATCGGCAATCGGTTTTAAGCAGCGGATGAAAAATGGCGTGGCATAGTTGGTGTACATCGCGAATACCGGCCGGGTCGGCAGAAATAATCCCAGCAGAACACCATCAATAAAAGAGGCATGGTTCGGGGTGATAACACTTCGTGGTTGATTAAGATTACTCAGGTCACCAGTAACACGAATACGGAATAATCCGCGGAGCAGCGCACGTAATACATTCATCAACATACTGAATTCCCTGTGTATTTATTATTCCGCCAATCAATTCGGCGGGCAGACGTTTTAATAATAACACAGAGGATTGATTAACCACCTGACAGAATTGTACGGAATTATTTTTATCCGGTTTGTGCCGTCGTTCCCGGTAATCCGGCAGCAGGTACTATACCGCAGCGTGAATGCGGGTGCAGATCTGACTGATAAGCTCGGGCACCGGACAGGCGGCATCCACCACAATATCCGCACACTCCAGATAGAGCGGCTCGCGCATGCTCAGCACTTCTGCCATTTCCTCCACAATGCACTTGCCGGTCAGGCTCGGACGCTGATGTGCCTGAGGGGTGTGTGACAGCCGTTCCGCCAGGGTTTCAGCACTGGCGCGCAAATACACTACTTTGCCGGAGGACTGCATAAACGCCCGGTTTTCCGGTGCCATCACAATGCCGCCGCCGGTGGAGACCAGACGCTGTGGCTGACTAACCTGACGCAGCACATCACTTTCCAGTTCGCGGAAGCGAGGCCAGCCTGATTGTTCCACCAGCCGGGAAATCGACATCCGGCACTGTTCTGTCACACAGGCATCGGTGTCAATAAAATCGTACAATAATGCCTGTGCCAGCGGTTTACCCAGCGTGGTTTTGCCAGCCCCGCGGGCGCCGATAAGATAAATAATCGGTTTCTCATCCTGATGATTCATACTATCCGCTTTCTCCGCAGGTGTTCATAATATTTTACATGGGTGTAAATTAAGATGGCCTATCATAGCGTACTCAGATAAAAAGCTAAAGCACGATCCGCAGAACGCGGCTGTCATCTGACAAAAAGCGCCCTGCGGATGAATAACGGCCTGTTTATGAACGGATCGTGTGATCACCGATCCCGATCCACTTATAGGTGGTCAGCGCCACCAGTCCCATCGGGCCGCGGGCATGCAGTTTCTGAGTGCTGACGGCAACTTCCGCCCCCAGTCCGAACTGACCGCCGTCAGTGAAACGGGTGCTGGCATTCACATATACCGCTGATGAATCAATATTTGATACGAAATAATCGGCCTGAGACATAGATTGTGTCAGAATCGATTCTGAGTGCTCAGTACCGTAATGACGGATATGCTCAATCGCGCCGTCAATGTCCTTCACGATCACCACATTCAGATCAAGTGACAACCATTCATCTGACAGTTGTGCCTCTGTTACGGCTTCCGTCTTCGCCGGGCCGTTTTTCAGCAGTATCAGCGCGGCAGGATCCGCATGCAGGGTGACATTATCCGCCGCCATGTGATCACTCAGCAGCGGCAGAAATTCCGCAGCCACTTTTTCATGCACCAGCAGCGTTTCCACCGCATTACAGACGCCCGGACGCTGCACTTTGGCATTGCGGATGACCGGCAGCGCGTTATGCAGATCCGCCGTTTCATCGACAAAAATATGACACACGCCGATACCGCCGGTGATCACCGGAATCGTCGCCTGCTCACGGCATAAGCGGTGCAGACCGGCACCGCCGCGCGGGATCAGAATATCCACATAACGATCCATCTTCAGCAGTTCATTAACCAGCGCACGATCCGGGTTATCAATCGCCTGGATCGCCGCCTGCGGCAGACCGCATTCGCTGAGCGCCTGCTGAATCACACTGACCATCGCCACATTGGTATTGTGTGTCTCTTTGCCCCCGCGCAGGATCACCGCGTTACCGGTTTTCAGGCACAGCGAGGCAACATCCACCGTTACATTCGGGCGGGCTTCATAAATCACACCAACCACACCGAGCGGTACACGGCGGCGCTCAAGACGCAGACCACTTTCCAGCACACCGCCGTCGATCACTTCCCCGACCGGATCCGCCAGCTGACACACTTTGCGTACATCAGCCGCAATACTTTCCAGACGCGCCTGCGTCAGCAGCAGGCGATCAAGCAGTGCCTCTGACGATCCCTGCTCCCTGGCTTTGGCAATATCGAGTTCATTGGCAGCAAGGATCGGCGCACTGTTCTGTTCCAGCAGATCGGCAATACGGATCAGTGCCTGATTTTTCTGTTTTCCGGACAGCTGAGCCAGTGCCCGGGAAGCAGCTTTCGCCGCTTTACCTGTTTGTTCTAACATATGCTGATATCCTTAACTGACAATCATATCGTCGCGGTGAACGGCCACTGCACCGTATTCGTAACCTAAAATCGTGCTGATTTCCTGTGACTGCCGTCCGGCAATCAGGCGCAGCGCATCACTGTTATACCGGCAGACGCCGTGTGCCAGATCGCGCCCGCTCAGGGTGCGGATACGGACAACCTCACCACGGGAGAAATTGCCGTTAACAGTACGGATCCCGCTCGGCAGCAGGGAACTGCCCTTCTCTTTCAGGGCCTTCTCCGCGCCGTCATCCACAATGATCTCGCCGGCAGGCGGTGCCCCGAAGATCCACTGCTTACGCGCTTCCATCGGCGCTTTTTTCCCGAAGAAACGGGTGCCGACCGGAATATCATCAATCACATCACAAATCACCCCGGCGCGATCACCGGCGGCAATAATGACATCAATTCCCGCACGGCCTGCGACAGTTGCGGCCTGGAGTTTGGTGGCCATTCCGCCGGTACCCAGCCCGGATACGCTGTCTCCTGCGACACTGCGCAGCTCATCACTGATATCATGCACTTCGGCAATCAGAGTGGCATCCGGATTGCTGCGCGGATCGGCGGTATACAGCCCCTCAATACCCGCCAGCAGCAGGAGTTTATCCGCCCCGCCGAGAATAGCGGCCAGCGCGGAGAGGTTATCATTATCCCCGACTTTGATTTCTGCTGTGGCGACCGCATCATTTTCATTAATGACCGGCACAATGCCGTTATCCAGCAGTGCGGTCAGGGTGTCACGGGCATTCAGGAAACGCTCGCGATCTTCCATATCCGCACGGGTCAGCAGCATCTGGCCGATATGGATACCGTAAATAGAAAACAGGCGCTCCCATAACTGGATCAGGCGGCTCTGACCGACGGCAGCCAGTAACTGTTTGGACGCAATGGTGGCGGGGAGTTCAGGATAACCGAGGTGCTCACGCCCGGCGGCAATCGCCCCGGAGGTCACAATAATAATACGGTGTCCTTTTTCATACTGCTGCGCACACTGCCTGACCAGTTCAACAATCCTGGCCTGATTTAAATGTCGTGATCCGCCGGTCAGCACACTTGTGCCCAGTTTGACAACCAGCGTTTGGCTGCTATTCATTGCGTTCTACCATTCATTTTGCGGGATAAGAAAAGATGACCTGTTTTAACAGGTGATGCGCGTCATGCCAACCGGCACAACGCAAAACCGGATATTAATCCGGCTGCTTTCCGGGGGGCGGAGATACCGGTGACGGGGTCAGGGACAGATCCAGTTCCTGAAGAACGGCCTGTAAGCGGGGATAAAAATCAGTCAGGGTTTTGCTGACCGCATCATGGCTCTCATTGTCAGACAGGGATTTTTCCTGCCAGAGCCCTTTTTTATCAAATACCCCGGTATGGTATTCAGAGACAAACCCGGTTTCCTGCGGGATCAGCGTCAGCCACCAGCCAAAAAACTCTCGTTTTTCCGGCGCGACACCCGCATTGACACACACTGCCAGGCAGTCAAAAAAATAGTGTCCCTCCTGACATTGCGGCTCACGGATATACGGACCCAATGCAGTGAAACATCGCAGCAACCTGCCGCGATTGTAATCTGAAACCAGTGCCATCATTAAGCCTCCCTTCAGCGAAGGCTTAGTTGTAGCAAACAGACAGGAATTATCAATGATTTTTATGCTGTTCAGGATAAAATTCCGGTGAGCCAGCGGGTGGCCTCATCCAGCGATTTATGGAAAGTGTCAAAAACCGGGGTATGACCGAATTCCAGCAACTTACCGTCAGCGCTGGAACGGACTATCAGCTCCGATTCACTTTTCGGACTGAACACATCCTCTTTCCAGCACATACTCAGCACCGGCAGTGAACAGCGGCGGCCGAGCAGCCCCTGATTTTTCAGAGACAGGCAGCCGAGCCGGGTGCGGACAGTATCAAGGTCAGTACAGCGGGCCGCAGCACGGCTGGCCAGCACATCCATATACATACCGGGAATTTTATCCTGCCGCTGCGGGCTGACAAACAGATCATGCACCACCGGCCCGAACAGCACGGCTCCCCGCAGCTGATGTGCGGACAGGTATGCCATGCGCATTGCCACATTGGCACCGAAACGCAGCCCCATCACCGCCACACGGGTGTGGTCAATCCACGGCACATTGCGCAGCTGATCCAGCACCTGCTGGTGCATCAGGCTGCTTTCCTGGCCTAAAGTCTGTTTTGAGGAGTAACCGATTGACGGCATATCCAGCGTCAGCAGTGCAATTCCCTGCGGCGCCAGATAATCACGGAAGTAGCGGCAGTAATCACTTTGCAGATTATCCAGACTGCCGCACATCATCACCACCGGAAACGCACTGTCTTTCCCCGGCGGGAGGTGCAGGAAAGCGCAGATGTTTCCGCCGCTCTCCATTTTGAATTCAATTTTTTTCAGTTCATATGCGGCAAACCGGGCGGAGTTTTCATACGCCTGATTTGCCAGAACGGTAGCCTGATCCGCCAGCTCATCCCCTTTTAAATGAGGATATCCCGCAATACTGTACAGATTAGCGGCAAGCAGCCAGGCTTCACAGGCTTTTTCGCCGGATTCAAATTCCAGCGCTTTGCGCTGCCACAACATCGCCTGCTGAGACCATTCATAAGCCCAGTTACCGCGGCGGTAGCCGATCACCGTATCCAGCAGTGCATCATCACTGCGGGGGGCATCAGATGCCGCTATCCGGCTGAGAACCTCTTCGGTTTCCAGCGGCGGGATCCCCCGCCAGGCCCACATTAAGCGGTTAATCATGCGATACCAGCCCGGATGTGTACATCCGCTCAGGACGCTGCCCTTAACTTCCTTCATCCCGGAACGGGTAAAGTTCACCAGTGCGGATGTCTCAGGGTGTTTGATTTTCGGCTTAAACAGTTTTTCTGACAGGTTCTGTTGTGTCATGGCATTCGCTTACTGATCGCAGATGGGTTTAACAAAGCTGACAGTCATATCCCACGGCTGTTCGATCCAGGTATCCTGCGGGATATCAACCACATAATCATCAACCAGCGGACGACCTGCCGGTTTGGCAAAAATTGTGACGAAATGCGCTTTCGGATACATATCGCGGATCATCTGAGCGGTACCGCCGGTATCCACCAGATCATCAACAATGATAAATCCTTCACCGTCACCGTCGGCTTTTTTCAGGACTTTCATATCGCGCTGGTGATCGTGATCATAGCTGGAAATGCAGACAGTATCCACATGGCGGATACCCAGTTCACGAGCGAGTAAAGCCCCCGGTACCAGACCACCGCGGCTTACGGCAATAATGCCTTTCCATTGTTCGGTTGGCATTAAACGCTGTGCCAGTTTACGGGCATGCATTTGCAACATATCCCACGTTACGACGTATTTTTCGCTCATATCAGATTGATCCCGGCTTGATGATTTACAGAAAAGAGTCTTTTTTGCGGAAAAAAGGTTGCGCGAGATTATAGTGACTTGAACCGCCAAAGACCAGAGCATCTGACAAATTCATCATAATTCCCTGTTATGACACACGCACTTTGTGTGAGAATTTGCTATTCTCCGGACATCGGATATTCGCGACCGCTCATTTTAAACAGCGTTACCGGCCGCCTTCGGGTATCCTCCCCCTAATAATGAAAAATGCAGTAACAGGAGATCGAACGTGTCTGAACTATCACAATTATTTCCGCAGCCGCTGTGGGATATTTTTGCCAAAATCTGCTCTATTCCTCATCCGTCCTACCACGAAGAGCAACTGGCTGCACATATTATTGAATGGGCAAAAGAAAAGGAATTCCACGTTGAACGTGACAGCGTCGGTAATATCCTGATCCGCAAACCGGCCAGCAAGGGCCTGGAAAACCGCAAAGCGGTCGTTCTGCAGGCTCACCTGGATATGGTGCCGCAAAAAAATAATGATACCGCACACGATTTCGAAAAAGATCCGATTCAGCCATATATAGACGGCGACTGGGTAACCGCGAAAGGCACCACATTAGGGGCGGATAACGGCATCGGTATGGCCTCGGCGCTGGCGGTGCTGGCTGATGACTCAGTCAAACACGGGCCGCTGGAAGTCCTGCTGACCATGACAGAAGAAGCCGGGATGGACGGCGCATTCGGTCTTCAGCCTGGCTGGTTACAGGCTGATATCCTGATCAACACCGACTCCGAAGAAGAAGGCGAAATCTATATGGGTTGTGCGGGCGGTATTGACGTCACCACCACCCTGGCACTGAGCCGCGAAGCCGTTCCGGCCGGTTACAGCACCTTTACCCTGACCCTCAAAGGTCTCAAAGGAGGCCATTCCGGCGGCGATATTCATCTGGGCCTCGGCAATGCCAACAAATTACTGGCCCGTTTCCTGGCCGGTCACGCCGCAGAACTCGGTGCGCGTCTGGTTGATTTTCAGGGCGGTACACTGCGCAACGCGATTCCGCGTGAAGGCCACATCACCCTGGCAGTACCGGCAGATAAAGCCGCTCAGCTGACATCACTGGCGCAAACCTTTGAAGCGCTGCTCAGAGAAGAACTGGCGCAGAAAGAGAAAAACCTGGTCGTCACCCTGGAAGCTGCAACGGCTGCTCAGGGCGCACTGACCGCCGATGTGCAGTCCCGTTTTATTAATATGCTCAATGTCATGCCGAACGGCGTGATCCGGATGAGTGACGTGGTTCCGGGCGTGGTCGAAACCTCACTGAACGTGGGTGTGGTGAAAATGAGCGATGACAGTGTGCAGGTTATCTGTCTGGTACGTTCCCTGATTGAATCCGGCAAATCCTCTGTGGTCAGCATGCTGACCTCGCTGGCGGCACTGTCCGGCGCAGAGATTGTTGCCGAAGGCGGCTACCCTGGCTGGCAGCCGGATGCGGACTCTCCGGTCATGCATCTGGTCAGCGAAACCTATCAGCAGCTGTTTGATAAAACCCCGAACATCATGGTGATCCACGCCGGTCTCGAGTGCGGTTTATTCAAAAAACCGTATCCGGAGATGGACATGGTCTCCATCGGGCCGACCATCACTGGTGCTCACTCACCGGATGAACAAGTGCATATCAAGAGTGTCGGGCAGTACTGGCAGTTACTGACCGCTATCTTAAAAGCGATCCCGGAAAAAGCGTAACAGCGCCATTCAGTTCAGCG
>OCAE01001524.1_pt1 | contig 10233 bp, 10 predicted proteins | sample 1495581 | NCBI WGS metagenome assembly OCAE01 (sample SAMEA2580278, study PRJEB22360) | human gut metagenome | biome: human gut; feature: human-associated habitat; material: faeces | place: Denmark | collected 2008/2010 | reverse complement strand
AATAATATATATGCTGTTATTGAATAGGTTAATATAATTGTTATTGTGACAATCATATATAGCATATAGTTTTTTTTGTTTATGGTTTGTTGTAATAAAAAGATCTTTATAGTGATTAATAAAACTATTGCTATAGCATAATGCGATGGTTCATTAAAAAAACCACGAATAATAAATGGGAATTTATCATATTGCCTATAAAAATCCAGAGGCTCTGGGCTAATTAAGCCTGAGCATAATAAGATATACTTTAGAATAGAATATATAGATAAGATATAGATACTATAATCTATACTTGTTGTTATCAATTTATAGTTTAGATTTTTATAGTACAGAGATAATGCACTCGATATAACTAAGATAGATGTCAAATTTATAAAAGATTTTAAGAATGAGATACTATCTATATAGTCACTAAAGATATAATTTATTGGTAATGCTAATAGGCAGCAAGCCAGAAATATTACAAATAATATATCCAGTTTTGTGATTGAATGTTTAATAATGATATAGCCTGCAGAAATAATGGTAGCCAGCCCAGTATACCATATGATACTGATACCAAAACGGCTTATGGCAGGGGTTAAGAAAAACAAAATATAAATTAGTGGGGATGAATATAATATCGATCTCATCTAAATCTTCTTATTCTGCTTAATTTAAACTTACTATCAAGCGTGCGTTTTTTCTTGTCTAAAACTCTATACTTATTTTGAACAATTATTTCACCTTCCTGTGCGATTCCCTTAAATGATACTCCAGCACCAATAACTGCATCTTTATTAATAATACTACCAGGAAGAATAATGGCTCTATTACAAATCCAAGCACCACTGTGAATAATAACATCTGAGTGAATTATATCATGATTTTTAGTATCTACATCATGTTGTAATGTCCAAATATTAACTTGAGGGGCAATATCAACATTATTCTCCATGATTATTTTGCCACCGCGACCATCAATAATACAATCTCGGTTGATATTTACATTATCTGAAATATATACATTCATTATATTTAAAAATTGTACTCGTACTGAGATAGATGCCTTTTTATTAATTCTACCTTTTGTTATAATAGAATATATATACATCCTTACCTTTCTTGATGGTATTCTATTTATAATGTAATTAATAAGATAATAGCTTATATCTTTTATCATTTTAAGTTTCTCATTTTATGATATAATAGCGCAGCCATTTTCCTTCCTAAGCCTAATATGGATTTTATAAGACCATATTGCTTTCTGGATGAATTAAAATATTCGATATAACCCTGAACACGGTGCCTATCTGAAATGCCTCCAACACTTTGGTTTAGTATGTTTATGTCAAGATCTTTTTTTGTGGAGAAACTCCAGAATCGTAGAATAAAATCAACATCCATTGCAATTTTTTTATTTATATCAAATATGCCATATTTTTCAAAAAGGTCAAATTTATAGAAAGATGCACCAAATGTAAAAGGAAGAGAAACCCAAGGTTTTCCGGTATATTTTTTCTTTTTCCATGATTTTTCTTCTGAAAATGCTATTGTGTTTCCGTAATATATGTCAGGAAGTATGTCATCTTCTAATATTGAACTGATAATATGATCTAAAGCTGAGTTTTCGAAATAATCATCTGAGTTGAGGAAACAAATATATTTTCCTGTTGCACGTAATATACCTTTATTGAAGGCATGAGCGATTCCAAAATCATTTTCTGATATAAATACATCAATTTTATCTATATAGGATTGCACTATTTCTTTAGTTTTATCTGTAGATTTTCCATCAATAACAATATACTCAATCAGATCTTTTTTTTTATTATTTATTACGCTATTTATTGCTCTTTCAATATATTTTTCTGAGTTATATGATATCGTTATTATTGTAATTAGTTTTTTTTTATTAGTTTCCATAAAATATATACCATATATAGTTATAAGTAATGAGTTTTTAAACTAGCATAATATAAACTTAGTATTTATCATAGAGTATACTTGGTGTAATACTCAATAGCTTTAATTTTGTATACAACCATAGCTACCGCACTGGGTTGCCGCTCCCAGAGTGCGCTATTGCGAGTTTATCCTACTGATTCTATTGATAAATTTCGTCAGTAAGAGTTGTGGTGTATTACAGAGGGCTGATTTTTCAATAAATTGGTAAATGATTTATACCAAATCAATCAGCGCCATTTATATTTGCTGCCAAAGGCTAGTCCGATTACCCGGACAGGTCAAGCATGATAACACTCGCGAGTCTTTCATTAAACGAACTTTATGCGGTTTAATCGGCTAATATTTTTTTTAAATTCTGTCTTTTTTGGGATAGTAGCAGAAAAAGTGTTACTTTAAGCCAGAGCTTTGGATTATTACTTTTTATAATCGGCACATGCGCAATCACAGCAGAAATGTTTTATTACATCATGTTGATAGCAATGGTGATTCTTGCTTAAGAAAGAATAGTTACCGGGGCTGATTTCCCGGTAACGACAGAGAGTTTCAGCGCGGGTGCGGCGCCAGCCAGATTTCCAGCCTCAGTCCGCCGAGCGGGCTGTCGTTGGCGGTGACTTTACCGTTGTGCTGGCTGATGGCAGTGCTGACAATCGCCAGCCCGAGCCCGGTACCGCCGGATTCGCGGTCACGAGCTTCGTCAGTGCGGTAGAACGGCCGGAAGATATGTTCGCGATCTTCCGGGCTGACTCCCGGACCATCATCATCCACCACAATGCTGATACCTTTGGTGTCGGCACTGAAGGCGACCTGAATGTGCTGGTTTGAGTAACGCAGCGCGTTACGGACAATATTCTCAAATGCACTGCCGAGTGCGGACGGGTTGCAGTAAATTGTCCACGGGCCCGGCGGGGAGGTGATTTCCAGCGTTTTATGGCGCTGTTCCGCCTCAAACTTCGCATTGTCGAGAATGTCATCCCACAGCTCGTTGGCTTTGATGTTCTGGCGCAGCAGCTCATTTTTGTGCTGACTGCGGGAAAGCACCAGCAGGTCATTGATCATGCCGTCGAGGCGGTGAGTCTCTGTCTCGATGCGTTCCAGCTCTTTACTCTCACCGTGGCGGCGGCGCAGCAGTGCTGTGGCCAGCTGAAGCCGGGTGAGCGGGGTGCGCAGTTCGTGGGAGATATCGGATATCAGCCGCTGCTGTGCGTTCACCATGCGTTCAAGGGCGCTGATCATCTGGTTAAAGCTGTTGCCCGCCGCCAGGAATTCCTGCGGGCCGGCTTCCAGTTCCGGATGCTGGCGCAAATTCCCCTTGGCAACATCATCCGCCGCGTTTTTCAGTTTTCGTGCCGGTTTTGCCAGACTCCACGCCAGCCAGAGCAGTAGCGGGGTGCTGATCAGCATGGTGGCGGCCAGTAACAGGAACGGACGGTCGATCAGGAAGTTGATAAAGTCAGACTGCGCAGTGTTCGCCGGGCGGATCAGATAAAGCTGATAGCGGTCTTCGCCGTCCCGGACTTCAAACGGCCCGAGCAGCTCAATGCGGCCATAGCGTTTCTTTTTCGGGTTGTCAGTGTTATCTGACTGGCCCATAAAGTTACGGATGACCTGGGAATCATTGCGGATAGGCCCGATGATCCGGCCTTCGCTGGTGACAATAATCAGGCGCTTGTCCGGCGGTGTCCATTTTACCAGGGCGGGGGCCAGCCGCCGCCACCAGAGCAGGTCATTCGCCGGATCCTGTGCGAGATCAGATTCAATATGTTGCTGCAGCATCATACCCTGCCGGTACTCGGCCTCCTGGAGCGGCATCAGCTGCCGGGAGTCGAGCTTCGGGACCATCAGCACCAGTAACAGCACCAGTGCCAGGGTAAACCAGAAGATGGCGAAAATCCGCGCCGTCAGGCTGCTTATCATGTTGCCGATACCATCAGGTAACCACGGCCGCGTAAGGTTTTAAACCACGGCAGGCCGTCTGTGCGCTCCGGTAATTTGCGGCGCAGGTTGGAAATGTGCATATCAATGGCGCGGTCAAACGGCGTCAGACGTTTGCCCAGCACTTCCTGGCTTAAGTGTTCACGGCTGACCACCTGGCCGAGATGCTGTGCCAGCAGGTAAAGCAGGGTGAACTCAGTCCCGGTCAGATCCAGCACTTCGTCGCCGAAGCTGGCTTCCTGACGGCCCGGGTTGAGCTGGAGTTTATCCACCATCACCACGGAAGAGTTACTGCTGCTGTCGCTCTGCTGCTGTTGCTCACTCCAGTTGGAGCGGCGCAGAATCGCGCGTATACGCGCCACCAGCTCGCGATCGTTAAACGGCTTCGGCAGATAGTCATCCGCACCCAGTTCAAGCCCCAGAACACGGTCGAGGTCACTGCCGCGTGCGGTCAGCATAATCACCGGTGTCTGGTAGTTCTGGCGCAGTTCTTTCAGGGTTTCAATCCCGTTTTTGCGCGGCATCATGATGTCGAGCAATAACAAGTCTATGGAATCGTCAAGGAGGGTCAGTGCCTGCTCGCCGTCATGTGCAATGACAACGTTGAACCCTTCCATATCGAGTAATTCTTTTAACAGCGAGGTTAATTCGCGGTCATCATCAACAAGCAGTATTTTATTCATTATTCACGTCCTCCACGTGCAAAATACGACAACAAACGTTTCTATTCCATGACTTTACGTTCTTTTACATGCTCTGACGCATGTTTGCAGCCGGGTGCGTATAGTTAATTCCAACGGGTCAGGTGACGCAGACTCAGAAGTTTAAGGAGCTACTATGGGTAAGATAGCAACAATCACTTTAGCGTCAATGTTTGTGATGCAAAGTGCGCCCGGACTGGCGCAGGATTCAGAAAGTGATGGCTGCGTTACCCCGGTGCAGAGTCACAGTCAGTATAAAGGTATAACGACATCAGGGGGAGATGGTTATACCTCTATGTTGACCGGTATCCGGTTAACGGAACAGCAACGGATGCAGTTGCGGGATCTGATGCACAATTACCGTGACCAGTTACGGAATGTCCGTAACCTTGCAGAAGATGATATTGCGCTGTACGAGCTGGTTAAGGCCGAAAAGTTTGATGAAACGGCGGTGCGTAATCAGCTGGAAAAGGAGATGCGCAAGCGGCTGGATTACCAGGTTGAGATGATACGGGTTCATCATCAGATGTATCAGTTACTCAACCCGGAGCAGAAAATGCAGCTGGATGCCAATTTTGAGCCGGAGAGTATTCATACCTCATCCGCCTCCTCCGCGCAGAATATGCCGGAATGAATTTGTCAGTAGTCATTTGTCAGAGTAGTGAAGTCAGTAGAGTCGTTAAGTAGCACCCAAGAAGTTTTTCCTTGCCATAGACACCATCCCTGTCTTTTACAGCCCCTCTCGAGGGGCTTTTTTTTATCTGAATTTCAGGGCAATGAGGTCTGCCGCCAGCCGGGATTCTGAGGAAACAGTCAGGGTGAGTGTTAACGTGTCTTTTTCTGATAAGGTTTCAGTGGTACTGAAATGAGTTACACGTATTCCTTTCATCGTAATGTCGTTCTGATAACACGCGGCTTCCTGATTTGTACTGCGTAAAATAAAGTCAGCTTCCGATGTTATCTGGTAATCACCCGGTGACAGTTGCTGAATAGTTATTTTTCCTTTACTGCCACCCGGCGCGATAAACAAGATGTCACTGGGATCCTTTTGGGATTTTAGCAGCTCAGTGAAACGGATATTCGCCATGCAGGCATGTCCCTGATGCGCAATTTTTGAGATTTCAGTGGCATCAGTAAAGCCAATCTCCGAAAAAAAACGACTGATTTTTTCGTTGCTGTTCAGCGGAGTGCTTTCTCCGTTACCGGAGATGTAATGATATGTCATACGTCCGTATTCTTCACTGCCGGAAGCCGGTTGCTGATAACCGGAGTCAGCACAAAACGTGTAGCAAAGGTCGATATTCTTTTCCTGTTCAGTCACGCTGCAATCCGTACCATCAGATGAAGGATGGTGGCCGGGCGGAATATAAAATGATGTTCCTGTCAGTTCTGTATCACTGCCGGACGGAATATAACGTTCTGTGTTTTCTGACCATGTGTATTGTGTCCGTGCTTCAGAGTCACCGTGTATCACGGCCGGATGAATATTGTCAGGGATCCGGAAGTAGTGAGAGAGAGCCGTGAGTCCGAGGTGTGTTTCCGGCTTATGAGGCACAGGTTCGGAACTGTTTACGGCGCACTGCAATAAACGCAGAAACGAATTGAAGATACTGCACTTATTAGGTTCCGGTTTCGGCGTTGTCTCTGGTGTATGGGGCGCGTTTTTTATTCCTGGGATCATCGTGTATTTTCCTGAAGTGAAAAATAGTCATTTTACCGGGAGGGCAGGAAAATAATTGCAGAAAACAATTTACGGGTCTGTATTGCTGCACTTTTTGTGAAAAAAATGTTTCGGATACGCTAATTATTTTCTGTTTTTCGGGTATCCTTAACGGGTATGCTGAATAATATCCGGTTATGACGTACCGGTGTTTCCTGTGTCTCAAAATGACAAAAAAATCCGCAAAGGTAGGTGCATCCGGCGAAACCTTATTTTACTATAGGGTTAGGTGAATCAATTCAGCACCGCATTACAGCAGTGAATTCCCAAAGCCTGACCGGGGAAGCGTGATAACATGCCGCTCAGGTTTTTCAGATTTACACATATTACATCTGCAAATCAGAGGTCATCATGAGCAAGAAGATCAAACGAATCGGTGTGCTGACAAGCGGCGGTGATGCGCCGGGCATGAATGCTGCGATCCGCGGCGTCGTCCGCGCTGCGCTGTCAGAAGAGCTGGAAGTTATCGGGATTTATGACGGCTATCTCGGGCTGTATGAAAACCGGATGAAACAGCTCGACCGCTTCAGTGTCTCTGATGTGATCAACCGCGGCGGTACCTTCCTCGGGTCAGCCCGTTTCCCGGAATTCCGTGATGATAAAGTGCGGGAAACGGCGATTGAAAATATGCGCAAAAACGGCATCGACGCGCTGGTGGTTATCGGCGGGGACGGTTCCTACCTCGGCGCCAAAAAACTGACCGAAGCGGGTTTCCCGTGCATCGGCCTGCCGGGTACTATCGATAATGACGTGGCAGGAACCGATTACACCATCGGCTATTTTACTGCGCTGGAAACCGTGGTTGAAGCGATTGACCGCCTGCGTGATACCTCCACTTCCCACAAACGTATCTCTATTGTGGAAGTGATGGGGCGCTATTGCGGTGACCTGACGCTGTCTGCCGCCATTGCCGGAGGCTGTGAATTTATCGTTCTGCCGCCGAACGAAGTGGAATACAGCAGTGATGAACTGATTGCAGAAATCAAAGCCGGGATTGATAAAGGTAAACGCCATGCCATTGTAGCAATCACCGAACATGTCACCGATGTGTATGAGCTGGCGCGCCAGATCGAGGCAACAACACATCACGAAACCCGCGCAACGGTGCTGGGCCATATCCAGCGCGGCGGTTCGCCGGTGGCGTATGACCGTATCCTCGCATCCCGCATGGGCGCATATTCTATTCAGTTACTGCTGGAAGGTTACGGCGGCCGCTGTGTCGGGATCCAGAATGAAAAACTGGTTCATCACGATATTATTGATGCGGTGATGAATATGAAGCGGGTGTTTAAGAAAGACTGGTATGAGACCGCGAAGAAACTCTACTAAAAAATCCTCGTCATCCTTCAGCCTGTGGCGGTGTTGGCTTCATTCATCGCCCTGGTCACATACTGGTGTATGTTCCCGGGGATGTCCTCACGTTGCCGCCTTGTCACACATTTTTTGTTGCATCTCTGTCTGTAACATGGAGAATTTAAAAGAAGCCGGATACCGGATTCATAAGGACAGTGGGGCAGACCTCAATATGCATATTATTATTGCTGCAATTTCAGCATTAGCTGCGCTTGTATGGGCGTTACATTCATTACAAAACTCAGGTGTTGATCTGAATTCGTTTAATCCGTTTACCTGGGCCCGGCGAAGAAAGTGGCAAAAACAATACGGGGTGAAACCGATTTATAATTTACCGACGGCAACAAAAGCGGCTGCCGTTATTATTGTCGGGGCTCTGAAGCAGGAAGGGGAAATATCCCGGGAACAAAAACAAACGGTAATTACGCTGTTTACGGATAATTTTAACCTGGAAAATCAGGATGCTGCGGACTTGTTTTCCTCATCTTCACATCTGGTACATGATAACCAACTGAATTTTGATCAAAGTGTCCCTCATATACTTAAATTGAGTATGAAGCAATTTACACCTGAAATGGTTGTGACATTCCTTTCATTATTAGAACGTGTGGTGACGCTGGAGGGTGAACCGACAAAGTCGCAGACAGATATTATTGACAGGGTGCGGGAGACATTTAAACGTGCAAATAAAAATAATATAAACTGGAAAAACTAGTTTTTTGTTATTTAAAACGACAGTACCAGCTCTGATTTCACGGAACACACAAAAAAAGCGGCGATTTCGCCGCTTTTTGCTGTCCGGAATCCGGGATTATTTTGCCGCTTTGGCTGCGGCAGCAGCTTTGACGATCACGCCGAATGCATCGGCTTTCAGTGATGCGCCGCCGACTAATGCACCGTCGATATCCGGCTGAGTGAACAGCTCTGCGGCGTTTTTATCGTTCACGGAACCGCCGTACTGGATGATGACCTGTTCTGCCACTTTCGCATCTTTCTTCGCGATATGGCTGCGGATAAATTTGTGTACCGCCTGTGCCTGGGCTGGTGTGGCAGATTTGCCGGTACCGATAGCCCAGATTGGCTCATACGCAATGACAGCGCCGAGGAAGGCGTCTGCACCCTGAGTGTTCAGAACGGCATCAATCTGGCGTGCGCAGACTTCTTCGGTTTTACCCGCTTCATTTTCCGCTTCGGACTCACCGATGCACAGTACCGGGGTCAGACCCAGTTTTTTCAGGACAGCGAATTTTTCTGCCACTAATTCATCACTCTCACCGTGGTAAGTACGGCGCTCGGAGTGACCGATAATGATGTACTGCGCGCCGATATCTTTCAGCATTTCAGGGGAGGTTTCGCCGGTGAACGCACCGGAGAGATTCAGACCGGTATCCTGGGCACCCAGCACAATGGAGGAGCCCGCCAGAACCTGTTTGGCCTGAGAGAGATAAATTGCCGGTGGTGCGATCGCAACATCACATCCGGTGACATTACCGATTTCATGACGCAGAGCGGTTATCAGCTCATGAACCATTTTACTGCTGCCGTTCAGCTTCCAGTTACCCATAACTAAGGGATGTCGCATTGTATTTCCTCCTGCCGGAATGAGTTAAATGACTTCAGCTTTATTACCATTGTCCGCGCAGAGCGGCGAACAGGCAAACAGAGAGACAGTATAGTGAAAGCGGCGCGAAATAGCTTTGCTTTTCGGCCACTGTTTACTGTGCCATTTCACTATTAGATAGCGAAAGCTTAATCGGTTCAATAGCGAAAGTTACCCCATTTTTACTATCAACTACCAGAAGATAACGTAATGCACCGAATTGAGAGGCGTAAGTGCCGGTTTTGAAATCCGTTGCCAGCGCCCGGCTCAGGGCAGCATCAATATTGCTTTTATTGAGTGTCGGCTCGAACTGAATAATCAGTGCTTTAATATAGGCCAGCATCAGAGCACGGTTGGTTTTTTCCGCCGTACTGTCAGCGCCCGGCAACAGTGTCAGCTGGAGGCTTTTGATTTTCTCACTGTCGCGCTCAAGGACGGCAGAGGAGTAAATATAAGGGCTGATGCGGGTTGCCGCCCGCAGATAGCTGGCGGTAATGTCGTTTGAGGCCACGACTTTGTATTCCCGCAATGGCAGCAACGGGTTGTTGCGGTTAAACTGTTCGCGCATAACGGGGATGGTGATGCCGAAGGCGGGTGCATCCGCCTGAAGCCAGAGCGCTTCCGGTGAGCAGGGGATGGGGATCAGTACCGTATCACCTGCCGCAGCGGATGTGACAGGCAGCAGTGCGCATCCCGCTGTCAGGGCGGTCAGTACGGTTTTTTTGACTGCGTTCATAACGGCTCCCTGTGATCTGTCTGCAACATAACCAGTGTACACGATTAGGAAAGAGAAATGACACTACAACAATGGGCGTTTTCGTTTCACGGGCGGATCGGCCGCAAAGCATTCTGGGCGGGGATCGGCGTGTGCGGCGCAGTGCTGTTTCTCCTGATGTCATTACAGGGGCTGTTTCAGTTACCTGTTGAAGTGATTATGGTACCGGTACTGATGGTGATGTATCCGGCAGCCGCCATTT
>OCAE01001521.1_pt1 | contig 10244 bp, 9 predicted proteins | sample 1495581 | NCBI WGS metagenome assembly OCAE01 (sample SAMEA2580278, study PRJEB22360) | human gut metagenome | biome: human gut; feature: human-associated habitat; material: faeces | place: Denmark | collected 2008/2010 | reverse complement strand
ATAGCACGGGCGGCAATCCGCCCCTGGTCATAAGCCGCTGAGGCGAGGCTCGGGTAGCCGATAACATCCCCGACTGCATAAATCGCCGGGTTGCTGGTCTGATAGGTATCATTGACACTGATAAGACCCCGGCTGTCAGCGGTGATCCCGACATGCTCAAGACCGAGATTATCGGTGTTACCGGTGCGACCGTTGGCAAAGAGCAGGCAGTCCGCTTTCACTTTTTTTCCGGAGCGGAAGTGAATAATCACACCGTCATCCGTGCCCTCAATCCGCTCATACTCTTCATTCTGGCGGATAACCACGCCGTTGTTCCAGAAGTGATAGGTGAGGGCGTCCGACATCTCCTGGTCGAGAAACGCCAGCAGTCGGTCGCGGGTGTTGATCAGATCCACCTTCACACTCAGACCGCGGAAAATAGAGGCATATTCACAGCCGATAACCCCGGCACCATAAATGATGACATGGCGCGGTTCGTGTGTCAGTGACAGAATGGTGTCGCTGTTATAGATACGGGAGTGGCTGAAATCCACATCCGGCGGGCAGTACGGGCGCGAGCCGGTGGCAATAACTACATTCTCCGCACGGAGAATATCGCAGCTGCCGTCGCTGTAGCGCACACGGACATCACCCTCTTCGGTGAATTTGGCTTCACCGCAGAACATGGTGCAGCCGTTGCGCTCATAGAAACCACGGCGCATGCCGGTTTGCTGGGTAATGACGCGGCCGGCGTGAGCCAGGATCTCAGAAAATGACGATTTCAGAACCCGGGAGTTATCACTGTACAGCGGATTCTGGTTAAATTCGATAATACGGCTGACGGCGTGGCGCAGTGCTTTGGAAGGAATCGTTCCCCAGTGGGTACAGCCGCCGCCGACGTCATCATAACGCTCAATTACGGCAACCCGTTTCCCCTGCTTCACAAGTCCCATTGCCACACCTTCGCCACCCGGGCCGGAGCCGATGACAATGGCATCAAACTGGTTCTGTTGCATATGAGAAATAACCTGTTTATACATAAATTAACAACATCATCTTAACATCAGATGGAAAATCAGCCTATGATTAGTCAGGTTTACAGGTCACACTTCGGAAAATCTTTTTTTCGGGAATTTCACCGGCCATAAGCTAATCATCACTGAAAAAAGTATTAAGTTTGTTATATTGATCCGTCTGAATAAATTGAGAGTCTGAATTCCGTGAGTAACGTGATTGGTGTAAGAGCAAAACAGAAAGAAAAAACCCGCCGGGCCCTGATTGAAGCTGCCTTCAGTCAGCTCAGCGCCGAGCGCAGCTTCACCAGTCTGAGCCTGCGCGAGGTCGCCCGTGAAGCCGGGATCGCCCCGACCTCTTTTTACCGTCATTTCAAGGATGTGGATGAGCTGGGGCTGACGATGGTGGATGAGAGCGGGCTGATGCTGCGCCAGCTGATGCGCCAGGCGCGTCAGCGTATCGCCAAAGGCGGGAGTGTGATCCGGACATCAGTTGCGACATTTATGGAGTTTATCGGTAATAACCCCAACGCTTTCAGGTTATTATTGCGTGAGCGCTCCGGGACATCCGCAGAATTCCGTGCGGCGGTCGCACGGGAAATCCAGCATTTTATTGCAGAACTGGCAGACTATCTGGAACTGGAAAGTAAAATGCCGCGTCAGTTTACTGAATTACAGGCAGAATCGATGGTGACCATCGTTTTCAGCGCCGGTGCGGAAGCACTGGATATTGATCTGGAAAAGCGGGCGTACCTGGAAGAGCGGCTGGTATTACAGCTGCGGATGATCGCCAGAGGCGCATATTACTGGTACCGCCGCGAACAAGAGAAAATGCATGACCCCGATTACACCCCATTAATCTAGCACTCATCATCAAGGAGAACGTTATGACGGAACAGTATCGCCGTGACAAAGGAACCTTACTGCTCGCGTTTATTGTCGGGCTTTCAGTACACGGTACTTTTTCAGCACTTTTTAATTCCGCAGTCCATTTTTCGGTTTTTCCGGTTCTGGCATTGTGCCTTGCGGTCTATTGTTTCCATCAGCGCTACCTCAACCAGATGCTGCCGGAAGGTATGCCGAAACTGGTAACCGGTACGTTCTTCCTGGGGTTGTTCGCCTATAACGCCCTGATGCGTGCCGAATATCCGGAAGCCGGGTCAAACTACTTTTCTGCCGTCTTTATTGTGATTATTGCCGTGTGGCTCTACCGGGCGATGAAGCAGCGCCGTGCCACCGGACAGGATGAAGTGACAGAGTAATTGGTGTCAGAAAGACGATGAAAAGCCGGTCACTGACCGGCTTTTTAGTATCCGTATCAGGCACGGCAGGGAAACGGGATCACGCGGTGCGCCATCCGCTGCGTGAACTGCTGATTATGCGAGGCAACAATCATCGGCAGATTCAGCTGTGTGAGAATATCTTCCAGCCGCTGAATATTTTTCTCATTCAGGCCATTGGTCGGTTCATCCAGCAGCAGAACAGACGGTGACATTGCCAGCACACCGGCCAGCGCGGTAAAGTTTTTCTCACCACCGGAAATCTCAGTCACAGCACGGTCTTTCAGGCGGACAATATCCAGCATTTCCAGACACTGTAAAGCGCGCTCCCGTGCGGCATCCTGTGTCATTCCCATATTCAGCGGACCAAACATCACATCATCCAGCACACCCGGGCCGAACAACTGATCATCCGGATGCTGAAACAGCAATCCCAGCGGGCCGCGCACCCCGGTGAAATCATCTTCGGAATGACGGGACTTGCCGAAAACCGAAATATTCCCGGTAAACGGGATAAAACCTAACAGTGTGTGCAGCAGGGTCGATTTCCCGCTGCCGATATCACCGCACAGAAAAAGCCGTTCTCCGGCGTTCAGTTCAAAGTTCAGATCCTGAATTATCGGCGCATTGTTGCGGCTGACAACCAGATTGCTGACCTGAATCAGGGGATTTGAGGACGTCATTAACAGACCTTTTTGTATTAACAGAAGACGGGCGTGCGTAAAAACCCCGGGCTTTCAGCGCCATTTCAGTGGTTTCCGCTTTGTGCATGGCTTTGATCAGCAGTAGGGCGACCAGCTGGGATAACATGGTAAATGTCCGTTTATTCATCCCTTTACGAAATCCCCGTGCTTTCATGGCCGTTTCAAGCTGTTGTTTGGTTTCACTGAAAATTGCGATATAGCGGATAGTCAGAATAAACAGCTTTATCAGCTTGTCGGGCAGGGGGTAACGTTTCACCGCACACGCCAGATCGATATCTGTCATGTTTGTCAGCATTGCAGAGACAAACAGCAGAATCGCATTCATTTTCAGCGTGATTTGCAGGGCGAGAAACACCCCTGCCGGAGATTGCACTATCCCCTGATTCTCAATTTTCCACGGCAGTGTCAGCCAGACAAACAGGATAAAAATATTCAGTTTCAGCACGGTCAGCAGTGAACGGCCCAACTGACGGCGGCGGCAGACAACAAACAGCAGAAAAGCACCCGACAGACCGGCAATAAGCCAGTCGGTCTGCCGGATACCGCTGAGCAGAAAAGCCCAGAGAACCGCAAGAAGCAGGCGCCGGTGGGGAGGCAGCCATTTATCCATAGGTATGCTGCCCGGGCTGATTGACCATCAGGGAAGCCGGACGCATTTTTGCCAGCGCCAGCAGAATTCCCACACTGATCAGGGAATCGGTGACAAAAATCGGCAGGGGGCCGATAAAAAACAACCAGACCCGGCGGCAGGTGTCCGATAAACAGCAGCCAGACCAGATCGATATACGACTTACCGCTATCCAGTACCAGTGCCAGTGAGGTCAGACACACCGTACCCAGCGTACCGATAACCCCGGCCATGACCCCGAGATAAACCAGACGTCCCTGACTCAGCCCCGGACGCAGGGAATTCCTGAACAGGTAATAGACCAGCAGCGCCGGAATGGAAATATTACACAGATTAACCCCGAGAACCGCGAAGCCGCCGAAGGAAAAAAACAGCACCTGCAGCGCGAGGGCAATCAGGAATGCCGGAAAAACCGCCCAGCCGAGGAACAATCCGGCAAGCCCGTTTAAGATCAGATGCACACTGCTGACCCCTATCGGTACATGAATCGTTCCGGCGACAAAAAACGCAGCCCCGAACAGGGCTGCCAGTGACAGACGCGAAGTATCCAGCTGGCGGATGCCAATGGCAACCCCGGCCGCAGCCACCACACCGGCACCGGCCAGAACAGGAAGATGTAATACGCCTTCAGATAAATGCATGGTCTTCCTCCTGTTATGCGGCGTTTTTAGCGGCCTGCTTCGTTAATTCACGGGCACGGAAGAATGCAATCACACCGAAAATACCCACGATATAGCCCACACCACCGAGAATATTCTGCAGATAGATCTTATTCTTCAGCTGGTCAATATCCTGGCGGATCTGAATATAACCGGAAGAGGAATCACCGCTGCCGGTATTGGCGGTGGCGGAAATAACCGGCACTTCCGTTTCCACTTTGTGCCCTTCATCACCTTCAACATAGAGAATATAATCACCGGTCGCAGGGACGTCGATTTTGAAATACCCTTTTTCATCGGTCTTACCGGATATTTCATCATCTTCATGGCCTTTCAGATACGTACCGACATAAGTATCTTTTGCCGGAGACATATCAGAATAATACGACTGGCCGCTGATCACATTCCCTTCCAGCTGTGCAACCACATGCATGGAGTGAGCTTGTGCTGTTGTTGCCAACAGCACCCCGTTAATCAGTAAAATGACAAATAAATAAACAGATTTCATAACGTTTAATTACTCAGCGTCAAAAGATAAAACATATTCCAGCTGCTGGAACCCGTATTCTTTATTATCCGGTGTGTCCAGTTTGTATTCGGCGTAAACTTTATTGGCGCCTTTTTCAGCTTTGAATTTTGCCAGGCCGTCTTTATTGGTCAGCACACCCGGGTCTTCTTCGCTTTTGGCGATTTTCATGCCTTCCAGCGGCTGACCATCTTTCAGGGCTTTGATCTCAAACTCCTGACCGGCCACCGGTTTGGTCATTGGTACCAGCTCATACGGGGTGTTAAAGACTTTTGTGGCATTGTCATCCCATCTGACGATATTTTTGCTGAATTTAATCGGGTTCTTGCTGAACTCAGCATCCGGTACTTCAAGTTTATTTTTCTCAACGGTACGGCCGTTCTTTAATTTACTCCAGACACCGTTGTCGTAACCTAATAATATAATTGACGCATTCTCGGGCATAACAAAGTAAGCTTCACCATCTTTAAAGGTGGTGCTGACAGTTTCCATTTTACCGTCATGCATTACCGCCTGAACCGGTTTTAATTTATTTTCCGGATATTTTTCTGTCGGATTATGACCAAAACGGACAACATAATCAGAGCCGTCAGTTTGTTCAATCCAAACATTGTGTGCATTTGCCTGAAAACTACCAAATAACAGGGCGGCTGAAATTAACGTCATTTTCTTCAGAGACATAAAAATACCTTTCGGTTAAGTTGCGGGATTATTTATGGCCGAGTATAGAGGAGTGAAAATAAAAATAAGACCTTAAATTCAGAAGAATAATTAATATCAGGAATTGCTCACAGTAAATTGTTAAATATTTATTTACCGCAACCGTTTTTTTTAATGGACTTGGGTGGGTTGTTAATCTATTGCGTGAGGGTTATTTTTTGTCTCTGAAATGTTATGAGTGTAATGATTATTCGTTGAATGAATATTTACAGGATTTAAATGTCACTTTATGACGTATTTTTCACCGTTTGCCAGTGGCCTCAGTGGATCATTCTGATGAATAAAGAAAACCGGGACGTCAGCCGGAGATCATAAAGAAATAATGGATATAAACTCATAAAGTAAAAAAGTTCCTGATCAAAGATCAAGAACTTCTTGGGAAAACACGTAACAACTTATCCGCGCCGGATCAACAAAACGCCGCTTTCCATGTGCGGGGTGTACGGAAACTGATCAAACAGCGCTAGTCGCACGACATCATGTGTCTGGTTCAGTGTTTCCAGATTTTCACATAATGTTTCCGGATTACAGGAAATATACAGAATCCGCTCGTAACCCTGAACCAGTTTAACGGTTTCGGCATCCAGCCCGCTGCGCGGCGGATCGACAAAAATGGTATTGCATTCATAAGAAGACAGATCAATTCCGGCAAGACGGTTAAACTCACGCACTCCCTGCATTGCCTGTGTGAAATCTTCTGCGGACATACGGATAATCTGCACATTATCGATATGGTTAGCATCGATATTATATTGCGCGGCAGCCACTGACGGTTTGGCGATTTCGGTTGCCAGTACGCGGCGGAAATTACGCGCCAGCGCCAGTGAGAAATTACCGTTACCGCAATACAGCTCCAGCAAATCGCCCTGAGAGCCTTCCGTCGCGGCAAGTGCCCACTCCAGCATATGGATATTGACCGCAGCATTCGGCTGCGTGAAGCTGTTTTCCACCTGGCGGTAAATCATCTCTTTACCTGCGACCGGTAAAATTTCATCAACATAATCATTATCCAGCATGATTTTTGTTTTAGAGGCACGGCCAATCAGCTGTAAATCAAAACCCTGTGACTGCAATTGTGCCCGCAATGTTTTGGCGGCTTCCGTCCAGCTGTCATCGAGTTTTTTATGATAGAGCAGGGAAACAATAATTTTGTTGCTGCGTGTTGACAGATAATCAATCTGAAAAAGTTTGTGACGCAGAAGATGAGTCTGTTTCAGTAACGGCAAAATAGCCTGCATCATGTCATTAATCAGCTGGCTCGCGGCCGGGAAGGTATCAATCCGGATACGCTGTTTGGTCTGCTGATCAAACATGATATGCCAGAGGTCATCCCCTTCATGCCAGATACGGAATTCAGCCCGCATCCGGTAGTGTGAAACCGGTGACGCAAATACGTGAGCATCCGGCGCCTGAAAAGGTTGCATCATTTGTTGCAGACTTCTTGCCTTCTCTGCAAGTTGTTCTTCATAATTTTCAATGGGTAACGTGTTATACATGGCGCGTTGATCCGTTTTGCTGATCACAAAAAATGTTCGTGTCTTAGTGATTAAAGTGTTCCGCCCGACAATTCAGACATCTTATTCTGGACAGATTTTAAGGCCGGATCGTAGCATGATAATTCGGTTTCTTCATAAGAATGAAAAGGGAATCCGGTGAAATTCCGGAACTGGCGCGCAGCGGTAATGGTAAAGCAACACGATGACACTGTTATAAATGACGGGAAGTCGTTGCGGGGAATTGAGAAATACCCTCCTGAGTCCGAAGACCTGCCGAAGATTTGTCGTCCGTCCTGCTGACGCTACAAAGCAGACGGGTGGCATCCTCTTTATATATATGTGGGTGCTCAGGAAAAAATGAAAATGACCTCGCCTTATGCGCTGTCCGCTGTCGGACTGGCCGTGTTTTCCGTATTGTCTTTTAGCGCTTCTGCTAATACTAAAGATGATCAGATAATTGTTTCCGCTAACCGTTTTCAGCAGCCGGTTTCGTCCGTGCTGGCACCGGTAACCGTTGTAACCCGTGAAGAGATAGATAAGTGGCAGTCGAATTCTGTCCTGGATGTGCTGAGAAGACTGCCGGGGGTGGATATCAGCCAAAACGGTGGCGTTGGTCAGTTTAGTACTCTGTCAATCCGGGGTTCTGAAGCCCGCCATACTCTCATCCTTATCGATGGTATGCGCACTAATCAGGCTGGCGTTTCCGGGGCGTTTGACATGAGCCAATTACCTATTGCGCTTGTTCAGAGAATTGAATACATAAGGGGTTCCCGCTCTGCCATTTATGGTTCTGATGCAGTCGGAGGTGTCATCAACATAATTACGACACGTGAAAATCCGGGCACAACGTTAAATACAGGAATAGGTTCGCATGGTTTCCAGAATTACAATGGGTCAACCATGCAAAAAATAGGTGAAAATACAACGCTGAGTGCGGCCGGAAGTTATGTCTATACGAAGGGATATAATATCCTGGATGATACATCACCTGTTTATGAACCATCACACAATAAACACGGAGCGATGAGTAAATCGTGGTGGTTTGGTGTTGATCATCAGTTATCGGATGAAATGGGTGTTTTTGCAAGAACCTATGGCTGGAATAACAGAACTACATATGCACCTTCATTTCCCGGGGGAACAGATCAGGGTGAGATCTTTAATCGCGCCATAGATACCGGCCTCCGTTTCAGCCGCGGGATGTATGATACACAGTTATTGGCAAGCTATAGCCATTTGAAAGATTATAACTATAACTCTGTATATGGAAATTACGGTGCTGACTCGAGTGTCGATAATTCAAAACAGTATAACATCCAGTGGGGCAACCATTTTTCTATTGAAAATGGCGGTATAAGTACCGGGGTTGATTGGCAGCGACAAGAAATTGATGCGAACTCAGCGTCTGTTCTGGATAAGCAAAGTACTGACGATACAGGTATCTATCTGACCGGACAAAAAGAAATTCAGAAATTTACTCTCGAAGGTGCGGTGCGCAGCGACCATCACTCTGAATTCGGATGGCACTCAACCTGGCAGGCAGGTGCTGGCTGGGAATTCATTGACGGATATCGTTTGATTGGTTCTTATGGTACGGCATTTAAAGCACCAAACCTTGGGCAGTTGTACAGTAGTAAATGGGCACAGGGTAATCCTAATCTGAAGCCGGAAGAAAGTAAGCAGTGGGAGATTGGCCTTGAGGGACTGTCCGGGCCATTAAGCTGGCGTTTATCTGCATACCGGAATGACATAGATAATCTTATTATCTATGAAAATAATAAGTACCTGAATGAAAATACGGCAAAAATAAAAGGTGTTGAGTGGGTCGGTGAAATGGATACCGGTATTTTTCATCATCAACTGACATTGCAGTATGTTGATCCGCGTAATGGTAAAGACGAAATTCTGCAGCGCAGAGCAAAACAGCAAGTAAAATATCAGCTTGACTGGGTAGTTGCAGATATTGATATGGGAGTTACGTATCAATATATCGGAAAACGCTATGACACGGATTGGAATAAGTATCCGGCGGAGCGCGTTGAACTTAGCGGAGTCAGTATTTTTGATATCACAGCCGCATATCCGATCACTGACCATCTGACAATTCGTGGTAAAGTAGCTAACCTGTTTGATAAAGACTACGAGACTGCGTATGGCTATCGAACCGCTGGCCGCGAATACTTCCTCACAGGAAGCTACAACTTCTGACCTGAAAACCCGCCCGACAGTGCTGCTGTTTGACTCCGGCATGGGCGGTTTATCTGTTTATCAGGAAGTAAGACAATTACTTCCTGATCTCCACTATATCTATGCATTCGATAATGAGGCATTTCCTTACGGTGAAAAAACCGAAGCCTTTATTGTCGAACGTGTGACTAAGATTGTCCGTCAGATTGCTCTGCAGCATCCGCTGGCAGTGATTGTCATTGCCTGTAATACCGCAAGCACCATTACGCTGCCTGCACTGCGTGCAATGTCTGATATTCCGGTGGTCGGCGTGGTTCCGGCGATCAAACCGGCAGCGAAACTGACACGCAACGGCCTGGTCGGGTTGCTGGCAACACGGGCGACAGTAAAACGGGCTTACACCCGGGAGCTGATTGACCGGTTTGCTTCTGAGTGCCAGGTATCACTATTAGGATCGGCGGAGCTGGTCGAACTTGCGGAACGCAAGTTGTACGGCGAGGCGATTCCGGCGGGTGCTCTGGAAACTATCCTTGCACCATGGCGGAATATGAAAGAGCCGCCTGACACAGTCGTTCTGGGATGCACACACTTCCCGCTGATCGCCGAAGAACTGAAATCGGCATTACCGGAAGGTACCCGGCTGGTGGACTCCGGTGCGGCGATTGCCCGCCGCGTGCAGTGGTTAATCAATAACAATGAGAAATCTCATCACTTAACTGCTGAAAAAAACGTGGCGTATTGCATGCGGGATGATGAAACGACACAGAAATTACAGCCTGTTTTGCAGCAATTGGGACTCGAATCGTTGAAAAAACTGACGATTACAGGATGATTTGCTGCATTAATCAGCAGTCAGCACATTTTTATAAATTACCCCTTGCGGTCAGATGAAAACTCCCTATAATGCGCATCCGTTGTCACAGCACAGGACGCGAAGTCCGCTGAGATAACAAGGTGAAAAGTCTGAAAATAAATACTTGACACCAAATGAGGAAGGCGTAATATACGCAGCCTCGCAACAACGCAGAAGACCGGCAACGGCAGCGAAGGTT
>OCAE01001517.1_pt1 | contig 10265 bp, 8 predicted proteins | sample 1495581 | NCBI WGS metagenome assembly OCAE01 (sample SAMEA2580278, study PRJEB22360) | human gut metagenome | biome: human gut; feature: human-associated habitat; material: faeces | place: Denmark | collected 2008/2010 | reverse complement strand
ACAATAACACGCTTCGCGATGCACAGAAACGGCAAAAAGCGCCGTTTCGCGCCGTGTAACTCGGGATTTCCGTGCAAAATGCGCACGAAAACACCTCGCGGAACACAATCGTGTGAACAGTAACATCTATTTTCTAAAAAGATTCAGGTTGTTCTCTTCCAGAATCTTCATTGCCTTTCTCACTGAATCAGGATCATTGTGAAGATACTCCACCAGCTCCGCGTCGCCGGCCGTCCTGTAATTCATCGCCAGTTCCCTGGATATCTGAAGATAATCCTTCCGGAAAGGGGCAGTCTTCAACTCCTCCTTTGTCGTCCAGGCGTTTCCTGCAAGAATCAGGCAGGCGCCGAGACCGACAAGTACAACGGTTATTGGGCCCGGGCCTTTTTTCACGGATTTTTCAGTCTCACGGCCCAGCCGCATGACTACGGCAAACGTCAGTAATATTCCGATAATTCCCATCTGATACTGCAGCGCGTATCGGGATGTCATGCCGTAACTGTCTTTTAAGAATATCCACCGGGCCGACAGAATCAGAAGGTGGTTGAGCCCTCCGCTCAGAATCATGAGCAGCGGGAATATTGTTTTCTCATAGAGACGGTATTTCAGGTTCAGATAAAGGCTGTACAGGTAAAAGAAGATAACCGCTGCTCCCAGAAGATAAACAAATGGATCACTTCCGAAAACGCTGCCTTTATTTGCAAAATCCACTATCTGGTTCTGTCCCAGCACAGCCGAGGCAAACGCATTTAATAAAAAGGTGACAAAAAACAACGGATCTGCAATCAGCTGGGATATGATATTTCCGTCCGTCACCGCCCCTCTGTGTACATAAACCGCATAGGAATTACTCCACAGGTACAGGGCCAGGGGAATAAGCACCGCCGCGAGGTACCCCAGATAGAGCCGGTTTATTTTCCCCTTTTTTCTATAATCTGCAGCCAGCATAACGAGATACACCAGAGTCAGCAGAGCCGAATAGCTTCCGCAGTAAGGGCCGGCCACAAGCAGCGTCAGAAAAGAGGGAAGCGCCATCAGAAAGATTCTGTCCCTCCTATGGCAGTGCCCTGTTCTAACGGCCCGATCAAGAATTACATAATGGCAGATAAAACCGGACACAGCGGCGAAACAAACCCAGCCCGTCCCGTTCGTCAGCATCTCCCATTTATTCAGACTGAAGTAAACAAAAAGAATCATCAGATACCATGGGTAGGAAATTTTCTTTTCTTTGCCTGCGTAAACAGATAAAGCTGCAGCTCCCAGTCCCAGTCCGAGGACACCGAGTGCCATATCGAAAAAAGTGTTATATCCCAGCAGCTTTACATTAATTATTCTTCCCAGATACGTTATCGGTACCCTGGTGAGGATATCCGGCACAAAAAATTTAGCCGGATTCCCCACATCGGGGAGATAGGAGTTAATCAGCCTGACATAATCTGAAAAAGCCACATTGTCAGCGGCAAGGCTCAGATAGTAAAAACAAAACGCGGTTCCAAGCAGTATGGGAAGTATCCAGACTGCCTTTGCCTGCACAGATGTCACTTTCACCGCTTTCTTTCTCATCGGTTCCATTTATCGGTTTCTCCTTTATTTCGGCTCCTTTTTGCTGCTCAGAATGTTCAGATACAGTTCAAACAGCTGTCTGTGCTTCTTTGCAATAACATCCAGAATAAGTCCGCTCATCCACAGCAGGAAGGATACCACATAGATGCCGGAGCATACAATGAGCGTGGGAAACTTCGCAACCAGGCCGGTGGAAAAATAGGCCTGAAGGACCGGCACGAAAAATATGGTTGCAATTATAAAGCAGAGCAGCCCCAGCCAGCCGAAAAAGGCAAACGGCTTGTAATCGCGGAACAGCCTTGCAATCGTCTTTAGCACTCTGAATCCGTCTTTATACGTATTGAGCTTGGAGACACTTCCGGCAGGCCTGTCACGGTAGGTTACCGGAACCTCCAGAAGCTTGAAGTTCTTATCAAGAGCGTGAATGCTCATCTCCGTCTCGATCTCGAAGCCCTTGGACAGAATCGGGAAGCTTTTTACAAATTCATAATTAAAGGCCCTGTATCCTGTCATAATGTCTTTTATATCACTGGTAAAAATCGTGTTGATCAGGCCTCTCACCAGCCGGTTTCCCGTGTTATGGAAAGGTCTTTTATTTTCCGTGAAATAGGTGGAGGACAGTCTGTCCCCTATCACCATATCAGCCCTGCCCGACAGAATATGATTCACCATGCTCCTGGCATTTTCAGCCGGATAGGTGTCATCCCCGTCGATCATCAGATAGCATTCTGCATCAATATCGCGGAACATGCTGCGGATTACATTGCCTTTGCCCTGACGGTATTCATAGCGGACGATTGCCCCCGCCTCCCTGGCCGCCTCATCGGTATGGTCAGTGGAATTGTTGTCATAAACATAAATCACCGCTTCCGGGAGAGCCTCCCTGTAGTCTTTTACCACCTTCGCGATTGTCTGGCTCTCATTGTAACAGGGAATCAATACTGCAATCGTATCCATTCTCTTTTCCTCCTGCTTTCTGGTTACTCTTAATCATGTTTCTCTATTATCGTTTAAAACGGTGTGATCAGTTACGTTTAATTTTCTATTGCCGCACCGCTTCTTCTATCACCGGATTGACCGCCACACCGCGTTTTCCTTCAACGGATGAGGTAAAGCTTATGGTTATTGTACCGGATAGGCCGGTCAGATCAAGCTCTGTTTCCGTTTTTTGGTATTCGCAGGCTCCTGTCAAATCCACAGTTCCGGCTATCTTCGCCGTATTTCCATCGGAAGCGGTGATAATAATCCGGAACGGATATGGATTGAGCCACCAGTCCGGATCCCCGAAAATAGCAGTCATCTTATAATGGTCGGAATTCTTTTCCATCTGGAATCGTCCCTGCCGGTCATCGGCATATGCATAATACCATCGGTTCTTCCGCCCATCCGCCATGCTGAGCCTTGCCATATTAAAGGCCTGCGGGCCGGACAGCTTATCGGTCATATAAAACATATCATCTACATAATACCCTGCTTTGTTCATCCATTCAAGGTATGCATCCAATTTCTCCGCACTTTGCGGAAACATATCGTAGACACCTTTCCCTTCACGCATGAACGTTTCCACCTGCGCCAGGTATTGATCCTGATGGGCTTTCAGCTCCCCGACAATCGCATTCCGGTTGTAAACGGGAACGTCTCCGCCAATCAGGCGTGCGTAGCTTCCGTAGTCGTCCCAGGTCAGAAAGATCACATCCACCTGCGCCTTCACCGTCTGGGAAAAAATCTCCCGGTCCCTGAATATCCATCTGGCATTCTTTTTATAGCTGTCCAGGGAACTGTCCCTCATACCCCATTCGTATCCCTGCCATACCGACTTAAAACCGTACTCCACACGGCCCCCAAACGGAAGTATCAGAAGGATTCCGGCCAGTGCGGGAAGCCATCCCCCAGCATTCATCAGACGAAGGTAGCAGACCGCCAGCAGAATCCCATTTAATAGAATTCCTCCCATGAAATACCTTGTATGACCGGTAGTAACGGTCCATATCATCATGGAGCTAACATATACGGCAATCAGCAGAAGTTCCCTCCGGTACTTCCCGGCCTTTTTCCTGCCTGTTTTCCGGATTCTGCCGTACAGGCCCGCCGCCAAAATCCCCGCCATCCCCAGATATCCTGCGGCTAAATCCAGATTATAGGCACAGGGAAGCTCACTGAGCCTGTAATCGGGATAGCGTATCATGTACCAGGGCCAGCAAAGCACTTCTCCTGGTCCGGCCGGTCCCCAGCGCCTATCCTTAAAATTTTCAATCGGATAATATTCCGATTGGAATATTGTATTGTAATACGGAAAAACCGGGTTTCCCGTACTGACTGTATTGTATACAAGATAAACCGTAACCGGAACCGCTCCTGCCGCCAGGCAGGACAGAAACAGAGGAACCGTGATATCCTTTCTTATCTTCCAGATATATAAAAGCACCAGCGGCACCAGATATACAATATTTGTCATCTTCATGCAGAAAAGAATTCCGCCGGTCAGGCTGAAGACAAAAGCTTCTTTCCGGACGCTCCCTTCCTCCCTCTCCCTCACCAGAAGAAACAGCATTTCCAGAAAAAAAGGGAGCGCCAGAAGCTCTACCATATAGGTTCCGCTCTGTAATATCAGGTCAAAGCGGCAGACAACAAAGAAGGCCACAAGCGACGGACGGCACAAAAGCTTCCACGCTTTATTTCCGAAGGACTCCTGAAACCATGCGAGAAATACGGTGACCTGACGGTAAATGACAAGCATTGCCGCCGCATTTAAAAGAGTTCCCATCCTCAGTCCCAGCAGGGCGCGGAACGGATAAAACATCCTGTCCCCCAGACGGAAACCGAACATCTGGAATTTTCCCGGCATAACGTGGTAATTCAAATTGTCCGTAAAACCCGGGATCTGGCTCAGCAGATGATAATTGTAAGTATCATAGCTCATATCCGGCCGGATGCCTTTGACGGCAAAGAAGCCTGCTATCAATATGCTCCCCAGTACCATATAAGCATCAATCTTAACCCGTTTCACCCTCGGAACCCCAATTACCCGCCATCCAAAAAAAACAGTAAAGGCAAGGGCTGCCACTCTTGATATGAAGGTAACCTGGGGAATGCCCGTAAGCCAGCAGAATAAATCGAGTAATTCACAGCTCCATATTAATACCGTATACAAAAGGAAAGCATAGAACGCAAAGCTGCCTGCCCTCCAGTTACTTTTATCAACATTATAATCCATTATCCTGCAAACTCCGTTTTCCTGTCTCATGTCTTATTGGATTTCAGTTCAGCCTTCGGCCAAACTGCTGCAAATGCGAGACCTGTCTGAACTTACCGTTCACACTCCGCCAAAAAGCGGCGTTCTGCGAACAATAACACCTCGCGGGATACTGCCTGTCAACAGTAACGTCTGAATTACAATCACTGATTGAAGAAATGCTCTTCTAACATCAGGCAGAGAGCATGATAAATCGGAAGAGGAAAACGGAGAATCTTAAAAGCCTCATTTCCCGGCACAACAACCGCCGCGTCGCAGATCCCCTTCAATCTTCCGCCGTCCCTTCCGGTCAGGCCTAATACTTTCATTCCCTTTGCTCTGGCCGCCACGGCGGCATACATAATATTTTCAGAATTTCCCGATGTGGTGATACCGAGAAATACGTCCCCCTGCTTTCCAAAACCTGTAATCTGCTGGGCATATATCATTTCCCCGTCCACATCGTTTAAAAAAGCAGTGGAAAGCCCCGGATGGCCTGTCAGGGCGATAGCCGCAAGCCCCTGTTGCAGCCGGCCGGCCAGCCGTTCTCCCCTTGACGGGTCAGCCGCAATAAGCGCCTCTTTCATCTCTTCCGATACCGGCCTTTTTTTGACAAATCCCTTCATCAGCTCGCCTACAATATGTTCCGCATCGGCACAGCTTCCCCCGTTTCCGGCAATCAGAAGCTTGCCTCCGTTTTCATATGCTTCCCTGATAATCTCATAGGATGCCTTGATATCGTTCTCTGTCTGCTTTAACACGGGATACCGTTCTGAAAGCTCTGTCAGATATCTGTATTCATTCATTCTCTTTTACCTCCTGTTTCACCATATCCGAAGTGATATAATTCTCATCAAACAGCCGCAGATTTTCCGCCGCTTTTTCTCCCGGCAGCTTTTCCCTGCTGTACCGGGCCAGCATATTTCCGTTTTCAAAAAAGAAATCGGTCAGAACGCCGTCCGATATCAGGTCCCGGAGCAGTCCATAGCTCCACTCCCAGCTGTCGGTGCCGATATATCCGGACTCGGCGTAAACGTAATCCGTACCGGCATACTCCATATATTCTTCAAACGCTTCCGGGGAATTGACCAGCTCCACATTTCCCCACGGCGATGTGATGTCTTTGTAAGACTGTACGTTGCACGGAAATTGCAGACAGAACGGATGATCTCCAAAGGCGATGACCCTGTTTTCAGGATCGGCCGCCAGTATCTGCCAGATGGCCGCATTTCCTTTAATAATCATATCTTCATGCTGCTTTGCTTTATGGTTATAACGCCCCTTATTGACTGGCCGTATCTCTGAAAACCCCACCGACCATGCCCAGTTTGTCTGCGCCGTCAACAGGATATTAAACCCGAGAAGCGGCACCAGCAGGAGGATGACCAGTCCTTTGGCACTCTTTTGTGCAAGGCCTGACAGCTTCCGGCAGGCTATGAGTACCAGAAAGGTGTATAGCAGCATAAAATAATTCCCGTCCACCTGATAAAGCATTACCAGACTGATCAGATTCACCGCCAGAAACGGCCAGAATATCACGGCAGCGGCAGTGGCGATACCGCCCCTCTCCTTTTTTTCGGCTGCCCCCATCATTACGGACACAGCGATGAACAGAACCAGAAAAAAGAGCAGGGAGGTTCCCCAGGCGATAATCACATGCCCCATGTCCTTTCCCTCCGGCGATAAAAGCATCTGCCAGAGCCTGCGGAGCAGCACATGAAGATTGCTCTCTTCCTGCCAGTTCTGAGGCAGGGAACCTGTGGCAAAAGGGTATTTCATCTCAAATCCTAATTTCGCAAAAATGGAGGTGAAAACGGAGGTCACAGGCATTCCTGTTATCATCATGGTTCTCGCCCAGATTCCTGCGAGGGCCGCCCCCGGCAGGATTATGGACGCCCAGTGCCTGAGGGATGCGCGAAAAGACAGACGCCTCCAACCGATCAGGTAAATGCCCATCATGCCGAATACGGCTGTTGAAAATATCAGGGAGGTGGGTTTCATCGTGAGAGACAAAAGATATGCTCCCGCCGACAGAATTAGGAGCGTTACATTCCCCCTTCCGGATCCTTTACCGTTTCTATCCTCTCCCGCCCCGGTACTAATCAGATACCGGAAGAAATATTCTATCATAATCAGCTGCAAGAGCCATGTAATAATATCAGGCTTTGCAGAAATTCCCATATTCATAATTGCAGGCAGGGAGGCGCACAGAGCCGCTGCCAGAACACTGTACTCCCGTCCCATAAAAAGACGGGCAATTCTGTAAACCATCATAAGCCCCATCACAGCCAGCCAAAGTGTAAAAAATAACAGGTAGCTGTGCGAAGCCAAATCCGAGAGGGGAAGTGTCAGAACCTCCAGCCCTTTCGAATAGACATAAACCATCCCCACGAGTCCGGGATTTTCGTAAATTCCTGCGCCGCCGGCCAGAATATATTCCGACCTGACGCCATACCAGAGCGTGTCAAAGTCCAGGGCAATGTTCATCCTGCCCGCCTGGATCAGGAATGCCGTAAAAATCAGCGTATAACAGCCCGGGTAAAAGAACCGTCCGAAGGAGCCCGTTTTCCTATCACTCCCCCGGCCCGCAGAATCGGCTGCTTTTTCTTTTCTGTCACTGTTCACAGCCCCGCTGTAAAGCGCGGTTCTGCAATCAATATCACCTCGCGGAATACTCCCTGTGAACAGTAACTCTTTTCTTCCCCTCTCCTTGTAAAGCTTCGCACCATAGCATGCATAAAGGACGAGACCGGCCGCCGCACAGATAAATTGCATGACCGGGATCCGGCCGCCGAAAGGAGGCAGAAAAGGAGAATGACCGCACTGCTGCCCAGCAGGAAATCTGCCGGATAACCGCTGTGGTCCTCTATCCCGAACACCTTCTCCCGGAGAAAACGCCCGGCAAGCACCAGAAATCCGAGATACAGGGCGGAAAGAACCATGGGGAGGAAAACCACGTGAAGCCAGCAGAACGCCGCTCCCAGAAGGGCCGCCGCGGCCGCCTGTCTCCCCTTATTTTTTATTAGGAAGAAAATCCCTCCTGAGAGCAGAAGAAGGACGGCAATCTCCGCCAGCATTTTAGCAGCTTCAGGGGTTCTGATATAAGGTGCCAGGAAACCGTCTCCGGTAAACAGCGTGACGGCCGGAAGCGCGATGGACAGCACGGCTGCAGGTATCAGTATTGCTGCAAATATTCTGTTTCTAAGCTGCATCTTTTGCTTCCTCCTGTTCCATATTTGTTACTGTTCACACTAACAGATGCCCTCAACGACAGCGCGGGCCGCCGCAAGAAGATTGGCAGCATAATAGTCATAGCTGCCGTCCGTACACCTGCCGTCCGGCGTCAGCTTTCCGGCCGCTTCCTGCTCTTTCCGAATCTTACTGCCATATCCGGTACCGACCAGAATGCTCCTGATTCCGAAATTATGTCCGGCCTCCGTGTCAATCAGCTTGTCACCAATCATCCAGGAATTTTCCCGGTCAATGCCGCCGGGCAGCTCCCTCGCGGCCGCCTCAAACATTCCGGTTCCCGGCTTCCGGCAGCGGCATGTCATCTTATATCTGCCGATACCATGCTCCGGGTGATGGGGGCAGTAGTAAAATGCATCCACAGCGGCCCCCGATTCTTTCAACAGATTGTTCATGTAATTATGAAGCGCTTCCACATCCGCTTCCGTGTAATATCCTCTTGCCACACCAGCCTGATTGGTCACCACAATAACAGCGAAGCCTGCCTCATTTAACAGCTTAACGGCCTCGGCGGTGCCGGGAATCAGTTCCAGATCCCCGGGGTTGTGCAGATAATTCACTTCTGTATTCATTGTGCCGTCCCGATCCAGAAATACCGCCTTCCGGGGCGCCGTCCCCCGTCCCGTATCTCTCTGTCCGCCCGGCCTTTTTTCTGATTCCATCTCTAATCTCCTGGTATTTGAATTGCCTTCCGTAGGATATATTAAAAGTTGAATTGATATTCCTTATCCGGCATCTGTACCTTCACATCCTGATACTGCCATCTTTCGTCATTGCAGATCCAGCTCTGTGCGCCCCTCAGATCAAAATTCCAGTCCATAAGCTGACCGCCGACCTGCTCCAGACGGGCGGCAACCTTATGCTTCACATTATAAGGGCAATAAACCAGAAGGAACCCGCCGCCGCCTGCTCCCAGCAGCTTTCCTCCCAAAGCTCCGGCCTTTTTGGCCTCCTCATAAAGCGTGTCTATCTGCGGATTGCTGATTTTGCTGCTCATTCTCTTCTTGCTCTCCCAGCCGTAGTCCAGAAGCTTGCCGAAATTGTGCAGATTTCCTTTTAACAGCTCATCCTTAATCGCATAAGAAAGAGCCTTCACTTCACACATGGCTTCAAATGCATCCTGCTTTTTGTAGTTGTTGACCTGATCCCGGATGATATTGGCCGAAACGTGGATATTGCCGGTATAGCACAAAAGCAGGTTATACTGAAGCTCATTGATGATATCCCTCCGGATCCGCAGAGGATTGACAACCACATTGTTGCGGCCGTGAAATTCAATAAAATTAAACCCGCCGAAGGTTGCGGCATACTGGTCCTGGTAACCCCCGGCGATTTTCAGATCACACCGTTCCACACCGTAAGCCAGATCCGCCATCGCATAATTGTCCATCTCGATTCCCTTCCATCTGGCCATTGCCGTAAGAAGAGCCACCATGACTGTGGAGGATGTTCCCAGCCCTGACCCCGCAGGCGCATCACACTGCAGATAAACCTCGCAGCCCTGCTTGATATCCATTGCCTTCAGCGCAGCCGTAACCAAATCCAGCTTGCCGTCGTAGACATAATTTTCATTCGTGTTGTATTTCACCGTCATATCGAAGTCCAGGGAATGGACGGTGATATGCTCGTCATCTCTCGGAATGATGGAGCAGTATGCGTATTTGTTGATTGTGCTGCCTATAATAGCCCCTCCCTGTTCCAGGCAGAAGGGCTCCACATCCGTACCTCCGCCGCCGAAGCTGACCCGCAGCGGCGCTCTTCCTCTGATTACCATCTGATGACTCCTCTCTTAACATCCTCCTGAAACCGGAAATAATCCTCCGGCACGCCGATATCAATAAAATATCCGTCGTTGACAAAGCCGCCCAGACGCTTTCCCTCTTTCATCCATCCGGGAATCATCTCATTCTCCAGGGAAACCTTACCTGCCGGAATCTGCTCAAGCAGTTCCCGGCTCATCAGGTAAACACCGCCGTTGATGGTGCCGGGACGCGCCTCTCCCGTCTTTTCATTAAAGCTGGCCAGCATCACGCCGTCTAGGACTGCCTCCCCGTATCGCGTTACGTCCGGTACTCCCCGGAGTACCAGCGCCATATCCAGGCAGTTCTCTTCCTTTATCTTCATAAGCCGGCAGTAGTCCATCTCATAAAATGTATCCGCGTTCAGAACAAAGAAATTCTCCTCTGTCACAAACCTTCCCGCATTCTTTATGGCTCCCCCC
>OCAE01001515.1_pt1 | contig 10275 bp, 15 predicted proteins | sample 1495581 | NCBI WGS metagenome assembly OCAE01 (sample SAMEA2580278, study PRJEB22360) | human gut metagenome | biome: human gut; feature: human-associated habitat; material: faeces | place: Denmark | collected 2008/2010 | reverse complement strand
TCACCGTGGCGGCTACGGGGGGGGCCCCCCCCGCCAGCCGCGCCCCCCTTGACGCCGAAGACGGGCCCCAGAGAAGGCTCCCGCAGGGCGACAACCGTATTCTTGCCCAGGCGGCGCATGCCGTCCGCCAGACCCACCGTGGTGGTGGTCTTGCCTTCGCCCGCCGGGGTTGGATTGATGGCGGTCACCAGAATCAGTTTTCCATCGGGGCGGTCCGCCCGGTCGTCCAGCAGCTTCAGATCGATCTTGGCCTTGTATTTTCCGTAGTACTCCAGGTATTCCTCGTCCACACCGGCCACGGCTGCAATGTCCCGAATGGGCTTTATCGCACAGGCCTGTGCGATTTCAATATCCGACTTCACTTCCACATCCACACACTCCTTTATACACTTCGGCTGGAAAGAGAGAGGAAGATGGCGGTGTGCCCCCGACATCTTCCGTTCACCTTCCAGAATTTCAAGTTTATCGTAACATCCTTTGCCCGCCTTGTCAACCGGAGGGGGAACGGGAAATGGAAGGTCCGGGGGACAAAAACGGAAAAGGCAAATTCAGCTTGCCTAGGGCTTGTTTGAAAATTGGCGATGTGCCCAGCGGCGAGGAATTTTGGGCTGCTGGCAAGCAATTTTTTCGCAGGGATCCTGACGGATTTCAAGGAAAAATTGCGCCGTCCAGCGGTCAAAAGGCCCGTCGATTGGGCATGTTGACATTTTTCAAACAAGCCCTAGGTATTAAAATTCAGAAATGTGGAGGTCACCCGTGGAGGCTGGAGTAAAAAAAGAAAGACACGACGTACGTCGTGTCTTTCTTTTTTGGTACGGCTGAAGGGATTCGAACCCCCGACCTTTTGATTCGTAGTCAAACACTCTATCCAACTGAGCTACAGCCGCATGTCATTGAGAGGACTGTATTTGTCCTGCTCGCTGACGGCTTGATTATATTAGCACAGGTTGGAACAGAATGCAAGAGGAAAATAAAAATTTCTCCAAAAATTTTCTTCGGCCGGGAGAGGACCGGGTCAAGTGGAGCGCTCTCCCTCTGCAACAATGCGCTCCAGGCAGGCCATCAGATCCGACATGGTCTCCAGCTTGACATCCATCTGCAAAATGTGCTCCCGGAGCTCGGGTGGCATGGAGTCAAACTTTGCACGGATAGCGGGATTGACATAGGACATGGAAATCACCTCGCCGATAGTATGGACAGGGGTACGGAAATTCATACCATGAAAGGCAATAAAAACGCGCTCCGGAACCGGAGCGCGGGAGTTTTTGGTCTGTCCCCCACAGAGAGGCGTCTGCCACCCTGCGGGGGTACAGTGGTTTTGGGTGTTTGAAAAGAGAGGAAAGAGAGGAGGAGTCTTGATTGATTGCTCTGGTATCCTGACAATCTCTATTTTAACAGGTCTAAGCCCAAAGTGATGAACCATTTTCAAATTTAGTATGAACGTTTTATGAACGCGGAAAACGACTTTTTCCCTGGGTAAAGGGAAAGAAAAATGGCCATATACCGCCAGGCATGCCAATGAGCGAGTGTACCCGCAGCGCATGAAGTGCTACACGGTACGAATGCGGTACAGGGCGTTGAGCACCCGCCAGTTCTGGGGGAAGGGCCGCATCAGGTTCCAATAGCCAACCCCGTATAGACCATATTCGGGGATCAAGGCCAGCTTGGCCTGTATGCTACGGGCATCCTCAAACCAGACCTCATGGGTTATGCCGTAGCCATCAGTATAGCGGTACCAGGGGGCCTGGGCCTGCTCGCTGTATTGGATATCCACACCGTAGCGGACCGCCCTGGCCACCGCCTCCTGGGGGGAAATGGACTGAGCCTTGGTACGTCCCTGCACAAAGGGGAGCGGCCAGTCGTAGCCGTAGAGTGGGACGCCAAGCCAGATTTTGGAAGATGGAATTTCTGTCAGGGCATACTCCACCACTTGGCGCACATTGGGCAGGGGAGCCACCGCCATCGGCGGACCATAGGTATAAAACCATATAAGCCCCCTGCAATGACTATAATTGCTCGCCGTCCGTTTCGACACGTGGAAATACATAGAGATTCATGTCGCTTGCCTCCCACCGGCTGCCGGTTGTCTTGGTGTATAAGATCTTCTCCAGGACTTCCTTCAAGATGGTGTTTTTTTCGCGGGGGTCGGTCAGTGTGGGGTAGAGGGCAAGCACACGCTCAATCCGGGGAATGATCTCGAAGCGGTTCCGGGCGATACGTCGGGAGGCAGTAAGGGCGGCCTGGGTACTTTCGATCTGCTGGTTCACCTCCGCCATGCGGGCGGTCAGGGCCTGGGATCGCTGAAGAAACAGGTCGGTGGAGTAGACACCCTGCTCAACCAGGTTATAGAGATTCTCCATCTGCGCCTGTAGGGTACCGAGGGTACGCTGAAGAGAGGTGATTTCCTGCTCCGCCGTGGGGCCGGTGTGGGAGATAGTCTCCTGGGACTGTGCCAGTTTTACCTTGTAGTCGGACAACCAAATACGCAGGGAATCAAGCATACCCGCCTCTACTTCCTCCAGGACAGAGCTCTTGCAGGTACAGTCCTTATTCGGACAAGCCACGGTATCGCGGCCGTGCTTGAACTTCCGGCGCTCCATGCTGCGGCCGCATTTGGAGCAGATCAGCAGGCCGGCCAGGGGATTTCGTATATTGGTGCTCTTGGGGACGGGAGCGTGGGAGCGGTTCTTCAGCATGAGCTGGGCGCGGTGCCAGAGCACTTCGTCCAGAATCGGCTCATGCCGGCCGTCGGAAAGGTGGACGGAACGATCCACCGGGCGGGTTTTCACCAGCTCACCGTCCACCATGCGCTTGACGGTGGGCCGGTAGCTCCAGCGGAGCTTTCCGATGTAGGTTGGATTGGTCAGAATGTCCTTCACAGTGCAGGGCGGCCATTTACCGCCGGTGGGGGAGGGGATGCCCCTGGCATCCAGCCGCTTGGCGATCGTATAGGAGCCGAGCGGGCGGAGGGTGCCGTCGGGGAGGAGTTCTCCGTTGACGTACCAGTTGTAGATCTGGCGGACAATCTCGGCCTGCTCCGGGATGATGCGCAGGGAGTACCCCTTTTCACCGGACAGCTTATAGCGTTCATAGCCGTAGGTGGCCTTGCCGGCGATATATTTTCCCTCGGACAGAGAGGCCCGGCGGCCGCGCTGGAGCCGTCGGTTGATAGTCTTATACTCCCGCCGGGACATAAAAAGGCCGAACTCAAAATATTCCTCGTCAAATTCGTCACCCGGGTCATAGATCTTATTTGGAGTGACGATTTTTGTATCGCTGTACTTAAAGGTGTCAGCCACGATGCCCTGGTCGGTGGTATTGCCGCGGGCAAGGCGTTCCACCTCCATGACCAGGACTCCGGCCCATCTACCATCCTCCACGTCGTTGAGCAGGCGCTGCATCTCTGGCCGGGCCGCGATGGACTCGCCGCTGCGCACCTCCTCATAACACCCGGTGATATTGAACCCGCGCTTTTGAGCAAGCTTGAGCAGGGCGGCCCGGTGCCGGGCCAGCGTATCTCCCTGGCCGTTGGCCTCGGCCTCCAGGTCTATACGGGATTTACGGAGATACAGGCAATATTCGTCCATAGGGCGGCCCTCACTGCTCTGCCGGGAACACCTTGGACAGCTCGATAAAGCAGCCAGACAGGGTGTTGACCTTGGCCACGGCCTCAGCGGTGTAGAGCTCCTGGACACGGTAGCGGCCATCCACCAGGGTGCTGACCTGTACGGTGCGCTCCTCGGGGCTGACAATCCAATACTCCGGCACTCCGGCACGCTCGTACAGGTTATACTTGGTCAGCCGGTCGTGGCATTGGGTGGAGGGGGACAGTACCTCAATAATAAGGTCAGGTGCGCCCTTGCAGCCTATATCATCCAGCTTGCCGGGGTCACAAACCACCGACAGGTCAGGCCCCACCATTGTGTCAACATCCTCCGGCCGATCGTCCGCCCGCTCAAAGAGCCGGACGGCGAAGGGGGCGGGGTAGACCTTGCACTTCTTTCCCTCCAGGTAGTTGTAAAGCTGGGCCAGAAGGGCGGTGATGATCTCCTGGTGTAAGCGGAAGGGCGGAGCCATCATCACCGGCGCGCCGTCGATCAGCTCGATGCGCTCGCGTTTATCCCAGGTCAGGGCATCAGCTAAAGTGTAACGGTCTTCCTTCAGTAATGGCATGTAAAGGCACTCCTTTCTGTCTACAGGCCATAGAGAGAGGCCAGGGCGCGGAGGGCTTTATAGTAACGCTCCTGCACCCCGGACATGACGGCAGCGGCCTGGCGGTCGTCGTAGATATGGCTAGTGGAGTTACGGGCATCGAGCATATCGAGCCAGAGGCGTTCGTCGTCGATCAGCTCGGCGGCGTAGGCCTCTCGCAGCACCTGCTTGGGGAACTGGAGGGGGGTGGTAGCGCCCTGATCCTGCATATACTCCTTGAGGGATTTCCACGCCAGATCGAAGGTGAATTCAAACCGCTGGATCACACCGTCGCGGACGGTGTCGGTGGGGTTGGCGGCATATTCCTCCAGGGCCTCACCCAGCCGCTGGACAGCCCGGAGGTAGTTATCGCGTTTCGTCCTGACCATACAGTACAACACCGTCCTTTTCGATATTTTGCAGGTTTCGATCCACACCTCCTGCGAGGGAGGTAACAACTAGAGCAAATTAGACATAAAACATTCTAAAAATTAGTCACATTGACAAATCATTTTTTGATATAATAACACTACAACTAGTTTGCTGTTGCGCAGATAGGAGGAAGCAATATGGAAAAAATTCTGAATGCCGCGCAATATCTTTTTGAAGAATATAAGAAATTGGCTGGCGAAACCATCGACCAGATGAAACTGCACAAGCTGCTCTATTTCGCGCAGCGTGAATCCTTTGCCATCACAGGAAAGCCGCTGTTTTCGGAGGAGCTGGAGGGATGGAAGTATGGCCCCGTGTCTCCGAAGGTGCGCGCCTACTTCACGGAAGACGGCATTGCGGCGCCTACCGAGGAGCCAAGCCTGGAGGGCGCCTATATTCTTAAAAATATATTGCTGGAGTACGGCCCGATAGCATCGTGGAAGCTGAGTCAGATGTCCCACAAGGAGCAGTCCTGGATAAATGCCAGAAGCGGCCTGGGCCCGGAAGAGGTTGGGAACGTCCCACTCTCCTTGGAGGATATCCAGAGAGATGCGGAGAAGGTACGGCCCTACGATCACATGTGGGACATGTACTACGATGAGTTTGAGGATCTGGAAGCAGAGGAGGGCGGCTGAATTGGTAGGAAAGGTATACCTGTCGGTCGTCGAATACTACGACAGCAAGACGAAGACTACGAGGAAGAAAGGCCGCCCGGTTTTGGTTGTGGCAGGGCCCAGAAACAACGACTACACTGTACTGCCGATTTCCACCATTAAGCGGCGGGAGCACCTGGATTCAGACTATGATATCCCCATCGAAACGAACATCAGGGCCGGGCTGGCTCTCAGTGAAGAATGCTTCATACGTACACATAAACAGACGACCGTACATATGGGTGCACTGATTAAACAAAAAGGGGATATGAAGAACGACTATCCCGACCTTTATCTAACCGCTCTGCAAAAAATGGAAGAGTTTCAGCGCCATATTATGGACGATGCGCTTTGAGATTTCATCCCCCGGCCTGTGGCCGGGGGATTTTTTTATACTGGGCTGGGTTTTCTTCAATCCGCCTTCGAGCGGGTGGAACTGCTTGTGGAGAGAGGCTTATAAGCCGAGAAGCTGGCGCTTTTTGGACTCAAACTCTTCCGACGTAATAATCCCGTCGTCTAACAGCTTTTTGAACTTCATGAGTTCGTCGGCTTCACTGTAGGCTAAAGTTTGAGATTCCGATAACTTTGAAGCAGAAAACTGTTTTGCCATATCCAATGATTTGTGGATACATTCGTGGATATTATCGGCACATTTTTTAACTACCACAACGCTGACTCGTTCTTTGGTAGTATCAATCTCAATGAAGCCGTGTATGAAATCCTTTCGTAGCGTAATATCGTTGATATTCAAAAGAGATATCGATTTAACAAAACTACCAACAAGGGCCTGCTTCGACATGAGGATTCGGTCGTTTGTGATCGCAAATGAATAATTAAATCCATTGAGAAGACCTACAAATGCAGTAAAAACAGATTCAGTTGGCTTTAATTCTTCCTCTATTAAGCGAAAATGCTTTACACTCCAAAATTTAAATGAACCTATACCCATGTCATAAGTTTTGCAGTAATCATACATATCCTCGGCAGTCCGAAGAGGCCTAAAAGAACCAGACATAGCACTCCACCATCCTAACTTTATTTCCAAGAATGAAATCACCTTGTGTAAAGATCTGCTCAGTCGATCGGGTCTTTTTTTGATACCGAGTTAAGTCAATCACATTAGGCCAAGTGCTGCTCGGCTTCGAAGTGTGTGTATCGGTTGACGATATTATCGATGATTGCCCGGTCGTCTGATGAGGCCGTTCGGTAGGTAATCAGAAGGGAACGCCCCACATCCGAGAGGTCGTCGGAGGAGATATTAGACCTGGAAAAAGGCGCTTCACTGGTACGGCCCAGAAGGTAATCAAGCGTCGTATCAAAAAATCCGCAAGGCGCATGAGCGTCTGGAAGTTCGGCTCCCGCTTGCCGGCTTCCCAGTTACCAACGGTAGACTGCGCCACACCAAAAGCATCTGCAAAAGACTGCTGAGATTTATATCCAGCGGATTCGCGCAGTTCGCGGATTCTTACTTTAAACATACAATCACCCTGTGTAAAGGGCTGCTCAGTCGAGCGGGTCTTTTTTTTGATACCGAGCTAAGTCAATCACCTTAGGCCAGGTGCTGCTCGGCTTCGAAGTGTGTGTATCGGCTGACGATATTATCGATGATCGCCCGATCATCTGACGAGGCCGCTCGGTAGGCAATCAGAAGGGAACGCTCCACATCCGAGAGGTCGTCGGAGGAGATATTAGACTTGGAAAAAGGCGCTTCACTGGTACGGCCCAGAAGGTAATCAAGCGTCGTATCAAAAAATCCGCAAGGCGCATGAGCGTCTGGAAGTTCGGCTCCCGCTTGCCGGCTTCCCAGCCTCCCACGGTGGACTGCGCCACACCAAAAGCATCTGCAAAAGACTGCTGAGACTTATATCCAGCGGATTCGCGCAGTTCGCGGATCCTTACTTTAAACATACAATCACCCCTTGCAATTAAATTTAATCACGGAGAGAGGTTGATTGCAAGTAGAGTTAAAATTTTTGCTTAAAATTAACGCATTCTGAGTTGACAAACGCAATTTGCGATGATAATATAAATGCGTAAGGAGTTAATAAATGCATTATGCGGTTGAAAGGAAGGTGAGCGAAATGATGAAATGGCTTGTGGAGCTACGTGGAGAGCGTTCCCAGCAAATGGTTGCGGATGAGATTGGGATGTCTCAGAGCGGGTATGCATCCATCGAGACCGGGGCGCGTCGTCCCAGCGTAAAGCTCGCTAAGCGGATTGCCGCAGCTATGGGCTTCGATTGGACCAAGTTCTACGAGGACGACGAGGATCAGCGCGGCGCGTGAGAAAGCCCCGTCCCTGACGGGGCGGGGCACGAAAGGAGGTGAGCAAAGATGGACAGGGAAAAAGTAAAGGCCTTCGCTGCCCGCATTTTGGAGGAATGTGAACAGGAAGGCCTTACGGTGGCGGAAGCTCAGATGATTCCGCAAGAACTAAGGTTCGCGCTGGAGAGAAGGATCTTAGAGATCCATGAGCACACGGCGGTTACACGTCCTCAAACTGCTCAATAAAGCAGTCATAAAGGTGTTTATACTCGTCTGCAAACCCTTTGCAGTCTTCAGGGGCTGTGGCTGACAGCTTTCCCTCCTTGATTTCGAGCTGCATATAGAGTATGGCCAAGTCGTGCGCGCGTTTTTCATTGTCCACAAAATTCACCTCCCTTCTACCGCCTATATTCTACCACGGCGGCGGGAGGGAGGACAAGGCCTGGCGACCAAGCCGGGCGCGTGAGAAAGCCCCGCCCCATCAGGGGCGGGGCCGGGAAGGAGGTGAGTGGGGTGAAGATCATCATCGAAGCTGATTCGAAAGAAATCGCCGCTCTTGTAAGCGAGTTACAGGAACGGCGAAGATGGGAGCTATTTGAAAGCCCTGTCATATATCGCGGGTTGTCTGAGCAAGGGGTAGCTGGAGTCTTCGGTTGTCAAAATACCGGCTCCAAAGGCAGCCTGATTGAGAATCACGGCGGCGGGGCCGGTTAGATGCAGTCTTGCGTCGATAGGCTGCTGTGCTCCTGCTGTGCGCTCGTGATAGATGGATAGATAGCGTTCAACATCCTCGGAAAGAGATCTGGAGCATTCCTCCACACGGTTGATATTAGTAGGTGCATTGTGGAACGTCCAAGTGAAGTTATGGATAAGGAATCTGCTATTAGGGACAGCACGACGAATGCCTGCACCCAAGAATGGAATCAATGCAATGGATTCGATGGCTCCCATGTTAATGACTGTTGTTGGAAGCGGGAAAGACCGCAAATAGTTATACATAGTAAATCCGGAGTTCAGATCGCCACCTTCACTGGACATCAGGATTTCTATTCCTTTCAGTCCCTGTGTGTTCATTGCGTTTAAGAGCATATTCCGAAACATTTCCGCAGTGGAGACATTGATAGGGCCAAAAAAATGGATTTGTTGTACGAAATTCATGTTTTCACCTCCCTTCTATCGGCTACATTTTACCACGGCGGAGGGTAGAGGACAAGGGGTAGCCTATCGTATGAATAAAGGCTTGTTTCTGACGGGGCGGGGCCGGGAAGGAGGTGAACTGGATGGGTGACGTACATCGTCTCAAGATCAATACCAGAACCGGCGTGTTTGAATTGGACGGTGTCTCTATCATGGAGCAGGTGCTTGAGTGTACGATTCATTACCGGGGGGACGCGCCGTCTGTTGTGGAGATGACGATTCTTGCGGACATTGATCTGGAGGACTGCCTAGAGATCCAAGCAAGGAGCACAAGAGCGCGATAATGGAAATTATGGTCGGGATGATAAATTTCCAGTCAATTTGTGGGTGGAGAAAAGCCAGCCCCTTTAGAGGAATATGAGAATTGAACACAATAGGGTGGATTTTACCATCCATGGTTCTGAGTGTTTTCCCGTCATCCTTGAGTTCGCCGTTGACATACCCGGCCAAAATGCAATCCGCCAATATTTCCATATCCTCGGAGCTTTCTCTCCAAGAATCAATTTCTTCCCCGCTTTGAATTCGCCTGATCATCTTTCGCATCGCCCTTTTATATTCACGCTGAGATCTGATCATGTACGTTCCTCCTTTGGGCCAGTATATCACGGATGGCAGAGGGCGGACAAGCGGAGCCGGGGTTACCCGGCGCGTGAGAAAGCCCCGCCCCGTCAGGGGCGGGGGCAGGAAAGGGGGTGAGTTCCATGGGATGGGACTGGTCATCATTTTTTGGAACCGCGCTTGGATGCGCCTTGGGATGGTATATTTTCCCCCGGATCGGCGCGTGGGTCAAATTCAAGCGCGGCCTCAAAAGAAATCCAGCAGGAAGACAGGCAAATTGCCGCCAGAAGCAGCGGGAACGGGGCGGAGCTTAGCCATAAGCACATAGGACAATCCAAGGATCACATAGGCTGACCTGGAGGTGAGCAGCATTGAGGACAATCAAGGCCCGAAACGGATTCGTTTTCACGTTTCCGTTTGAACCGCCCTGGGAGGATCTGCGGGCGGAGGGGAGCACGCCGAACGGCGGCAAGTTCTACATATTTGATTCCTGCGTGATTCGAGATCCGGAGGAACGGGCCGCCATTGACCGCCGTGTCGCTGACGTATTCGTCCAGGCGGAGCGCCGGAAGTTCCTGGCGGCTCTGGAGGCGGAAGAACAGGCGGCCCAGGCCGCCGGAGAAGGGTAGCAAAAATGCGGGACCGCCCTGTGGGCGGCCTGCAAGAGAAAGGTGGACAAGCATGCGAACGCTAAAAACGTCCCGGCGGGAGCTGGAGCATGTAGCGGTGTGCGTTACAGGAGAAGTGAGCGCGGAATTTATCCGGGATATCCAGGAGACCATGCGGCGGGAGAACCAGCGGCGGCGGGATGCGGGCCGGCCGGGGATGTCCTACACGGTATCAGGTGGGGAGGGCAGCCCGGAGGAGTGGATACGGAAGGCGCTGAACCAGGACCTGGGAAACGGGGCCGCCCGGACCGTCCGCTGCGTCCAGGGGCCGGTCGTCCGCCGCGCCCCGACCCGGAGGCCGGGCCCCAGCAC
>OCAE01001513.1_pt1 | contig 10301 bp, 8 predicted proteins | sample 1495581 | NCBI WGS metagenome assembly OCAE01 (sample SAMEA2580278, study PRJEB22360) | human gut metagenome | biome: human gut; feature: human-associated habitat; material: faeces | place: Denmark | collected 2008/2010 | reverse complement strand
TTTTATCGTACGCCTGAAACCCCGGATTGGCGGGCAGCAGGATTGGCGGGAAGGCAATACTTTCCGCCTGGGGTTTAAACGAGGGGATTACCATCCAGAGAAAGGGAACCACCGTGACCAGCGTTGCCAGGATCATCAGGCCATAAATCAGCCATTTATCACGTTTTGTCATGAACATAGTGGTTGCCTTACTGTGCCTTAAGCCGTTTGCCTATCCATACTTGCAGCAGGGTCAGTACCATCGTGATAACGAAAATCACCACGGCAATCGCTGAGGCGTACCCTTTTTCATGGTAGATAAAGGCATATTTATAAAAGAGATAAGCGATGGTCATGGTCTGATCGTCCACCATGGAAGAACTGCCAAACAGCAGATACACCACATCGAATATTTGCAGCGTTTCGATAAATGAGATCACCAGAACAAAGAACAGCGTCGGGATCATCAATGGCAGGGTAATTGACCAGAAGCCGCGCAGTTTACTGATGCCATCCAGAGACATAGCTTCATAGATTTGCCTGGGGATCCCCTGCAGTCCGGCGAGTAGAATGATCATCTTCAGGGCAATAGCCGACCAGATAATGACCAGTGACGCGCTCAGACGGACAATATCCGGATCGGACAGCCAACCGATGGCAGGGATATCGAAATAGGCCAGGATCTGATTGAGCAAACCGAAATTACGGTTCATCAACCACTGCCAGACCATCGCAATGGCGGCTGGCATTGTGACGGCCGGAAGAAATAACAGCGTGCGGAACAACCATTGACCGCGAATCGCCTGGTTTAAACCAATGGCCAGCAGTAAAGACAGTACCGTGATTGCCGGTACACAAATAAAGACGTAGGCCAGCGTGTTAAATATGGCTGAGCGGAATTCATCATCGCTGAATAAATTAATGTAATTATCCAGACTGATTGTCGTCCAGATCTGAAATTCGCCCAGATCGGTAAAACTGTAAAATACGTTCTGGAAGAACGGCGTAAAGTAAAAAATAACTAATCCCGCCAGTAGCGGCAGAATCATTATCCACCCCCAGAAACGTTCTTCTTTTTCCAGTCGGGTCAGGGATTTCTTATTGGGTTCCCTGGCCGATAACGGCGGAGATGTCGCTTCATCTGAATAGCTCATACAGACTCCGGGATGCTCACTTTACAAACAATAAATGGGTTTACGCAGGAGAGGTGAGAGGGAGCCGGGCTCCCTCAATATTATTTCTGCATTTCACGCTCAACGCGTTTTGCAACACCGGGCATCACTTGTTGCGGATCATTCCCCATCCAGACTTTCTTCAGCCCATCGTTAAGAATGCTATTCCATTTTGCGGTATTGGAACCGGCAGTGGGATATTTATGGGAAAACGCCAGTGAATCGATATAGGCGGAGACATCGATATCCTTAAAGCCTTCAGCCCACGCTTTGGCGACTTTCTGATTGGCCGGAATCACCACTTTACCCGCGGCCAGCGTTTGCTGGGCATGTTCAGAACTCATAAATTCAATGAACTTCCAGGCCGCTTCTTTATGTTGGCTTTTGGCCGACATGGCGAATGCCAGGCTATGCGAGACGCCAGCCTGTTCTGCCATTTTGGGCATCGGGACTACGCCAATATGATCTTTGATCAGTTCGTTTTGTGAGAAGGGTAGCGCCCACCATGAGCCCGCGTAGACCATTGCGACTCTGCTGGACTGGAAGACATCGGATGCTTCCATTTCACCTGGGGGCTGGATCAGTCCCGCTTTCAGCATATCCTGAACGTCGCGATACACCGCGATCGCGTTGTCATTGGCAACATCCGTTTTACCCTCGGGCAGGACAATCTTATCGCCGGCCTGTAACAGCAGGTTAAAATAGCTGTCCTGACCGCTGCTGAATTCCATTGCCAGTGGATAAGATTGTTGATCCAGTTTTTTACGTAGCTGTTCTGATTTCTGTTTTAAATCGTCCCACGTCCAGTTTTTATCGGGATAAGCCACGCCCGCCTGATCAAACATTTTTTTGTTATACCAGACGGCAATGGCGTCGATATCACGAGGTATAGCGTATTGTTTTGACTGGAACTGATAAGCATCGACGGAACTTTTCACAAAGTCATCAAGGTTGGGCGATGATTTATCTTTTAAATAAGGGGTCAGTGGTTCCAGCATACCGTTTTTAACGTACTGCTGAAAATTCGGCATATTCATCCAGAATACATCCGGCGCAACATTTCCCCCGACCGCTGAACTGAGTTTTATGAAATATTGATCATAAGGCGTTAACTCGATTTCAACTTTCACACCGGGGTTATTTTTTTCAAACTCATTAACCAGTTGCTGTTCGCCGGGAAGTTGATTTCGATCCCACAGCGTGTAGCGTAATTTAACGGGTTTATCTGTCGTCTGGCCTTCAGCACTGGCGATAGCCGGTGCCGTCAGTAAACATGTAAAAAGGCATGCCAGGGCGACATTATTCTTATTTAAGGTATACATAACTTCCCTCTTTATTCGGGTCAGAATGTCGGTGAGGTAAATTACAGAAGCCATTGAATATTCTGTTTAACAAAGGGGAAAGTCAAAGGGGGAAAAATGAGGGGATTATCGCATTAAAACCGGTGGCGCTTTCGGTAGGTTTCTCTTTTATCAAAACGAAAATATAACTTTATTTTATACTGGATTGTTTCTTTTAACTTTCAAATGGTTAAGTCGTTTTTATCTATCGAAAACGAAAACAGGAGCGAGGTAAAAAAAACTTTAAATATGAGAGCGTTATCACTCTATCTTTTACGAATTGAAATGAAGGTTATCCGCAAAGCATATGATGAAGTGCCGGATGAACCGTATCATCCGGCATGACAGCTTAGCTAAAGAGGCGTGACAGCCAACTGCGTTTCGGCTGTGTGGTTTCGGACGGAGGGGTTACAGGAACAGATCCCATTTCACCCAATCCTTGCTTAATACTTTGTCCGATTTCATACAGCGCATGACGTGTATCCGTCCCCTGAGCGATGAATCGCAGACGATGACCATTTTTTGCACCCAGCGAGACGACTTTCATCAAATTCTTGCCATCAACAGGTCCGATGGCGTTATCGAGATTTTCGATAGTCACGTGACAGCTAAACTGCCTGATAAACTTCGTCAGCACAGCGCTTGGCCGGGCATGCAGTCCATGCGGGTTATGAATGACAAAAATGGCTTCTTCGCCTTTCTGTTCTTCTTGTGCCTGAACGTTATCCGTATCAACTTTTGTCAGAACGGCTAATACGTCGGTGGGCGTTTCGGCTTGTTGCAGAGCCTGCGGTATACCATCGTCACTTAATACCCGGGTTAGCTGGCGCAAAATATCAAGATGTTCATTAGAGCGTGCCGCGATGCCGATTACCATGTATGCAACGTTATCGTCTCCCCAGGGTACCCCCTGACGAAATACGATAACCTTTACGCCAGTATGCAGCACCGCGTCGCGAGTTTCCGGTGTTCCGTGGGGAATGGCGATGCCGTTTCCGAGGTAAGTGGAGATCTGCGCTTCGCGATCCCGCATACCTTGCAGATACTCAGGCGTCGTTTTTCCCGCCGCCACCAGTAATGCTGAGACGCGCTGGAGTGCGGCAGATTTATCGACCTGCTCATTGCTGATGAAGATGTCCTGCTCACAGAGTTGCATCTTGACCTCGTGCCTGAAGGGGGGCGTCTGAACCGACCGGCTGCTTGCGGTTGATCCACAATCTCCATGATCCCAGCATGATGGCGCCGCATGCGGAGCCTGCCAGTATGCCCAGTCCCCAGGCAATTGGCTTGCTGACCAATGGCAGGATCAGGAAGCCGCCATGTGGCGCGGGAACCTGAATATGCAGGCTGTAGCTGAGCACGGCTGAAATACTTGAAGCGATCATCATCATTGGGATAACGCGCAGTGGATCTTTAGCCGCAAAGGGAATCGCGCCTTCGGTGATGTGTGTGCACCCCAGAATGTAGTTCACCATACCGGCTGCGCGTTCATCTTCGCTAAAACCTTTCGGGAAGAAGGTGGTTGCCAGCGCAATCACCAGCGGAGGAGTAATGCAGGCTGCGGAGACGCCCGCCATAAAGAAATAGTTCCCCTGACCGAGCAGCAGGGTGCCGGTAACATAAGCGGCTTTATTAACCGGACCGCCAAAGTCAAAGGAGCACATGGCGCCGACGACAATACCGAGCAGGATGGGGTTGGCTTCCTGTAGAGAGGCGAGCCAGTTCATCATCCCGTTATTAATGGCGGCAACGGGTTGGCCGAGCAATGTCATCAGGATACCAATCACCAGTACGCCAATCAGCGGCATAATGAAAATGGATTTCAGCCCTTCATATTGACGGGGTAAACCTTCGAGCCGATTTTTCACCCACAGCATCAGATAGCCGGCTGCAAATCCGGCAATGATACCGCCCAGAAAGCCTGCGCCGGTTGCATTTGCCAGCAACCCGCCAACGAAACCTGCCACCATGCCGGGTCTGCCGGAAATGGAGTAAGCGATGTAGGCTGTGAAGACGGGGACCATGATGGAGAAGGCCTGCTGCCCTATCTTCATCAGCATGGCGGCGATGGCGTTATATTCCGGTGAGTTGGGGTCGGCCGAATAAATGCCCCACAGAAAAGAAACCGCAATCAATATACCTCCCGCTACGACAAAGGGCAGCATATTGGATACTCCGCTCATCAGATGTTTATAAATCTGACGACCAAAAGATTCTTTTTCAATCTTTTCTTGCGCCATCGTTTTGGTGCCTTTACGAATGGGTGCATCACCATTCAGAATCTTATTAATCAATTCTGTAGGATGATGTATCGCTTCTTTAACGGGAACTTCAATAACCGGCAAACCATTAAAACGATCGGGAGAAACATCTTTATCTGCGGCGATAATAACGCCTGCAATATCGATAAGATCAGCGGGCGTAATCGCATTTTCCACGCCACTGGCGCCGTTCGTTTCTACTTTTATTTCAATAGCCATTTTTTTTGCGGCATTTTTTAAAGCTTCTTCAGCCATAAACGTATGCGCAATACCAGTAGGGCAGCCGGTAACAGCAATAATTTTTTTCATAAGCAGACCTTTAGTTTATTTTTTGTCTACAACTTTCTGACCTGAGTGTGAGGAAGTAACGTTTCTATATTTGCAAGTTGACCCAACCCCGCAGAACCTGCCACATCGGCACCGGTTGCGCTGGCAAGGGATAAGGCATATTCCACTTCACCAGTGGTTAGCCAGTGACTTAAAAATGCGGCAAGCGAGGCATCACCGGCACAGGCGGAGCTAACCAGTTCGATAGTCGGGGCGCTGCAAAACCAGCAATCGACACCATTTGAGAAGTACATTCCTTTCGCGCCTAGCGTCAGTAAGACGTTTTGCGCACCGAGCGCGTGCAGTTCTCTAAGCGCATTTTTTGCCTGCACATCATTGGTCACGGCTAAACCGAAAATGGCGTACACTTCTTCATCGTTGGGTTTAATTAATAATGGCTTAAATTCCAGCAACTGACGCAAGGCTGAATGACTGATATCCAGGACAACCGCGATCGCTTTTTGCTGGCAAATCTGCATGATCTCTGCATAAAAATTGCTTTCGATTCCCTGGGGTAAACTTCCGCTGATAATCAAATATTCGGCATCGGTCAGTCGCGAAATTTCGTTCAGTACCTGTTGCTTACAATCATCAGGAATAAAAGCGCCCGGATTAACAAGTTTATACTCCTGCTGACCATCATTAATAAAAATGTTGATCCGCGTAGGTTCATCCACCCATGCCGGTGAAACGCCAATTTTTTTATTGCGTAACGCCTCAACGATATAGCGACCGGTAAATCCGCCAAAGATGCCTAAAATATGCGCAGGTTGTTGGAAATGATTTAAGACCAAAGCGACGTTGACACCTTTTCCGTTTGGGCAATATTCCGTGTGATGTGTGCGATTAACAACATTCGGCAATAAAGGATCGCTAAAAATATTCATATCAATCGCGGTATTGAGCGTTAGCGTGTAGATCACCGGTATTTCCTCACAGTTGCCCTTCGCAACCACAAACATGGATCACTTTACGCACGACTTCTTTCATCGCCTGCTTCGCTGGCTGCATGTAATGCCGCGGATCGTTGGCTTTCTGGTTTTGCGCAAAGTACTGTTTTAAGGCGTCGGAGAAGGCGATTTTTAACTCTGTGGCGACGTTGACTTTACAGACGCCCAGGCTAATCGCTTTGCGGATATCGCTTTCCGGTAGCCCGGATGCGCCGTGCAGGACGAGCGGGATATCGACTTGTTCACGAATTTCCGCCAGGCGGTCAAAATCGAGTTTGGGCTCTGCGGCATATAATCCGTGCGCAGTACCGATAGCAACGGCCAGGGAATCAATACCGGTGCGGGCAACAAATTCATGTGCCTGTCGGGGATTGGTATACAGAGCATCTTTACTGTCGACGACCAGATCATCTTCCACTCCCCCAAGACGCCCGAGTTCTGCTTCAACGCTGGCATCATAGCGATGGCAGAAATCGACCACTTTCTTCACCAACGCCACATTTTCTTCAAAAGGGAAATGGGAGCCGTCGATCATGACAGAACGGATTCCAGCCTGAACTTTGCTTTCAATATCAGCCATGGCTTCATGGTGATCGAGATGAATTGCCAGCGGGAGGTTGTGCTCGCGGGCAAGGCAGCCAGCGATTGCGACAATATTTCCCGTGCCGGCGTAGCTGAAGGTGCCTGGCGTACCTGCCACGATCAACGGTGAATGCATCTCTGCTGCGGTTTCGATCACGACCTGCAGGGTTTCAAGGTTATGGATGTTAAAAGCAGGTACCGCATAGCCTCCGCGTTGCGCTTTCTGAAGCATATTTTTGCTGGAAATGATGAACATGGGTTTCTCCGTTATCTATAACTTTCGAAATTAAAGCGTAAAAATAAAATGGCCTTCATTTTGAAAGTAATGTAACGATCATTGCTGAACATGAGTGTGATGATCTGCACAAAAAATGGATATTTTTTATAAAATGAAAGTAATTTATTGGATATTTATTTTGTTTTGTAAGTTAATGGAGGAAGTGGAGTATCCGTTAATTTATTGAAATCATTGATTTGTTTTGATTTTTTTAGGCGTTTGTGAAGGCTTCGCAATTGACATCACGCAGAGGAAATTTAAAAATGAAAGTTAACGCGCGGGAGAGACTCCTGACAGGTCAGAAAAAAAGGGTATGTTGTGGCAAAACCATCTACCAGCCTTTTGAAAAGGCGTCTGGACATTGCCGAAATCGTCCGCAAGAACGGTGAAATTAAAGTGGATGATTTGGCCGAAATGCTAGCGGTTTCGGGAGTGACGATCCGTAACGATCTCAATTACCTTGAACAACAGGGTTACCTGAAACGTTCCTTTGGTGGGGCGATCTATACGGCGCAACCGGTTAGCGCAAGCGTGAATCCGGATGTAGCGCATACACAACGTCTCGAAAAAAACGTGGAACTGGAGCTGGCAAAACAGGTTGCGCGGCTGGTTACGGATGGTGACACGTTATTTCTTGGTGCCGGGAGCGTGCTGCGCAAAGCGCTGCCTTTTCTCGGTGATTACCGAGATCTGTGCCTGATAACCAATGATCTTGGGCATGTTGCTCCGGCCAGGGACTATATCGATGGTGAAATTGTGCTTCTGGGAGGCTCGCTCGACAGTACCGGGCAGTGTCTTGAAGGGGAGGTCGCCGTGCAATCTATACAGCGGTTCCCGCTCTCTTGCTCCCTGATGATGATTGAGCACATCAGCGAAGACGGTACCCTGAATGTGGCTAGCGAGAGCGCGGCAATATTACTACAGGAATCTCTCCGGCACAGCCGCCAGTGCATTGCGGTGGTTGCTCAACGGCCCGCCTGGGGAGAGGCACGATATCCTGTGAGCAAACTGAATACACTCAGTGCGGTGATTACTCCACAGATTGTTGCGGCAGAATACCATTCGCGATTTCTTGCTGCCGGCTTAATGAACAGCTATACCAACAATGAATGTCTGACCTGGATAAATCCCGCCTTGCATCTGACAAGGTGAAGGACTACGCATGAATATTACTATTGCGACACTTGGTGAACTACTCGTCGAATTCCTGGCGAAAAAAGAGAATCAGGGTTTTTCTACACCTGGCGAATTTTGGGGACCTTATCCCAGCGGCGCCCCCGCTATTTTTGCCGACCAGGTGGCTAAACTGGGTTTTCGTTCACTGCTGTTCAGTTGCGTCGGGAACGATGCCTTCGGCGAAATGAATATTGCGCGACTGGCCCGTGATGGCGTTAATGTGAAGGGCATTTCTGTTTTACCTAATGCGACAACCGGCAGCGCATTTGTCAGTTACCGAACTCAGGCGCAGCGCGATTTTATCTTCAACATGCCCAATAGCGCCTGTGGTTTACTGAGCGCGGGGCATCTTGATGAGGAATTACTGCAACAATGTCATCACTTTCATATTATGGGCTCGTCGTTGTTTTCATTCCGTTTGATCGATGCGGTGCGCAAAGTTATTGGTATTGTTAAAGAAAATGGTGGCACGATTTCATTTGATCCCAATATTCGTAAAGAGATGCTGAATATCCGCGAAATGTCACAAGCTTTTGAATATATTCTGGATTACACAGATTTCTTTCTGCCGAGTGATGGAGAACTGGACTATTTTGGGCTCAGTAAATTTCGCGATGAAGACAAAATTGTCGGGAGTTTGCACCAGCGCGGGATCAGGCATGTCGTGGTGAAACGGGGTCCGCGTGGATCCAGCTACTACTCTGCGGACGAGCAGTATCACGTAGCCGGGTGTCCGGTGACGGTTGTTGATCCTACAGGCGCAGGGGATTGCTTTGGCGCCACCTTTGTCAGTTTGTTCCTCGCGGGATATTCGGTACCGGACGCGCTTGCCCATGCTAATGCCGCAGGCTCGCTGGCGATATCGCAACGTGGGCCAATGGAAGGCACCTCGACGTTAGCGCAAATTGAAGCATTACTGTCGCAGCAGTCAGGATAAAAAAGGTATGGCCTGAACCATACCTTTTCATTTCACAAAAAGAGCATCAGGTCACTGGCGCCGGGTTAAACACCGCCAACTGGTTGTGTAGTCCCCATTGGTCGGAGAAGGTTTTTTTACGGCCGCTGGCGACATCAAGAATAAACTCGAACAGTTTCTGGCCGACGTCCTCAATGGTCTCTTCGCCTGTGGCGATGGTGCCCGCATTGATATCCATTAAGTCGTACCAGCGGTTTGCCAGTTCAGTACGGGTCGCCATCTTAATGACCGGCACGGCCATCAGGCCATACGGGGTGCCCCGACCGGTGGTGAACACTTGCACGGTGATCCCGGAAGCCACCTGTTGTGTGCCGCAGACAAAATCGCTGGCTGGCGTCGCAGCATAAATCAGACCGCGTTTGGTCGGACGCTGGCCCGGAGAGAGCACCTCGACAATCGCGCTTTTGCCGGATTTCGCAATTGAGCCCAGCGCTTTTTCCACTACATTCGCCAGACCGCCCTTTTTGTTACCCGGAGAGGGGTTAGCGCTGCGGTCAGTTTTTCCCATATCGAGATAGTTGTCGTACCAGGCCATCTCTTCCAGCAGACGTTTACCGACCTCTTCGTTGATGGTGCGAGGCGTCAGCAGATGAATCGCATCACGGACTTCGGTGACTTCAGAGAACATCACCGTGGCCCCGCAGCGTACCAACAGGTCAGAGGCATAGCCCACCGCCGGGTTTGCCGTCACGCCGGAAAACGCATCGCTGCCGCCGCACTGCATTCCGACGACCAGTTCAGAGGCCGGGCAGGTTTCACGCTGGCGCAGGTTCAGCTTAGCCAGATGGCGCTCAGCAACCTGCAGGATATCATCGACCATGGAGCGAAAGCCCACGTGCTTCTCGTCCTGCAGGCTGACGATGCTGGCGCTATCTACCGGAATACTTTGCACATCGTCCGTACCTTCCAGCAAACGTTCCGGCTGTAGTTTTTCACAGCCCAGGCCAATGACCATCACTTCACCGCCAAAGTTTGGGTTCAGTGAGATGTTATGGATGGTACGGATAGGTACCACCGCAGCAGGGGCGTTAATTGCCACGCCGCAGCCGTACAGGTGGTTAAGTCCCACCACGCCATCGACGTTCGGGTATTTAGGCAGCAGATCGCGCTCGATGATTTTGACAACATAATCCACCACGCCCGCCACGCAGTGCACGCTGGTGGTGATGCCGAGCAGATTCTTGGTGCCCACGCTGCCATCGGCGTTGCGGTACCCTTCAAAGGTATAGCCTTCCAGCGGCGGCAGTGGTTCCGGTACTTT
>OCAE01001512.1_pt1 | contig 10302 bp, 6 predicted proteins | sample 1495581 | NCBI WGS metagenome assembly OCAE01 (sample SAMEA2580278, study PRJEB22360) | human gut metagenome | biome: human gut; feature: human-associated habitat; material: faeces | place: Denmark | collected 2008/2010 | reverse complement strand
CTAAGGCCGGCGGCAGAATCAACGGGTTCCTGCCTGCCGGGCTCCTGACAGTGGTAAGAATAAAGTCCCCAGACATCGTGTGATATTTCTATCACAGCTGGGGGTTTTATTGTTGGCATTATAGAGCGGTATAGGAACGATAGAATCGGAGGAACAGCAGAATGGTATCAGAAGAGTTGAAAAAGATGTTTGAAGGGCGGATCGCAATGCAGGATATGCACTATGTGGGGAAAGCCTGCTATGGTAGACTGGATGAGAATCTTAGAGGGAAGATTGAGCTGGGACAGGGATTCCTGGACAGTGGATATACCCGTCTTACCGTCTCTGTGCTGGAGCGGACCAATGGACTGGTGGATCAGATGAAGTTTTTAATCAGTGATGTGACCGGTCTGAAACAAGAAAACGATGGAGAGCGGATGGCAGGACCGGAACTGAGCTCGTATAAGGACTCTGCCTGGTGGAATTGTGAGATGGAAGAGGCAGACTATCAGAAGATAGCGGAGGCGGTCAATGGATATCTGTCCCTGTTTCAGTCGGAAGAACTGGCGCAGGGACAGCAGGAAGGAGAATCCCAGGGAATGGGAGTACAGACGGGAAAGCTGCCGGGGAATATCCTAACTTAAATCATCGGAACCATATCTAACATAGAAGGAATGAGGAAGGGAGTGGGGCTTAAATGGAAGTGTTTGTGAAGCGTGAAAACTGGGATGGCGGAATCTGGATGAAGCTGCCGGCCTTGGAGGAACAGGCAGAGCAGATCCAGAAGGAACTGGCTGGGTACCATCCTTCCAGGATGATTCCATTCATAGGAGATGTGCAAGTGCCAGTGGTTGGTCTGGCTCCTCTGTTAATTGGAGAATTTGTGTTTCAGGATTCAAACCTGGGGCAGTTAAATTACCTTGCCACAAAGATTGGTTCCTGGTCCGAGCAGGAGCGGGCTGTCTTCGAGGCCGTGCTGCAGAATGAAAAGCCGGATTCCTTGTTGCGGATCGTGGAGACAATGGATCATTTACCAGTACGAATGTCATCCAGAGATAAAATCTCTTGAACATTATGGGCATTATCTGTTTGAACAGGAGGGAAGAACGCTGCCGGTTGAACTAACTGGTTATTTTGATTATGAGGCGTATGGCCGTATTCATATGAAAGCCAGTGAACGGCTGACAGATGAGGGGCTCATCACAAGAATCAAAGAGCCAAAACCGGGAGTGGGAAAGAAGCAGAATCCGGAAGTGGTGCAGCCTGGGACAGCGGTATTTCGGGTGTATTTGGCATTTGATAAGAGGTGTCCGGAAAAGATTTGTTTTTATTTCCCGATGACGGAGAAACAGCTGGAAGCCCTGGAAGATAAGTGCAGAACATATGACGTTGATGAGGTGGGAGACTATCTCAGCAATATCTGGGAGTTGGATCAGTTTCTGCCACCGAGGCTCACATTTAGGGAGTTGAACCAGGTTGCAATGGAGATACAGAACCTGGCGGATAAAACCACTGTGTCGAGAAAAAAACTTCTGGCTTCCCTGGAGGCAGAGGTTCCCAGGGAGGTAGATACAGCGTGTCAGATTATCCGTAATTATAAGGATTACGAATTTCTCCCGGTTCAGGAGTTGTCAGCGGAGGGCTATGCAAAGTATCTGCTGAATTTGCATCAGATTTACATCGAGAAGGAGCTGGAACCCTATGTCCGTCTCCAAGAATTTGGTTTGCAGAAAATGAAGGAGAATGGGCCGGTGGAGACAACATTTGGCACGCTCATCTGTAAGGGACATCCGATACAGGAACTGAGTCCGTCTGTTCATGAATTCCGCCTGTACAATTCATTGGCTGTAACCGCCTATTGGAGTGGAAGTGAATCCTTTGTACCGGAGCTTTTAAGCGGGGAGGAACTTCTCTCGTATGAAAATATGATCCGGGGAAAAATCCAGGCCAGCTTAAAAAGCTGCCCTGAGAAGGGACTGGCGGAATATCTGTTTTCTGAACTGCTTAAAAAACGGGTTGCATCCATGACGCCAGATGTAGAAGCATATGCCGGCAGCCTTTGGGGTGTGCTTACAGTACGAACTTACGGAGAATTAAATGACCGGGAGTTGGCGGCTGTAATGGAAGAGTGGAAGGTGATGGCGGATAGTGGCTGGGGTGAAGAACTGTTTTACCGGCCTATTCGAACGGAGAAGGGTGAGATTTATATTGGATTCTGGGATACAGACAATAATGACAACCTGTTCATAAAAACGGAGGAGGAGTTTCGAAGGGACTGCCTGGGTGGAAGTCAGATTGGGCAGGAGCTGCAGCTTTAAACGTAAGTCTTTGAATCAAGTTTTCAATGCAAGCCCAGAACAGCGGCTAAACACGAAAAGAACAAACGTTCTAAAAACATATTGCGATCTCATGTCTGCTCCTGTATAATAGCAGTAGAAAGAGGAGGCGTCAGATCAGATGATTCGGTTATTTGAGTTTCGGGATTTGGATAGGATTATGGAGATTTGGCTGGAGGGAAACTTAAAGGCTCATCCATTTATAAAAGAGGAATATTGGAGGCAGAATTATGAGATAGTCCGCTCTGTTTTGCCAAATGCAGAGGTGTATGTGTTTGAGGAAGACGGGGAGGTTCAGGGCTTCATTGGCATGGACGCAGAATATATTGCTGGATTATTTGTAGCGGAGGGACACCGAGGACAGGGGATTGGCCATCAGCTGATTTCAGAGGTAAAGCGGAAAAAGCGCCTGTCATTGCATGTATATGAGAAAAATACAGGCGCTGTGGCATTCTACTGGACGGAAGGGTTCCGTGTTGAAAACAGCATGATAGAGAAAGAAAATGGGGAGCAGGAGTATCTGATGGTGTTTCATGAGGACAGCGAATAAAATGGAGGAACATATTATGGAAAATGGGCCCCTTGGTATGGATATAAGGAAGTTAGTCCTGAGTGTCTAAGTTGCAATATTTTGTAGAGATACTAAATTAATGAAGGAAAAATATATTGAGAAAGTGAATTCAACAAATCGGAATTTTGTAAAAATTATTGACAGTATGTCATCTTGCGATTTAACTTACTATACGGGCATAAGGAAACGTATGATTTGATGATAGGGGAAGAATTAAAAAGTTGATTCACTTAGTGTTGATGTGGGGAGGTCATTAAATGCAGAGCGCAATCCATGAAGGATATGAATATCAGGATTATTTTACTGTTTCAATAATCCTACAACTGATGCTTCGCCAGACAGATGCTGAAATAATTATTGATCGTAAGGATTTCAGTGGAGATAAATTTGACGATCTAAAGGTGAAGACGCCTAATGGTACCACTGAATTTCAGATTAAGTATTCTGATGATGAAAGCTCCCACAAACTTACTAAAGATGACTTTGCAAATGGTAATGGACATGATATTGCGTTATGCGATCTTTTCGCTTCTTGGAAAACAAGAAAAGAATCTGAAAATGATACTCAGATAAAGTTATGCCTTGCGTGGAGCAGGCCTACTGATGAAGATCCGATTACAGAGTTTCTGAAGCCTATTCAAGAACAGCCCCTGCCTTTTTTGATTGCTGCATATTCGTTTGATGGAGAAGTGTTTTGGCCAGTAGAAAATTTACCTCCAAAAACGTGGAGAAAGTTTAATTTGGCAATTAAGGCAGGACTTATTGCTAGAGAAGACTTTTTGTCTTTTTGTGATGAACTTACGATTATTCTAGAAATGCCTAAGGCAAGTCTTGATTTAAAGAATCCTGGTGGCATAGAAAATGTAATTATTCGGCAAGTTGAGAAATTGGGCGTAGGAATATATCCAAATGATGGTCTCAACGCTGAAGATGTTATTTATAAGCTTGCTACGGAAGTGAAGCACTCCAGAGCGATGGGGAATAGACTTTATACCAATACATTAATGGGACGCCTTGGATTTATAATGGATTATGGGAAATTTGATCAAAGATTTCCAGTGGATTCAGCACATAAGGTTATACTTGACGATGAAATTGAAAGGCTACACGGAACAATTCGTGATTCAAAACGTGTTATTATTACCGGCAATCCTGGATCAGGAAAGTCTTGGCTTGTCGATGAATATATAGATAAACTTGAGAATGATGACAGTAAAGTTATTCATTATAATTGCTTCCAGTCATTGCAGGACACAAATAGTCTTGAGAGAATACGTGTAACTTCCTTATATGGCAATCTGGTTTCACAGATTGTGGAACAATGCCCAGAATTAGTTGAGCATAAGAATACAACGTTTGGTGCTAATAAAGCAGAGCTTGAAAATCTGCTTCGACTCATTGGAGAAGAATTCTATTTAGTAGTGGATGGCCTTGATCACATCTCCAGAGAATATGCTCTACATAAAGATCTTATTTCATGTTCAGAAACTGAAATCATTTCGGAAGTGTTGGAAATTCATTTTCCTGATAACTGCTATGTCATAATAGCATCGCAGCCAATAGACGCACTGGATAAATTCAAAGCCAATAGCTACTGTGTATTTGAAATTGAGCCATGGGGGATTAAGCAAGCAAAATCCTTAATGGCGACTTTTCAGATTACTGATGATACTATCAAAGATGACGATGGTTTATTAATAAGTGAATATCTACTTAAGAAATCTGAGGGAAATGCGTTGTACCTCAGTTATATCTTGCGTCAGTTACGAAACTCAAATATAAATAAAGAATTAATTGACGGAATACCCGATTACGATATTAGTCTATCTGAGTATTATTCCTATTTATATAAAAAGGTTTATAACAATCGCACAGTTAATGCACTTTGTGGGGCAGACTTCTATCTTAGTCTAGATGATTTAATGGAAATTACTGGAGATGGAGAATTTGTAGAACGCGATATATCGGTGCTTCACCCACTATTGATTGAAAATATTCTAAGCGGCGGCTTTTCAATTTATCATGAAAGTTTTCGCCGATTTGTGTTGTCCTCATTAAAGGAGAAAAAGGTTGATTTAGAGAGAAATGTTTATGGTATCCTTGCTGATTGGTTACAGGAGAAACCATTCTTTGAATTTGATAAGTCGTTTTATTATCTTACGGAATTACTGTATAAGATCAAGAGGGATGTTGAAAATACTGCTTTGATTGAGAAAGAATTTGTTCTTAAATCAGTCTCAGAGGGGTATTCTCGAAAACGTATAAGAATGAATCTGAATTGCATTATTCGAAGCGCAGGTAGAAGCAAAAATTTAGTTGCGTTGGTAACAGCTGGTGAATTGTTGGCAATGCTCGATGATATGAACGAATTCGAAAGTACTGGTGAAGAATACTTCCAAGCAATATGTGATATAAAAGGTGCTTCTAAACTAAATCAATTAATGCAGATTAATGGAGAACCAACCTTTGATAAGAATACAGGTCGACTGGCATGTTATATTTCTTCGAAAGCTGGCATTATACCTTGGTGGGAACTGTATTTAGATACAGATGCTAAACAGTACAAGATTGAGGATTTTAAATACTATTTTAGATATCATCTTGATGAACAGGGAGTTAGCATCATTCCTAAGCTCATGAAGATGATAGAAAAAGAAAATGTTTCAATAAGAAATCAATGTATTGAGATTGCGTATGATGAGCTACAGGATTATATAGAATTTGATGAAATTGCTTCAATTGCGGAAGAGCAACAACTGATTCATTGGAAAAGTTATCTTTCATATATTGAAACTGGATATTATCCGAAAAATGATGTTTCTTTTGAGGCTGCAATTGGGAATTGGGAAAAAATCAAAAAACTGAAGATGCCAGGAGAAGAAGATATCAGGATTTTCAAGGAATTATTCTCACAAGTATACCATCTCGCTGAGCAAGGGGACAGAAAAGCTATAGAGGCAGTCTTAGCTGATTGTAAAAATATTAACTGGTTCTATAATTGGATAATTTATTCTATCAAGATGGCAGAATTGTGCATACACACAGCACAAATGGATTCTAAATCCATCTGTGAATCAGCGATTACTAATTTAGAATTATTGCTACAGGATACGGAAGTTTTCAAGGGAGAACCACGTACTTGTGATTTATATTTTCTCCAGAATGAGTTAACAAGGTCATATGAACGGGCGGTAGAACTGATTAACAAAAATGGGACAGTAGAGGATCTGGAGAAAGCTTTAGGTATTCTCGAGCGACTTGATGATGAAACTGGAACAAGTTTTGATCATAGCATGGGAGGGCCATTAACTGATGCTGAATTTTTGAGATTAATATCTCGTTTTCTGACTATTGATAATTATGAAATTGTAAAACCTTATTTATTAAGGACTCAGGAGAAAATAGAAAAAAATGAGGTATATGACTGCATAGCTGCGGCAAAGCTTCGCTTTGTTAGTCTTATTTCAAAGTATAATCAGGCTGAGGCTTTAGAGTATTTTGATTTGTGTACACGTTATCTTGTTGCATATGGATATCACAAGGATATTATTCTGGAGCAGATTATGGATTCTTATAAAATATTTTTTAAATCTGTTGCAGAAAATCCAGAAGAGGAACGTGACACAATAACGAAAATGACAATAGCTCTTTGGAATCATACAGATGGAAGAGAAACAAAGCACTTTCTAAACCACTGGTTTGATGAATTGCTTGAGACAGATTCGAGGTATGCTCTTGCATTTCTGGCCGGGTTACAGATCAAGTATGGAAAAAGCTGGGTTGTGGAGTGTATGTTACGTTCTGCTATAGAGAAGTATTGCAATGACTCTAGTTATTTGGATATTGTAATTGGACTGATAGAGTCGCTTCCGAATGATACAAGCCCAAGAATAATTGATGCGGCCACATCTGTATTCAGAATACTAGAGCAGATGTGCACAGGAACAGACGATGATGAAAGATTACGGATCAAGCGCCGTATGAATGAACTTGTTATCAATGTTGTTTCAAGATTCAATATACTTGATATGCCTTGGCCAGACAGTGATTCTTGGAAAGATGGAAGTATAAAAGAATTCTTGTTAACAGTCAAGTCAGCGGGATTTGATGTTTCACAGTATATAGAATATTTCCGCATAAAGAAAGCTGACGATATAGACAACAAAGACGGTAAGAAAACAGTTGATGTTTTTGAAGACAATCAAATACATTTTGAAGCCTCAACCCCAGAGGACGCAAAGAAATGGTTTGAAACACATGATTTAACTGAGCGAGATATACAAGATATCTGCGAATTTCTTAAGAATTATCAGAATGATAAAGATACTTTACTTGAGATACTGAGATTCATAATTACTAGAGCTGGTGGATGGAGGTACAGTCAGAAACATAAGGATACTATTCTACAAATCATTGGGCAGTTGGAATTGGATGATAAAGAAATGTCAGAAGTTCATATGTTGATATACCTTAACTCATATGAATGGGGAAGCTCTTTAATTGATAAGGATGAATTTCTTAATAGTATACGAATGAAATCTGATGTGGCCTGTGACACGTTTTATCGTGAATTACCTGAAGTTATTATTTTACATTCGGGCAGAATTACAAAAGGCATTTTGAATGCACTTTTTGCGGTTGGATTTGACAAGGATAGTATTATCACGATTTGGAGAAGTGCATTTGATATTATGAAGCTTCGTTTTCCGAACCTTGATCAGTATCCTATAGACAATGTTTTGGAAGAAATGGATGAACTGTTAGAACTGCGTAACTGCTTATTAATGCGGTTCATTGATGAAGGGAAGGAATCGTTTTTGGCAACGTATGCTTATTTGGCGAATGCTGCTGAAGAAGAGAATTATTCAGAATTCACGGAATCGATAGTTTTTTGTCTGGAGCATTATGAACAGTATAATCTCGTGACACAAATAGCAATCGCAGATTTAGTAAGATGTTATGGTTATCGTCTGAAGGATTTGAATATAGATCGAATGCTCAATGCAATTAATGCTGTTTATCCAACCGGAAATTTACTTTTGGATGTCATATTTTCGGAATTTACAATATATAAGAGCTTTCTTTTAAAGTGCTCTGATAAACATGCACCCGATTATATGGAACAGGAAGATATTGAGTTTTATTTAGCGGAACAACTATATAATCTTGGGAAAGAAAAGACTCGAGAAAGAGCTGATGAATACGCTAAGAATTCAATATATCGAGATCCAATTATGCAGGTGGTAAATACCTGTGGTATTAACTATGTAGAACTTTATGATAAACTACATGCATCAAGGAGGCTGAATGATAAAATACAAGATTTTGTTGGGGGCTCAAGTAAGATTCCTGAAACAAATACCGTGTACAAATCATATGTAATTCAATATGCGCTCCATTCAATCATTGAAAAAGCCTTTGGGGACAGAAACCCCGAGTTGATTCCACAGAACTTGCTCCGGTTGATGCCTGACTATCAGGGAATGTATAGATTATTTAAATGTCGTGAAGTGCAACCTAAAAATCATCTGTATGATAAGAATAATTCGTGTGAGCCTTTTTTCAAAAATAATGAGGACCAATACATTCTAATAGGCTGCTCTGAAACAAGGAAACGCATCGATTATCAACAGGTATCTTTGGTATTTGCATATCAAGGAATAGTAGGAGAGAATGACGAAGAAGGTCAGATTCCATTCCAACAATATTTAGCCACAGCGGTTGAAAAGGGAGAAAGCTTTATGATTTCAAATAATTCGGAATCACTGATTGATTTTATTAGAACGCTAGATCGAGAATTAGAAGATGAAGACTATCTGTGGCCCGGAATGACAGTTTCTAAACTACTTAACGTTCATATTGAATTTGATTTTTTACATGGGAGATATATTGCAGTCAATCAGGAAAATGATATTGTCTTTATTATGAAAAAATGGTCATCGAGTTATAAAGGTGACAGCGAGTATTCTGGAAACGCGATTCCATTATATAGTGGTACTGAGTTGTATATAAAGAAAGAGTATATTGGAACGTTGGAGCAACGATTTGGAACACTGATGATGAAAACCTGTGTGCAATCATACACGCATACTTATTGATTTACTTAAATAATGGACAACTTATGGTAGGCGGATTTATGGACATAAAAATTGCAAATGGTACATAATAAAAATGACCAGCAGGATTGAACCTAACTGGTCATTTTTGTTAATTACAAGCTAGAAGGCTGTTATGATAGGGCGTTGGTTAGTAAACGTTATTTATCGTAATAGCCTTTATTTTATTTGTTCGAAAAAATCGATTAAGAAAAAATGGCTAAGGTGGTTGATAAATATGCAGTCTTGATTCAAGAGCTAGAAACCTTACAGGGACTGCGGATTAAATTGTAAAAAGGGACAGAGGAGGTTAAATGGTGAATTTTTTGCGAATGGAGTTAAAAAAGGTGCTAGGTATGACCCGATACAGCGAAGATGCAACATATATCGGAAGTTGCGGTTATGTGAGAGTAAATGAGGAAGTTCGTATGCGTCTGGAGTTTTCCAGATCTTCTACTACAACATATGACGGAATCGTTATGACAATGCTTAACCGAAAGGAGGGAACGATTGATACCAATGCGTTGAAATTCCGGGATATTTGGGGCAGGAAGGCGGTCAGCAATCCCAATTTCAAGGAAGGGATTATCCCGCACATTTGGGAAAACAAGGAGAAGGAGTGGTATGTCTATAAGCCGAACCAGAAGGATTACCAGATATTGGCGGATGAGATTAGTCAATATGTTGGACTGTTTCAGGAGGCAGAAATAACTCAGGGACAGCAAATGAATATGTAAATCCGGGAATATGGTAAGGCTTTGCTGTGAAGGAGGTGATGGTGTTCATTGTGTGAATAGAAAAGAGCAGATTGTTATGACAGAGAGAGACTGATGAAAATCAGTGTCTTTTTTCTCTTGCAAGAGAGCAAAAAAGAAGGAGGCAGAGTTCCGGCCGGGAAAAGATATCTGACTCTTTTTTGAATGGATTTAGAACAGAAAGCGATTGAAAGAGTGAGGATGGCGTCAGAGATGTCCCTGCGACTATACGGACGCCCTTTAGTTGTAACGGACAGTGGAGGGAAAGACAGCGCGGTCTGTAGGGAAATTGTAAGACGTGCCGGGATACCATTTGAGATTCATCACAACCTGACGACAGCAGATGCACCTCAGACCATTTACTATGTGAGAGATATTTTTCACAGGTTGGAACTGGAGGGGATTACCTGCTGTGTGAATTATCCGATATACAAAGGCCAGAGAGTTACCATGTGGTCTCTGATCCCTATGAAAAAATTCCCACCGACAAGGCTGCAAAGATATTGCTGCCAAATTTGTTATGAAAAGAAAGTAATTATGGAAAGAAACAGGCGAAAACACTGCTA
>OCAE01001510.1_pt1 | contig 10305 bp, 10 predicted proteins | sample 1495581 | NCBI WGS metagenome assembly OCAE01 (sample SAMEA2580278, study PRJEB22360) | human gut metagenome | biome: human gut; feature: human-associated habitat; material: faeces | place: Denmark | collected 2008/2010 | reverse complement strand
TCCTCGGCCGCTGTCTCGGGCGAGACACCCAAACGAATCAGACAGTCCGTCAACAGGCGGTGACGCTCATACACGCTCTCCGCCGCCGCGCGGCCCGTCTCTGTCAGACGGATGAAGCCGTCCCGGTCCACCGTGATGTATTCCGCACCGCGCAAAAGGCCCATGGCCCGGCTCACACTGGGCTTTGTAAACCCCAGCTTTGCGGCGATGTCAATGCTGCGTACCGCCCCTTTTTCATTCTGGAGCACCAGGATCGCCTCCAGATAATCTTCACGCGATTCAAACGAACGCATTTCTCGTCCCTCCTGTCTGTGCTGTTTTGGGGCATGCGGCCCGTTGAACCAGGCCCTTGCAATAAAAACAGGCTGTAAACTATGTTTTAGTTTACCACATCCGCGCCGCTTTCTCAAGCGCGGCAAAATACCGCGCGGGCGATGTTCCGTCTGTTTGAATTTCCCGTCAAAGATTAATGAGTCATCCACAGTGTGAAAGCTGCCGCCAATGCAGCGCAGCCAACCAGCAAATACAGCCATTGAACCGGACGGCGCGCATGGGTTTTCTGCCCCGGCACAGCGAACGCCCCTTTCTCTTCACCGCATCGGGTGCGGCTTCATTCCATGGTTCTATTAAACCACAGAAAAAGAACGATCCTGCTGCCGAAAGCCTTACAAAAAACTTACGGTTTTTATCCGGCGCGTCACAGCACACATTCCGGGTTGCCCCGCTGCCGGCTCACCTCGGCAAGCCTGGCCAGTGTCACCCTGTCCAACACATCGTTCACCGCGTCATCCATCTGTTCCCACAGCCAGCGCGTGGCGCACTGCTCCGCCCGCGGGCATTCCGGCGCGTCCTGTGCAAGGCACGCTACCGTAGCAAGGTCGCCCTCCGTCAGCCGCAGGATCTGCCCCGCTGTGTATTTCTCGGGGGCATAGGCCAATCGGTAACCGCCTTGTGCGCCGCGCACGCTGCGCACAAAGCCCGCTTTTACAAGCTGTGAGATGATCTGCTCCATATACTTTTCGCTGATCTGCTGACGCGCAGCAATGCTTTTGACCGAACAGTACTCCTCAGGGTCCGCCAGTGCCAGATCCAGCATCAGGCGCAGCGCATAGCGCCCCCGGGTAGAAATTTTCATGGTACACGCATCCCTCTTGTTCCCCGCAAAAGGTGCAGAGATTTCTTCTTTTTATTATAAACGGGGAATTGCGCGGCCGCAAGTCAAAACCGGCAAAATAGATACGCTTTTTACTGCTTTTCTCCACAAAAAGACAAAGCAGGCCGCCCCGCGGGCTCTCTTTTCCAGAAAAGCCCTGCGGAACGGCCTGAAAACGGCGCAGAGCGTACCGGCGCTTTACAGCTGATGCGCAAAGCCCTCGGCCAGCTTCTGCAGCTCGCCCTTCGTCGTCACACGCGCGTCCCATTGCAGGATCTGCGCGCGCACCGTTCCGGGCAGCGCGATCCACACATCCCGCAATTCCGGGTCCGCGCGGTAATATTCATCCAAAAGCATGCTCAGCCCTCCGTTCTGCGTCCGCCGTCGTACAGCTTGGCCAGATTTTCAGCAAATACAGCCAGGCTGTCCAGATCCTCCAGCTCCACATCCGCGTGGCGTACGGCATTTTGTACGGGAGCCGGCAGGTTTTGATAAAATACGAGCATTTCCGGCGTGTAATCCTCAAGATTCTGCATTCTTTTCACCTCTTGCGGTTAGGATGCGCGGCGGCCGGGAAAATATTCAAACGGTAAAAAACCCCTGCGGCGGCCGGGAAAACCCATTTGGGGGTTGGCACTGGCGCATGGGGCGTGGTATGATAAGGTCAGGAATCAATGTAAATGCCACTGGCGGCGCAGTGCGCCGCTCAAGCGAAAGGATCCTTGTTATGCAATACACATCACTGCCCGACGGGTTCACCATTCAGGAGCTGGACGCCTCCCATCTGGAGCAATTCAACGCACTGCTGCGCTATGCGTTCCAGGTAACGGAGGAGGAGCTGGTCCAGGTGGGATGGCAGGAGGATGAAATCAAGCAGTCAAAATTCCCCATTCTGGAATCAGCCCATGTACTGGGCTGCTTCGAGGGCAAAACGCTGGCCGCGCAGATCGCCGTATATCCCATGCAGGTAAATGTGGAAGGCGCGCTGCTGGATACCGGGTTCGTCACCGGCGTGGCCACCTATCCGGAATACGCGGGCATCGGCCTGATGAGCACGCTCATCCGCCAGGCGCTCACCGATATGCGCGGGCGCGGACAGAGCATCTCGTTCCTGTGCCCGTACTCCATCCCCTTTTACCGTCACAAGGGCTGGGAGATCGTGTCGGACAAAATGACGTTCCGCATTCGGGACAATCAGCTGCCCAAGCCCCAGCCTGTGCCGGGAAAAGTGCGGCGCATCGCCTGGGACGATCCCTCGCTTGCCGCGGTGCATGACCGCTTTGCCGCCAAAACACACGGCTGTCTTGTGCGCAACGCGCTGGCCTGGGATGAATACTGGCGGTGGGATGTGGACGACGAGGTCGTGGCCATGTACTACGACGCCGCGGACGAGCCGCAGGGTTATCTTGTCTATCTGCTCAAGCGCGAGATCTTCAAGATCAAGGAAATGGTATATCTGAACGATGAGGCCCGGCGCGGCATGTGGGATTATGTCACGGCCCACTATTCCATGGTCACCGAGGTCTCCGGCTGCAACTATACCAACCATTCGCTGGCTTTCACGCTGGAGGACAGCGATATCCGCGAGACCGTGCAGCCCTATGTGATGGCGCGCATCGTAGATTTTGCGGCGTTCATCATGAGCTATAATTTTGCCGAAGCCTCCTCGGGCGATGCCATAACCTTCCGCATCCACGACAAAGTGCTGGACTGGAACGAACAGGAGTTTACCGTGCGGTTCCATGCAGACGGCACACATACGCTTTCGGCGGAACCGTCGCCCTACACCGCGGAAATGAGCATCGGCACGGCCACCTGCATGCTGATGGGTTACAAGCGCCCTGCATACCTGAAAAGCATTGACCGCCTGACGGCGGACGCCAAGACTACGGCGTTGCTGGAACGGCTGATTCCCACGGGCAAGGCATATTTTTCAGATTATATCTGAAGCATTCCACGCAGAGCAATGCAAGACCGGGAGCCTGGAAGGCTCCCGGTCTTGTTTTGTAAATTATTTGCGGTCGTGCAAAGGCACATAGTCCACCCGCGGTTTGACACTCTTGTATGCAGGACGGATGATCTTGCCCGCATTGATGAGCTCCTCGATGCGGTGGGCGCTCCAGCCCGCGATACGGCTGATGGCGAAAATGGGGGTATACAGCTCCAGCGGCAGGTCCAGCATGCTGTAAACGAAACCGCTGTAAAAGTCGATGTTGGCGGAAACGCCCTTATAGATCTTACGCTCTTCTCCGATGACCTTGGGCGCAAGGCGCGCCACTGCTGCATACAGCGCATATTCCTCATGGCGGCCCTTCTCCTCAGACAGCATCTCCACAAAGTGTTTGAACACATTGGCGCGCGGGTCGCTCAGGGAGTATACCGCATGGCCCATGCCGTAGATCAGGCCCGCTCTGTCGAAGGCTTCCCTGTGCAGCAGCGCGCGCAAATAGGCCTCGACGGCCTCTTCGTCCGTCCAATCCCTGACATTCTGTTTCATGTCTTCGAACATCTGAACTACCTTGATGTTCGCACCGCCGTGCTTGGGCCCTTTCAGGCTGGCCAGAGACGCCGCCACGGCAGAATAGGTGTCGGTGCCCGAAGAAGTAACCACATGCATGGTGAAGGTCGAGTTGTTGCCGCCGCCGTGCTCGGCGTGCAGCACCAGCGCCAGATCCAGGATTCGGGCCTCCAGCTCGGTATATTTGCCATCCGCGCGCAGGATGTGCAGCAGGTTTTCAGCGGTGGAAAGCTCGGGCACGGGGTTGTGGATGAACAGGCTTTTGTCCAGCACATAGTGGCTGTACGCCTGATAACCGTATACCGAGAGCATGGGGAACAGCGCAATGAGCTGCAGGCACTGGCGCAGTACATTCTCGGTGCTGTTGTCCGTGGCCCGGGCGTCGTAGCTGTACAGCGTCAGCACACTGCGGGCCAACGTATTCATCATGTCGGCGTTGGGCGCCTTGAGGATGACGTCGCGCACGAAATTCGTGGGCAGCGAGCGGTAGCCCGCCAGCAGCTTCTTAAAATCATCCAGCTGTGCCTCATCCGGCAGCGCGCCAAACAAAAGCAGATAAACGGTTTCCTCAAAGCCGTACCGCTTTTCGCGGATAAATCCCGATACGATCTGCTCCACATCCACGCCGCGGTAAAACAGCTTGCCTTCGCAGGGCACCTTTTCGCCGTCTACCATTTTGCTGGACTGTATTTCACTGATCTCTGTCAGGCCTGTGAGCACGCCGTTGCCGTTCAGGTCGCGCAGGCCGCGGTTGACAGCGTACTTCACATACATTTCCGGCTCGATGACATTGTCCGCAAGGCACAGCTTCGTCAGCGCCTTGATCTCGGGCGTAATGGCCGAGTAATCGATGGATTTGTCGATGGGCATAGTGGTTCCTCCTTTTCCCGTTGTTCCCGCCGCGTTGCGGCGAAAAATTCTTCTAAAATAATGTGAACATGTTCATTATACCATAAAATCAGCAAATAATTGTTAACAATCTGTCACTCGCGGTAAAAAATATCCCGATAAAAAACGTCCCGGCGCCGCGAAAATACGGTGCCGGGACGGCGGGCTTCAATATTCTGTGCCGGAAGCCTCGTTGTTGAATATTTTGATGGCACTGGATGTACCCAGCCTGTCGGCGCCAAGCGCGATGAAGCGTTCCATATCCGCCACGCTTCGGATACCGCCTGCCGCTTTGATCCTGCAGCGGCCCTTCACACACCGCGCAAACAGCGCGATATCGTCGAATGTGGCCCCGCCGGTGGAAAAGCCGGTAGAAGTTTTAATGAAATCCGCTCCCGCTTCACACACCACGTCGCACATCGTTTCCTTTTCCGCATCTGTCAGCAGGCATGTCTCGATGATAACCTTCAGCACCTTGTTCCCCACGGCCTGCTTCAGAGCGCGGATCTCATCCCGCACGTAATCGGTATCCCCCATTTTCAGCCGGCCGATGTTGATGACCATATCGAACTCCTCGCATCCCTCGGCCAACGCCTGCTTTGCCTCAGCCACCTTTGCCGCCGTCGTCGTGGCTCCAAGCGGGAATCCGATGACCGTGCACACAGGCACGCGGCCGCCCAGATATTCCACGGCACGTTCCACCCAGCACGGGTTGATGCAGATGGATGCGGTGCTGTTTTCCAACGCCTCATCGCAGATACGGCGGATGTCCTCCCAGCCTGCGTCCGCTTTCAGCAGCGTGTGGTCTACCTTTGCCAATATCTCCTGTTTTGTCATACAGCTCCTCTTTTCCCGGGCGCGCGGCCCGTCTGTGTCTATTTGTTCCGCCCGCACCGGGCGCTTTTCTTTATTGTACCCGTTTTCCCTGCGGCGCGCAAGAAAACCAAAGGCGGGACAGCCGCAGCCGCCCCGCCCTTTTGCGCTTGAAAGCAATTATTTCACTTCGGTGACGACAACAGCCTTCACGGGGATATCCGTAAGGGCGATCTCGTTGTTGTCCGCATCCACATTCTTGAGGATGTCGGAAGCGATGTTGTTTGTGTTGTTCTGCAGCGCGGCAAACAGCGTGTCATAATCCGCTTTCGCAAAGCTGTCGAACTTGGCGGTGTCCATGGCCAACGCAACACCGTTGTTGGCCGCGTCGTAGACCTTGTTTTCGCCGCCGGGGAAAGAACCGTTGTAATATGCGGCAATCATATCATAAACGGAGGTGCCCAGGCCCTTCATCGCGGAGGTGATAACCGTCTCGGATTCGCCGGACTGGTCCACGTCCACACCGATGACCTTGGTACCGGCCGCTTCCGCAGCCGCCATCACGGAGTTTCCGACAGCGCCGCCTGCTGCAAAAATGACCTCGGTGCCGTTGTTGTACCAGGACGCGGCCTGGTTCTGGGCTTCCGGCGTGGCGTCAAAGCCGCCGGTGTAGTTGTACATCAGCTCAATGCTGCCGTCAGCCATGCCGAGCTCCTGCGCGGCATACTCGGCGCCCTGCGACGTGGACCAGCCGTATTTTACAACGGCAGGCACGGCCATACCGCCCATATAGCCCAGCTTCGTCATGCCGTCCTTGACGGCCGCATAGCCGGCCAGGAAGCCCACCTGCTCCTCGGCGTAGGTGATACCCACGCAGTTGTCGGCGGTCTTATAGTTGTAGTCCGCATCATGCGGGTTGCCGTCAATGAGGATGAACGTCACGTCCGGATACTGGTCCTGCGCGATGTAAACAGGCTCCTCAAACAGGAAGCCCGGCGTCACGATGACCTTCGCACCGTTCTTCACAGCCTGGTCGATGGATTCCAGGTACGCGGTGGTGCTCTTTTCCGTGGGCTGATAATACTGGTGGGAGATACCTTTTTCCTCGGCATACTTCACCAGGCCCTCCCAGGCGCCCTGATTGAAAGATTTGTCGTCGATGGTACCAATGTCGGTGATGAGGGCAAGTTCCGCTTTTTTGCCGCCGGCGGCACAGCCGGCGAACACGGAAAGCGCCAACACGACAGCCAATGCAAGTGCAAGCAGTTTTTTCATGTCAACTCTCCTTTTCGGTCGTCCGTCCCGGACGGGGCGGACAGATGATTCCATTGCCGTGCATAGAACGGCAACAGCTCCTTTTTTACAGCCGCCTCCGGCGGCCGCGGCCCAAAAGCCGCTCTTATGAATTCCCTTGTCCAGTATACAGAATCCCCGTGTGTTTTTCAAGCCCGCCCGGCATGGCGCAGATTACAAATTTTTTACAGCGCCGCTGTGCAAATGCTTCAAAAAGGCCGCAGCATGCTTTTGAAAGCGCGCGGCCGGGCACGGGCTGTCCGGCTGCACCGGGGCGCTGCAAAACGGCCGCTTTTTATCAAAAAACGTCACAGCACCTTTTCCGGGCCAAAGCCCAAAGGCAGCAATTCGCCCAGCGTCATTTCCTGCCAGTCGTTTTCGCTTTTCGCCATGATGACCCGTAAATCCGGCCCGCCAAACTCGTACAGCATCTGCCGGCATACGCCGCAGGGCGATGTGATAAGCGCGTCGTCCGGCGCGCCGTCTTTTGCGCCCACCACGGCAACGGCTGCAAATTCATGCACCCCCTCGCTCACAGCCTTAAACAGGGCTGTACGCTCGGCACAGTTGGTCGGGGTGAACGTGGCGCATTCGATGTTGCAGCCCGTATAGACGCTGCCGTTTTTGGCCAGCAGCGCGGCGCCCACCTTGAAATTGGAATAGGGCGTGTAAGCATACTCCCGCGCGGCGAACGCGGCTCGGATGAGCGCTTTCCGGTCGATGTTCTGTTCCATCGTCGTCACTCCAATACACTTCCCAGCGCGATCTCCATCATATTCGTGAAGCTCGTCTGGCGCTGCTCGGCCGTCGTCTCCTCATGGGATACAAAGCTGTCGGAAATTGTGAGCAGGCACGCGGCGTTTTTTTTCGTGGCGGCCGCATTGTGGAACAGCGCAAAGCTCTCCATCTCTACGGCAAGACAGCCCTTTTCGTCCCGCAGCTTTTCCCAATAATCCGGCTCGGCGTCGCGGTAAAACACGTCGCTGGAATGCACCGCGCCCTCAATGAGCGGCATGCCCAGCCGCGCCGCGCTTTTGCGCAGTGCGCCGCACAGCGCCTCGGAGGGATAGGTCACGTCCTTGTCATAGCCGTTCTGCGTTTTGGCATAACTGCTTTCGCTGTATGCGCTGGTGGCCAGCACCACGTCGAACACCTTGGCCTGCGGGCTGTACGAGCCCGCCGAACCGATGCGGATGATGTTTTCCACGCCATATTGGGTGAACAGCTCCCAGGAATAAATGCCGATAGACGGCATGCCCATACCGCTTCCCATCACGGATACCGGCACACCCTTATACGTGCCGGTGTAGCCCAGCATGCCGCGCACCGAGGTAACAAGCCCCGGGCTTTCCAAAAAGGTCTCGGCAATGAATTTTGCGCGCAGCGGGTCTCCGGGCATGAGCACGGTTTTTGCAAAATCGCCCGCGGCGGCCGCATTGTGTGGGGTAGACATAGTTTTTTCTCCTTTACTGTCGGGTGATGCGCGGCCTCATACAAGGTAACGCGCGCGGATGTCCTCAAGCTCTGCCGCGCCGATTTCAAACTCGGCCCGCAGATATTCTTCAAAAGACGGATATTTTTCTTCAATGGCGTCCAGCGCACTTTCAATGCTCTCCCGCCGTACGCCTGTGGCGATTTCCGTCACCTGCTGCGCCTGCGCTGCGGGCAGTCCCGCCCGCTCCAGCATTCCGCGGAACTGGTCCCGCCCCGTGGTGCGGCAGGCATTGGTCAATAGATAATCCTCCACGATATCCTCCCGGGAAACGCCCAGCGCCTTGAGGATGAGCGCCGCCGCCACGCCCGTGCGGTCCTTGCCGGCGGTGCAGTGGAACAAAATGGGCGTTTGCCCGGCGCGGATGGCGCCGAACAGCGCCCGGTACGCCGGGTTGCCAAAGGGCATCCGTGCGTAGCTCTCATGCACGCCTTCTGTCAGCATCCGGATGCCGTCTTCACTGCGAAGCAGCTTTTCCAGGTCGAAATCCACCTCGCTGCCGTCCTCAGCCAGCATGGCGCTGGCCGGAATGTTCACCACACCGGGGAAATCCGGGTCCGGCGCGAGCGTCCGCTCTTTTTCCGAACGGAAATCGAACACGGTACGCACGCCCAGCGCCTCGAAACGGGCACGGTCCGCCGGAGTTTTAATATTGGCAAGCGCGGGGCTGCGGTAGAACGCGCCGTATTTGACATGCCTTCCGCCGCAGCCTGTATATCCGCCCAGCTCCCGAAAATTTTCGCACGCTTCAAACGGCAGCGGCGCGCCGGGTCTCTCTTGCTGCATGGGGTTCAGCCTCCTGTGTTTTTATGGCAGACGCATGCCTTGCATCACGCCTGCTCTTTCACGCTGCCGTCCGCGTACGCGGCCAACAGCTTTTTAAGGTCCGCGATCTGGTCCTTCAGCCGCGCGCCCTCGTCTGTATCTTCTACATAGACGCGTTTGCCGCTGGGCTCGAACACGTCCTTGGTAGACAGGATGTCCAAATTGTCCAGAATCGCCTTCTGGGTGCTTTCAAACGGGCCGTGGCTGCGCAGGGAAAGCCCGCGGGATGAAGAAACCAGCGTGTATCCCGCGATGCCCGTGCGCTGATGGTACGCTTTACAGAAGCCGCCGTCTATGACAATGAGCTTTCCGCCCGCCTTCACAGGCTGCTCGCCGCTGGCCGCGCGCACCGGAATGTGTCCGTTCACGATATGGCCCGTTTCAAAATCCAGCCCAAACTCCGCAAAAATGCGCCGCGCGGTGCCGCGCGCCACAGCCTCATCCTCGTTTTCGATGTATGCATAATAAGGGTTTTTCCGTTCGGGAAATTCGCCGTCCACGAACAGATGTTCAAAAGACGCCATGCGGTCCCGCCCGAAAATGGGCGACAGCGGGCCGCACCACAGATAGTATAGAAAATCCCGCCCGCGGCGGCGCGCATCGCTGCCCACGGGCGCGAAATAACCCTGGCGCGCCATGCGTTCGCATTTGTCCATCCACGCACGTCCCGAAAACGTCTCCCCGCCGTATTCCACCCGGGCGAACTCCCCGTTTTCATCCAGCGGCACGGCTCCGTGAAACAGCAGGTTGTTGTTTTCAATGCGGTACACGCTTCCCTTGGCATACAGAAAGCGAACGTGCCGCGCCAGTTTTTCGCTCTGCATGAAGCTCTGGCACAGCTTATCCAGCACGTCGCGCTCGCCGGGCGTCAGCGCGGCGGGGCGTGCGGGGTCCACCGTGGGAAAATCGCAGTCTTTCATGTGGTATTCCACGCCATCGATCACGATGGTCTGAGACACGAAATCCACCTGTTCCAGCAGGGCGCGGCCCTGCATGCCGAAATCCGGGTTGCGGCCGATCAGCGCGCATTCCAGCTTGAACAGCATTACGGCGATGGCCTTGTGCATCCGTGCGGTGCGTGCAAGGTCAGCCGGGGTATACTCGCCCTCCTCTACCAGCTTGGGCCAAAAGCCGGAAACGTCCGTGTCCCGGTACACCTCCTCGGCATATTGGGAAAGCGGCCTCAGGCTGATGCCGTAGCCGTCCTCCAGCGTCTCCAGATTGTTGTAGCTGAGCGTCACATGGATGACGCTGGCAACGCACACCGTGCTGCCGGCCGCCGCGCCCATCCACTGCACGTCGTGGTTACCCCACTGTACATCC
>OCAE01001504.1_pt1 | contig 10347 bp, 7 predicted proteins | sample 1495581 | NCBI WGS metagenome assembly OCAE01 (sample SAMEA2580278, study PRJEB22360) | human gut metagenome | biome: human gut; feature: human-associated habitat; material: faeces | place: Denmark | collected 2008/2010 | reverse complement strand
GAGGCCAGCGCCCGCCGCCCCCGGGGGGGGCCGCCCCCCCCGCCGCCCCTTCGCCTGGGGCCTGCTGTTTCTGCTGCCCGTCCTGCCGGTGCTGGGCTTCCGGCCCGGGCTCGGGACTCTGACGGAGCCGGTTTACCTGCTCAACCTGCTCTATCTGGGGCTGGGGGCCTCCGCCCTGTGCTTTGTCACCTGGGGCTTTGCCGTGGGGCGGCTGGGGGCGGTCAGAACCAGCGCCTACATCTACCTGGTGCCGGTGGTGACTCTGGTCACCTCCGCGCTGGTGCTGGGTGAGCCGGTGACGCCCCTCTCGCTGGGGGGCGCGGTGCTGACGGTGGCCGGACTGGCGCTGTCGGAGTGGGAGCCGCGAAAGGAGGGGAGTAAGGGCGGAGTTGAGTGAGTTCAAGTGCGCCCTGGTACCGGACGAGTGGCTTCTGCCCGCGGGGAGCAGGGGCGCTGTTACAGCGTCGACCCTGTGTGGGCCCCAAAAGCGGATCAACCGCCCCGCTGGCAGCCTGCCCCTGTTCCAATAAGACGAAAAGAGGATTCCGCCGGGCGGAATCCTCTTTTTTATGTGCGGCTCAGCCGGCGCTCCAGGTGGGCCAGGAAGGCGGCGGGCTCCCGGTTGAGCACCAGCTCCTCGGGAAAGTCCAGCTCGTCCAGCAGGGCCTGGGCATATTGATGGCCGCCCACGGCGGAGACAAAGTGGGCATCGCTGCCCACCACCACCGGTACGCCCTCCCGCCGGCAGTGCTTCAGCATCTCCGTCACGTTGGCGGTGGAGTTTACCCGGGAACAGGCGGGGGAGAGGGAGGTGTTGTTGACCTCCAGAAGCACGCTGCGCTCCCCGGCGGCCCGCACCAGCGCCGGATAGTCCAGGGGATAGCGGCCGTCGTCCGGGTGTCCCAGGATACAGATCTTGGGGCAGTTGTCCATGGCGCGGACCATGGCCGCTGTATTCTCCTCCGGTCCGCCGCCCTGGGGCATGCACCAGATATGCTGGCTGGCGATGGCCATGTCCAGATTGTTCAGCAGCTTGGGGGAGAGATCCACCGTGCCGTCAAAGTCCATCACGTTGAGCTCCGCGCCCATCATGACCCGTACGCCGTAGATCTCCCGGTCGATGACCCGGAAGTTGAGAAAGTAGTCCTTGTGGGTGGTTAGCTCCATGCCGGGGGCGTGGTCGGTGATGCAGATGAGCTCCAGCCCCCGGTCGGCCGCCGCCCGCACCATCTCCAGCAGGGTGCAGTAGGCGTGCCCGCTGGCCAAGGTATGGGTGTGGCTGTCCAGTCGAAATTCCATACGTTCACTCCTTTTTTCCCATCTATCATACCCAAAATGATGGAAAAAGGCAAGGGGCCGGACAGAAGCCTGGCCCCTTGCGCGTCAGATACCGTTTCCACCGTTCCACTTCCAGTCCCGGATTTCGGGCATGTCCTGGCCGTGGGCGGTGATATACTCCTTGTGCTCCACCAGCTTGTCCTTCCACCCATACCTGAGGAAGCCCCCCGGGTTCCCCAATGGGGCCAGCCGCTTTACCGTGTCGATGACCAGATTGAAGCGGTCAATGCGGTTGAGCACCCGCATGTCGAAGGGGGTGGTGATGGTGCCCTCCTCCCGGTAGCCAAGCACGTGGATGTTCTTGTTGTGCCGGCGGTAGGTCAGCTCGTGCACCAGGGAGGGGTAGCCGTGGAAGGCGAAGATGATGGGCTTGTCCCGGGTAAAGATCACGTCGTAATCCTCGTCGGTGAGCCCGTGGGGGTGGGCGGTGTGGGGCTGGAGCTTCATCAGATCCACCACGTTCACCACCCGCAGCCGCACCTCGGGCAGGTGGCGGCGCAGGATGGTCACCGCTGCCAGGGTTTCCAGCGTGGGGGTGTCGCCACAGCAGGCCAGCACCGCGTCGGGCTCCGCCCCCTGGTCATTGGAGGCCCACTGCCAGATGCCGATGCCGTGGGTACAGTGCTTGATGGCCTCGTCCATGGTGAGCCACTGGGGCCGGGGGTGCTTGGAGGCCACCATCACATTGACGTAATTCCGGCTTTTGATACAGTGGTCAAAGACGGAGAGCAGGCAGTTGGCGTCAGGGGGCAAGTAGAGCCGCACCACGTCCGCCTTCTTGTTGGCCACATGGTCCAGGAAGCCGGGGTCCTGGTGGGTGAAGCCGTTGTGATCCTGCTGCCACACGTTGGAGGACAGCACGTAGTTCAGGGAGGCGATGTCCTGCCGCCAGGGGAGCTGCCGGGCCACCTTGAGCCATTTGGCGTGCTGGCTCACCATGGAGTCCACGATGCGGATGAAAGCCTCGTAGCTGTTGAGAAAGCCGTGCCGCCCGGTGAGCAGATATCCCTCCAGCCAGCCCTGGCACATGTGCTCGGAGAGCATGCTGTCCATAATGCGCCCGTCGGCGGACAACCCCTCGTCGGTGGAGCGCAGCTCGGCGTTCCAGCGGCGGTCGCTGGCTTCAAAGGCGGCGGTGAGCTTGTTGCTCAGGGCCTCGTCGGGGGCGAAGATGCGGAAGTTGCGGGCCTTCTGGTTGAGCTTGAGCACGTCCCGGACATACTTGCCCAGCTCCGCCATGTCCTCCGCCACCGCCTCACCGGGGGCGGGTACCTCCACCGCGTAGCGGGTGAAGGAGGGGGTGCGCAGATCCCGCAGAAGCATGCCACCGTTGGCGTGGGGGTTGGCGCCCATGCGGCGCTCCCCCTGGGGGGCCACGGCCCGAAGGACAGGCACCGGTGCGCCCTCGGCGTCAAAGAGCTCCTCCGGCCGGTAGCTGCGCAGCCAGCGCTCCAATACCTCCAGGTGCTCCGGATGGGCGGCGTCCACCGCCACCGGAAGCTGGTGAGCGCGGAAGGTGCCCTCGGTGGGCGCGCCGTCCACCTCCTTCGGGCAGGTCCAGCCCTTGGGAGAGCGGAACACGAGCATGGGCCAGCGGGGGCGGGTGGTCTCGCCGAACTCCCGGGCCCCCTGCTGAATGCGCTGAATCTCCCGCACCGCCCAGTCCAGGGCCGCGGCCATCTTCTGGTGCATCTGGGCGGGCTCGTCCCCCTCCACAAAGCGGGGGGTCCAGCCGCAGCCCTTGAAGAAGTCCTCCACCTCCTCTGATGTGATGCGGGAGAACAGGGTGGGGGAGGAGATCTTGTAGCCGTTGAGGTGGAGGATGGGGAGCACCGCCCCGTCGGTGACGGGGTTGAGGAACTTGTTGGAGTGCCAGGCAGTGGCCAGCGGGCCGGTCTCCGCCTCCCCGTCACCCACCACGCAGGCGGCGATCAGGGTCGGGTTGTCCATCACCGCGCCAAAGGCGTGGGCCAGGGAGTAGCCCAGCTCGCCCCCCTCGTTGATGGAGCCGGGGGTCTCGGGGGCGCAGTGGCTGGAGGAGGTGGGGAGCGGGGGGCTTCGGGGGCGCAGGGGCTGCCGATGCCGCCGGGGAAGGAGAACTGGCGGAACAGGCGGCGCATACCCTCCTCGTCCTGGCTCACGTTGGGGTAAAACTCGCTGTAGGTTCCCTCCAGATAGGTCTGGGCCACCACCGCGTTGCCGCCGTGGCCGGGGCCGGAGACATAGATCATGTTCAGCTCATGGCGTGTGATTACCCGGTTCAGGTGGGTATAGATAAAGTTTTGGCCCGGCACCGTGCCCCAGTGGCCCACCAGGGTGCGCTTGAGGTGCTCGGGGCGCAGAGGCTCCCGCAGCAGAGGGTTGTCCAGCAGGTAGAGCTGTCCGGCCGCCAGGTAGTTGGCGGCGCGCCAGTAGGCGTCCAGCTTGCGGAGCATGTCGGGGGTCAAAGGGCCCTTTTTGGACATGCGGGTGGAGGTTTTAACGATCACCTTCGTCTTTTCCTTGGGGGCTTTTGCCAATCGAATGACCTCCTTGTGTCGGCTTTTGTACTGCTTATTATAACCGATGGGACTATACTGTCAATAGAGTGGGGTCAAAATCCCTCTTAAAAGAAAAAACCGGGCCGGAAGCGGCGGCTTCCGGCCCAGTGGGGAGGGGGCATTTATTCCTCCATACCGGCCAGCCGACCCCGTGCGGTGCGGCGGTAGAGCAGCAGGGCGGTGAGGCAGGCGGCGCCCTCGGACAGGAGGAAGGCCAGCCACACCAGAGAGGGCCGGAGCGCGCCCAGCAGCAGGGCCAGCGGGAAAAGGAGCACAAGCTGGCGCAGCAGGGAAACCACTAGGCTGGAATTGGCCGCCCCCAGGGCCTGGAGGGCGGCACAGAGGATCACCGACACCCCGGCGCATACGAAGGAGAGGGCAATGAGGCGTAGGGCGGAGATACCCTCGGCCAGCACGGCGGCATCTGCGTCGAACAGACGGAGGAGAGGGCCGGGGATGGCCAGAAAAACCACGGTGCCCACGGCCATGATGGCGGCGGAGAGCACCAGGGCGAAATGGATGACCCCAGTGATGCGGCTGCGCTGCCGGGCGCCGTAGTTGAAGCTGACAATGGGGATGAGAGCGTTGTTCAGGCCGTTGACCGGCATGAAGAGGAAGGACTGGAGCTTGAAATAGGCCCCCAGAATGAACACGCCGGAGGCGGTGAACAGGGGGAGGATCAGATTCATGCCCAGGTTCATCACCGTGGCCAGGGCCTGCACCAGGATGGCGGGGACGCCCACACGAAACATGGTGCGGATGATGGCGCTGTCCGGGCGGAAGCCCCGGAAGGAGAGGCGCACGATGGAGCTGCGCCGCACCATACACAGCCCCACCACCATGCCCACCACCTGGCCCAGCACGGTGGCTAGGGCAGCGCCAGCCACCTCCATCCGGGGGAAGGGGCCGATGCCGAAGATAAGCAGGGGGTCGAGAATCAGATTGATGACCGCGCCGATGCCCTGGATGACCATAGGGCCCACAGTATTGCCGGTTGCCTGAAGGGTGCGCTCTCCGGCAAACTGCATGCAGATGCCGACGGAGGCCCCAGTGACGATGGAGAGATATTGGATGCCGTAGTCAATCACCTGGGGCTGCCCGGGGGCGAAGAGCCCCATAAAGACGGGGGCCAGGCCCACCCCCAGGACCAGAAAGACCACCCAGCAGACCAGATAGACGAAGTAGCCGTTGGCCACTACCCGGTTGGCCTCGTCGGGCCGGCCCTCCCCCAGCCGGCGGGCCAACAAGGCGTTGAAGCCCACGCCGGTGCCTACGCACACGGCGATCATCAGGGTCTGGATCGGGTAGACAAGCGCCAGGGCTACAAACCCGTCGGAGCTGAGCTGGGCCACGAACATGCTGTCCACCAGATTATAGAGGGCCTGGATCAGCATGGACAGCATCATGGGCCAGGCCATGTTCAGCAGCAGCCGGCGCACCGGCATGACCGCCATCTTGTTTTCCTGCAAAGCAATTCCTCCTGATCAAAAAAGACGGGTACCGAGGACGCGCCTCGATACCCGTCTGCCGCACGGCGTGGCAGCCCGTGCGGCTATAGCTGTTTGGTGTAGCGCAGATCCACGCAGGTCATGTCGTGAGGGAAGGGAATGTGCTCCTCCGTCCCGTCCCAGGCAAAGCCGTGCCGGGCGTAGAAGCGGCGGGCCCCCTCGTTCTCCCGCAGGACAAAGACGTAGCAGTTGAGGTAGCCGTTGGCCCGGAGGCGGCGCAGCGCCTCCTCCATCAGCACAGAGCCGTAGCCCCGGCCGGTGCAGGCGGGGTCGGTGTAGAAGGAGATGATCTCCCCCCAGCCCCGGTAGGCATCCCCGTGGATCACCAGCCCCTCGCTCTGGCGGGGACTGGGCCCCAGCCGCACCGGTCCGTAGGTGCAGCAGCAGACGGGAGTATCCCCGTCGCAGAGCAACAGGCCCCGGCACCGCCCGGTGGCGTAGTCCTCCCGGAAAAAGGGAATCCAGTGATCCTCGGTGATCACGTCCCTCAGGTAGTCGTCGGGCACGTGGCCGGGGTAAGCGGCGTGCCAGCCCCGGGCGTGAATGCGGCTCATGGCCGCAAAGTGCTCTTCCGTGCAGGCGTCTATGATGCGCAGTGAATTCATAAGCAGACCTCGTTTAGCGAGTGGATGAGCCGCCCGCGCCGGGTGGCGCGTACAAGCGTTTTGCCGGAGGCAAAACCTTGATGCCGGGCGAATTCAGTTCGCCCGCGCAGATAAAAAATCGGGGCCCCCGCCCGGCGGAAGCCGGGTGGGGAACTGCGGCTCATGGCCGCGAAGTGCTCTTCCGTGCAGGCGTCCACAAAGGAGAGGGCCTTACACATGAGCGGCCTCCCCAGCCTCCCGGCGCTCCGCCTCCTGCTTGGCCAGGCCCCGGGCGTTGGCCAGCATCAGCTTGATGCGGTTCTCCTGGTTGATCTTGGTGGCCCCGGGATCGTAGTCGATGGCCACGATGTTGGAGAAGGGATAGTCGTCCTTGAGCTTGCGGATCATGCCCTTGCCAACGATGTGGTTGGGCAGGCAGCCGAAGGGCTGTGTGCAGACGATGTTGGGGGTGCCGGAGTGGATGAGCTCCAACATCTCGGCGGTGAGCAGCCAGCCCTCGCCCATCTTGTTGCCCTCACCCAGATAGCCCTGGATCAGGCGGCGGAGATCCTCAAAGGTGCCGGGAGCGCGGAAGCCGCCCTTCTTCATGGCGGCGATCATGGCCCGCTGGCACTTCTCCACGTAGCCCTTGAGCACTTGGCACACCTTTTTCTTCACCCACTTGCCGCCGTAGATGTTCACGTCCACCTCGCGGTTGTAGATCTTGAAGATGATGAAGTCGGTCAGGCCGGGGACCACCGGCTCGGCCCCCTCGGACAGGAGAAACTCCTCCAGATTGTTGTTGCCCAGGGGGGAGTACTTGATGTAGATCTCGCCCACCACGCCGACCCTTACCTTGGGCTCCCCGGCCACGGGGATGGCCTTGAAAGCGGCCACAATGCGGTCAAAGTTGGCCACCATGCTTTGGAAAGAGAGGCCCTTGCCCTGGTTCATGGCCTCCAGAAGCTGGGTCTCCACCGCCTCAATGGTTTCGTCAGTCTGGCCCCGGCTGACCTCGTAGGGGCGGACCTGGTTGGCGGTCTGTACGATGATGTCGCCGTACATCATGGCGAACACCGCCTTGCGCAGGGTGTTGAGCCCCAGCTTGAAGCCGGGGTTGGGCTCCAGGCCCGACAGGTTGACCGAGATGACGGGGATATAGCTCAGACCTGCTTTCTCCAGCGCTTTGCGCAGCAGATGGATGTAGTTGGAGGCCCGGCATCCACCGCCGGTCTGGGTGATGAGCAGCGCCACCTTATGCATGTCGTACTTGCCGCTCTTCACCGCGTCGATGAGCTGGCCGATGACCAGCAGGGCGGGGTAACAGGTGTCGTTGTGGACGTACTTGAGCCCCTCATCCACGATGCCCCGGTGGTTGGTGGTGAGCATCTCCACGTGGAAGCCCTCGGTCTCCAGAATCCGGGCCATCAGGCCGAAGTGCACCGGGAGCATGGTGGGGAAGAGGATGGTGTACTCCTCCTTCATCTCCTTGGTGAACAGCAGCCGTCCGTTTTCGTCGTATACTAATTCTGCCATAACGGGTATTCCTTTCGCTTGCAATGGGAGCGCCGCGCGCTCAAAGGGGGTTGGCCCCCACCGACTCCCGAGCCGGCGGCGAGCTGGCCGTCAATGACGGCATCAAACTCCTGTTGTGCTATAAAAAGTCGGGATGGTCAGCCCCGGGCATCCTGCGCCTGGCGGGCCTCCATGGCGGCCATCAGGGAGCGGATGCGGATCTTGACCGCCCCCAGATTGCTGATGTCGTCGATTTTGAGCTGGGTGTAGAGCTTTCCGCCCTTTTCAAGAATGTCCCGCAGCTCGTCGGTGGTGATGGCGTCGGTGCCGCAGCCGAAGGAGACCAGCTGCACCACCTGCATGTCGGGCTGGGTGCATACATAGCGTGCGGCGTTATACATACGGCTCTGGAAGGTCCACTGGTTGAGCACCTTCCGGGGGGCATAGCCCTCCAGATAGCTCAGAGCGTCCTCGGTGACCAGCACGAAACCGAAAGAGGTGATCAGATCGTTGATGCCGTGGTTGATCTCCGGATCGATGTGGTAGGGCCGGCCGCAGGCCACGAGGATGGGCATGTGGTGGTCCCGGGCGTGGCGGATGTACTTCATGCCGGTCTCCCGCACGTCGTGGACATAGGCGTCGTAGGCCGCGTAGGCCGCCTTGGCCGCCGCCGCGGTCTCCCGCCTGGGAATGCTGAAATGCTCCTCCATGAGCTGGGCGATGCGCTTTTCAAAGTCCTTGTGCCGCCACAGGCCCACGTAGGGGTTGAGGAATTTGGTCTGCTTGAGCAGGGGAACGTTGGCGGCCAGCAGCTCAGGGTAGTAGGCCACCACCGGGCAGTTGTAGTGGTTGTCGCCGATGCCCTCGTCGTTGTTGTAGGACATGCAGGGGTACCAGATGGCGTCCACGCCCTCCTCCACCAGGGCCTCCACATGGCCGTGGAGCAGCTTTGCGGGGTAGCACACGGTGTCGGACGGGATGGTGTGCTGGCCCTTGAGGTAGAGCTTGCGGGAGGACTCGGGGGAGAGCACCACCTCGAAGTTGAGGCGGGTAAAGAACTCGAACCAGAAGGGCAGGTTTTCGTACATGTTCAGCCCGAAGGGGATGCCCATGCGGCCCCGGACGCCGTTTCCGCTCCCCTTGCCCTGGAGGGCGCGGAGCTTCTTGTATTTGTAGTTCATCAGATCGGGGTTCTCCACCTTCTCCTTGCCCAAGGGGCGGGAGCAGCGGTTACCCGAGATGAAGCGCCGCCCGCCGTCAAAGGTGTTGACGGTGAGGGAGCAGTGGTTGGTGCACAGGTTGCAGGTGGTGGGCTTGGCGGTGTGGGAGAAGGACTGTAAAGCCTCCTCGCTCAACAGCGCGCTCTTCTCCAGATGCAGATCCCTGGCATAGAGGGCCGCGCCGAAGGCACCCATGATGCCCGAGATGGTGGGCCGGGTGACGTTGCGGCCCAGCTCCTGCTCGAAGGCCCGGAGCACCGCGTCGTTGTGGAAGGTGCCGCCCTGCACCACGATGTGCTGGCCCAGATCGTCGGCGTTGGCGGCCCGGATGACCTTGTAGACCGCGTTCTTCACGATGGAGATGGACAGGCCCGCGGAGATGTCCTCCACGCTGGCCCCGTCCTTCTGGGCCTGCTTGACGCTGGAGTTCATGAACACGGTGCAGCGGGAGCCCAGGTTGACCGGGTGCCTGGCCAGCAGGCCCAGCTTGGCAAAGTCGGCGATGGTGTAGCCCAGGGCCTTGGCAAAGGTCTCGATGAAGGAGCCGCAGCCGGAGGAGCAGGCCTCGTTGAGCATGATGGAGTCCACCGCGCCGTTGCGGATTTTGAAGCACTTCATGTCCTGGCCGCCGATGTCGATGATGAAGTCCACGTCGGGGTTGAAGTGGCGGGCGGCGCTGTAGTGGGCCACCGTCTCCACCAGCCCGGCGTCGCAGGAGAAGGCATTTTTGATGAGGTCCTCGCCGTAGCCGGTGACGGCCGCGCCCTTGATGGTGATGCGGCTGCCGCACAGCTTGTAGATCTCCCGGAGCTGCTCCAGCACGATGGCCACCGGGTTGCCCAGGTTGGAGTGGTAGTAGGTGTAGAGCAGTCCGCCGTCGGCGGTGATCAGCGCGATTTTGGTGGTGGTGGAGCCGGCGTCAATGCCCAGCCAGGCGGCGCCGGTGTAGGTGTGTATGTCCACCTCGGGGGGGTGCATGGCGTTGTGACGGGCCAGGAAGGCGTCGTACTCCTCCTGGCTGTCAAAGAGGGGGGGCATGGTGTCCACCAGGCCCACGCTGTCCACGCTCTTCTCCAGCCGGTCCAGCACCTCGTCAAAGGAGCGCTCGCCGTAGTCGGAGGAGCACAGGGCCGCGCCCATGGCGGCGAAGCAGTCGCCGTCCTCGGGGAACACGGCGTGGTCGGCGTCCAGCTTCAGGGTCTCCACGAAGCGCTGCCGCAGGCCCATGAGGAAGTGGAGGGGGCCGCCCAGGAAGACGATCTTGCCCTTGAGCTCCCGGCCCTGGGTGAGGCCGGCCACCGTCTGATCCACCACGGCCTGGAAGATAGAGGCCGCCACGTCCTCCTTCCGGCCGCCCTGGTTGAGGATGGGCTGGATGTCGCTCTTGGCAAAGACGCCGCAGCGGGAGGCGATGGGGTAGATCTTCTCGTGGCGCAGGCTCAGCTCGTCCAGCTCGTTCACCGTCACGTTCATGAGGGTGGCCATCTGGTCGATGAAAGCGCCGGTGCCGCCGGCGCAGGAGCCGTTCATCCGCTCCTCCAGCGCGCCGCCGAAAAAGATGATTTTGGCGTCCTCGCCGCCCAGTTCGATGACCGCATCGGTGTCGGGTATGTACTGGTTGACGGCGGCGGCAGTGGCGTAC
>OCAE01001500.1_pt1 | contig 10371 bp, 7 predicted proteins | sample 1495581 | NCBI WGS metagenome assembly OCAE01 (sample SAMEA2580278, study PRJEB22360) | human gut metagenome | biome: human gut; feature: human-associated habitat; material: faeces | place: Denmark | collected 2008/2010 | reverse complement strand
TACCAGTGCTGTTAAAAAGTTTTTTAATTTTGTCTCCCCCCGCCGATGGATCTGCCACCACGTAAATCGTTACGTCTTTATCGAGGGATGCGAGAAGCTCCTTCGTCGTATCTCCCACCGTATAAATCTGTGTACCGCTCAAATCCCACTGGCGTACCTTTTCAGGAAGACGGCCTACGATCATATTTAACAGCACGACAGCTGCGATTACGATCACAGAAAGGATCGCCGCGTAGCCGCCCTTTTTTAGTTTTCTTGTCATTTCCAGCCTCCTAGTTTTGAGTAATTAGCTCCATCTGCGTTTTTCCACGGACTGCACGGTCAGAAATACCAGCAGAAAAATAATGCTCGCATAGTAAATGAGACCACCTGCATCAAAAATATAGTTGTTGGCAAAATTCTGAAACACATCCGTAACCGCAATCTTCTCCACAAGATTTACGAGAGCGCGGTCAAACATGCTCTTTTTGGCAACATACGCTCCCACCAGGGCGACGATTCCCGCCGCCTCCAGCACAAACGCCAGAAGGTTATGGCTCGTTACCCGATGAAGGATCACCACGCAAAGTGTCCAGAGAAGCAGGAAGCCCACCAGCGAGCCGGAGGCCGAGGTCGGAAGGAAGTTCACAAGGCTGGGCCACAAAAGCAGCAGCAAAATAACTCCGAAGGTTCCCACCGCCGCGATAATCTGGCTCTCTGTCGTGGACGATATAAACATTCCAATGGCAATGTAAACACAGCCCAGAAGGAAAAACGCCAGGATTGACGCGTAATCCGTCTTTAAGTATGCCGTTCCGTTCATCTTTATTATGAGCGGGCAAAGGCAGGAAATGAGGACCGGAACCGCAAAAACAGTAACCATGGACAGATATTTGGCCAGAACCATTTTCGGTACGGAAACCGGTGATGTGAGAAGCAGCTGGTCCGTCTTCGTCTTCCTGTCATCTGCAAAGCTTCTCATGGTCAGAACCGGAATGCCGATCATCACGATCGTTACCATGCCGGACAATGTATAGGAAAAATACGGATAACCGCTCATCAGATTGTAAGCCATGAAGTAAATTCCGACAAACAGAACCAGAAACGCGATGAATACATATCCGGTCATGCATTGGAAATACGACTTCAATTCCCTTTTATAAATCGCCGCCATTTATACTTCCTCCTTTTCGGTTTCTGCCGTGAAGTCTTTGTCAGGATCATTTTCCTCTTCTGCTGCGTACGAAGCATTGTCGGGATTAGTTTCCTCTTCTGCTGCGTACAAGGTATTGTCGGAATCAATTTCCTCTCCTTCCGCGCCCGAAGCATTGTCCGCAGTCAGTTCCAGGAATACTTCTTCCAGAGATGCCTTTGAAGTATGCATGGATAGAATCGGGATCCTCCGGTCTGCAAACGCAAAGAAAATAGTCTCTCTGATGTCCGTCTGCGGAATGATATTGATGTCTTCGATTTCTTCACTTTCCTCTCTCTCTTCTCTCTCTTCGCGCTCTTCGCTCTCTTCTCTCTCCGCTTCCTCGGCCCCTTCTTCCAGGCAATTCTCTCCCATCAGCTGGAAGGTCACCTTCCTCACGCCTTCCTCGCCGCTCTCGCTCACCGCGATTTCCTCTGCTCCGTCAATCGCTTCGAGAATCTCCCGGATCTCTTCTTCCTGTCCCTTGACGAGCAGTTCCATGCCGGCGGCCCCGGCCATCTGACGCTCCAGATTCTCCGGCGTGTCGCTGGCGATCAGCTTTCCACGGTCAATGATCAGGATATGGTCGCAGACCGCGCTGACCTCTGAAAGGATGTGGGAGCTTAATATCACTGTGTGTTTTTCTCCCAGTTCCCGGATCATATCCCGGATCTCGATAATCTGCTTTGGATCGAGACCTACAGTCGGCTCATCTAAAATGATCACAGGAGGCATACCGAGCACCGCCTGGGCCAGCCCGACACGCTGCCTGTAGCCTTTTGACAGATTTCGGATCAGCCTTCCCTGCACGTCTTCCAGCTTCGCCAGCGCTACCACCTCGCCGATGGCACTTTTTCGTTCCTTCTTCGGTATCCGTTTTAAATCCGCTGCAAATTCCAGCTGCTCCATAACCGTCATATCGACATAAAGAGGAGGAAGCTCCGGCAGATAGCCGATACATTTCTTCGCTTCCTCAGGTTCTTCCAGTATGTTGTGTCCGTTGATCAGGACATCTCCCTCCGTAGCACCGATATAACCGGTCATGATGTTCATGGTAGTCGATTTTCCGGCGCCGTTAGGTCCTAAAAAGCCGTAAATCTGACCGTCTTCGATGGTAAAGTTCAGATGATCCACTGCCAGATGGCCGCCGTAATCTTTTACGAGATTCTTTACTTCTATCAACTCGTTCTCCTCCTGAATTCTATATTTACACGGGCGCGGGAAAGGGCCGCTGACATCTGGCCTCACCGCACGCCTCGCATATTCGGTGTTAATACATAGGGTAAAAAATAAATGTGTTGATTCTGTGTTCATATTTTGATGTTTCTGTGATAAAAGTGTGAACCAAAAAAGCAGAGACAGCTGAAACGCATCCGCGTCCAAGCCCTCCTCTGCTTTATAACCTCCTGCCGGCGTCATTTCTCCGTGCTTCTCTTCTGAAGCATCACCGTCAGGATAATTTGATTTTCTTTCACCTCATATTCCGCGCTTCCAAGGTATTTTTCAGCGCTCTTCCGAATATTCTGAAATCCCAGTCCATGCCATTTTAAATCGTCCTTTCTGGTTATCAGCGAAAAATCGGACGAATCTCTGCTCAGAACACCATCGAAACTATTCCGAATCACGGTAAAGAACATATTATTTCTGCAATAGGAAGAGATTTCAATCTCTGGTGTGGCCTCCCCTCTCTGCTCCTTCAGTTTCTGGCACGCTTCTATAGCATTGTTTAACGCATTATTCAGGATAATGCTGATATCGAAGGCGCTGATTCCAAAATCCGCAGGAAACCGGAACGAACATTGAAAAATGATCCCGGCAGCCTCCGCCTGTTTCTGCTTGCCGTTCAGCACCACGTCTGTCACGGGATTCCCGGTGTGAAGCGAGTAATTAAACGTATCCAGAGATTTCCCGATTCCTGCAAGGTAATTCCCCAGCTCGCTGTCTCCCTCCTCCACCGCGATTCCCTCGACGGCCAGAAGGCTCTTAATATCAAACAGATAATTCTGCATATCATGTTTTACCGAACGTATCCCCGTATAGAGCTGCTCAATCTCCCCTATGTGGTTCTGCATCTGTCCCATTTCCTGCTCCAGAATGACGGCACGTCCTTTTTCTTCTATGTATTCCATCAGCTGCCGGTAAATATCATAGGCAAACAGAATTCCCATCAATGCCGACAGGAGCAGCAGAGGAATCAGCAGGTAAAGCACAAATCCGTACTTCGTCGCCCAATCCACTGCCACCTGGAAAAACAGAAACTTCTTTTCAATCTCCAGAAAGAGATATACGATCAGGCCTGTAAAGCTGGGCATCAGCAGAAACAACAGTTCCTTTTTGTGAATACTGTCCAGCGAATTCTTCATGCACCGTGCCAGTTTTATGGAAGACAGTGCCAGTATGACACAGGTCAGAAGAAGGCTGAAACAGGGGCCTGTATTCAGCGTCAGATCGTAACGCGGTTCCGCCATCCCCCATTCTGAAACGTCGCTAAAGGGCCAGTAGGTAAGTGTTTTTATCACACTTTCCCCATACTGGCGACACTCATGTTTTCCACCACGCAAAAAGGCAGCCGCCTCCTTTCAGGAAGGCAACTGCCCAGCCGGCCCCGCAGCCAGTTCACTCGGCGTCTGCATCGGGGAAGAAATGATCCTCCAGCATCGCGCACAGCGTATGATAGACGGGAAGATGCAGTTCCTGGACGTCGGCTGTCACCTCCGCCGGCACCGCAAGGCATACGTGACTGATTTCCTTTAAGACACCCCCGGCGCTTCCGGTCAGAGAAATGACAGAAAGGCCCTTTGCTTTTGCCACCCTGGCGGCATTTACCACATTTACGGAATTGCCGGAAGTACTGATTGCCGCCAGCACATCACCGCGCCTTCCGTAGCCGTACACCTGCTGGGCAAATACCATTTCCGGGTCTACGTCATTTAAAAAGGCAGTGGACAGGGCGCTGTGCCCTGTCAGCGAGACCGCAGGAAGCGCGCCCTGCAGACGGTTTCCCAGATCTCCCAGCCCATCCTTTTCTGCGTCACTCAGCGGGCGCTTTTTATAGAATCCTTTCATCAGTTCCCCCACAATGTGGTCGGAATCTGCCGCGCTGCCTCCATTTCCACAGACCAGCAGTTTTCCCCCCTGTGAATAAGCGGTTTCCAGCAGGCCATAAGCACGTTCTATCTCCTCTTTCATGCCGCATAAAGCGGGATACCGCTCCAGAAGCCGTTTCAAATGATCCATCCTCTATTCCTCCAGCATGTTAGTCCAGACAGCCACACCGCCTTTTTTGCCCGGCACCTCCGGCAGCCGCAGAGTCTTAATTTCAAATGGCTGGAAATCCGCCTCTATGGTCTGTCTCAGAACATCAATTGTGAGTTCTGCCTTCACCGACCTGCCGGCCGTCTCATATGCCCGGAGGATCACATCTCCACTGCCGTCTTCCGCTTTTTTCAGCACTTCCACAACGATATTTTCCTGATTGACCTCCAGCAGGGAACCGGTCTGCTTAAGGCTTCCCTCATGGTACGTCTCGAACAGGGCTGTTGGCTGGCAGTTCATCATTTTTGCCCGTCTCGCGGTCGCCGCGTTTTCCCAGCTTCCGTCATGGGGATAGAGACTGTATGTAAACGTCTGCGTTCCCTGATCGACATAGACATATTCCAGGTTTTCCTGCAGCTGGTATGGCTCATGATGGGTGTAGACGGGACTCCGAAGCACGGTGAGCGCCGCCGTCTTTCCTGCTACACTGCCTGCAAATTTTCCGTCATTTAAGATGGACAGCCCATTCATGGAAGTCTCCATGCCAGGGTTCGTTCCCTCCAGATCCATCCACATCTGCATCGGGTACTCTTCACCGTCCGGCTCTCTCTGTTCCACCCCATATGGGATTTCCCAGCTGGTCCGTAAGTAGTTCATATTCATTGGGAACTGAAGCTTTAACATAGCCAGTTTTTCACGCCAGTCTACCGTAGTCTTAACCGTAATATAATCCAGATCCTGGAAAACAGAGAACTCCTGAATCATTCTGGAGACGCCGTAAACGCTGGTTACACGGAATACGCACTTAACTGGACCACTCTCGATCAGACGCACAGAGATGGCTTTAAACCGGCCGATTTCATCGTCAAAAATCCGCACTGCATGAGACCAGGTATCGCTCTCATCCCTGATAACAACCGGGACTGCCGCCGGACCGGAGAAATACTCCGTACCGTCGCTCTTTTTCAACAGTGAGGTAATATATCCTGATTCCGGATCAAGGGTGAGCTTAAACCACTTATTTTCTGCACTGCACTCCGATGCAGTCACCTCCGGAAATGTCTCCGCCTTCTCCCTGACTGCAAACCGGTACGTCCTCCAGCCCAGGGAAGGAAGATCCGCCACAAAGCAGATACGGCATCTGCCCTGCAGAGATGCGCTGGACTGCACCAGCTGATAGGGAATCTGGTTCCCTTGCTCGTCCAGCAGCACCGTTCCCTCCTGAAACGTCCAGGATTCTGCCTGTACCTCGGCCTTCGCCTCAAACGCATTCGGATTCACCACGACAAGAGGCTTCATCCCCTCTTCCATCGGAATATTTATCTGCCAGGACAAGGACTGAACAGCACTGTTTAAACCTCTTCCCGCAATGTGAAGCGCATAGCCGTAATCCTCTGCGGCATCCTCATACGACTCCCGCAGGCTGGTACCTGCCAGAATATCATGGAACTGGTTGAACAGCACGCTCTTCCAGGCTTTCCGATACTCCTCTGCCGGATATTTTCCGCCGGCAAGGAGCCCTGCCATCACGGAAACGCGCTCCGCCATAAGCAGGCGCATCTCCGCCTCCCGGTTTAACGCCTTGACTCTCGATTCTGCACTGTAGCAGCCGCTGGAATGATGGAACAGTCCTCCGCAGACCACAGGTAAATCCCTCCCGCTCTTTTTCACGTCCTCAAAATATTCATTAGGGGAAGACAGCTTAAGCACAGGCAGATCGGGTCTGGCATCCATCTGGTGAATACTGTCGATATTTCTCTTTGTAGGACCGCCTCCATGATTGCCGACACCGTAAAAGCACATGATACCGCCTCCGGAATTCTTAATCTCACCGGCGCACCGTCTGACATGTTCTTCAATCTGGTCGGGCCAGGTGCAGTATTCAAAGGGAAGCCGAAACGCATGCACTGACGAACCATCGGCGGACTTCCAGACAAAGGTTTCTCCTGCAATCCCCTTTTCGTGGCGGCCAGGGCGCATGAATACATAACTGTCCATTCCGCATTTCTTAAGGATCTGCGGAAGGTTCCCGTTATGGCCGAAGCTGTCGACATTATAACCGCAGACTGACTTCACACCAAATTTCTCCTCAAAATACCTCTGGCCATAAAGCCCCTGTCTCACAAAGGATTCCCCGCAGGGAGCGTTGCAGTCCGGCTCAGTCCACCAGCCGCCCACGATCACCCATCTGCCCTCCTTCACCCGCATGCAGATCTCCTCAAACATGGCGGGAATGCGGAATTCTCTACCCACTCATAATAAGCGGCAGAACTGCCGGTAAAGATAAAGTCGTCGTATTCCTTCATCCGGTCCAGTACGGATTTAAAAGTTGCCTTCACCTCCTGCAGTCCCTCCTGCCACCGCCAGAGCCAGACAACATCAATATGAGCATTTCCTATCATGTATAATTTTTTATCTTTCTCCATTCTGATCCCTTTCCTCTTCCCATTCCAGTAAATTCACCGTTTTTATGTTTCTGCCTTCCCGGTCCGTTTTGATGGTCTGTATCTCATAATGCCCGATTTTCAGGGAATACACATTTCCCATGAGGAACAGGTGATAGTCCGTATCTTCTCCCTGCAGTTCCAGAAGCCGTATGATGAAGCCATCGTCATCCTCCGCCTTCTTCACAACCTGCACCGCCACATTATCCCGGTCAGTTGCTGCAAAAGAAGAGAGAACGGAATTCCGGCCGCTCCTGGTAAGCGGCATGTGCGCGCTGTCCATGAGATACTCATAAGAACCGTTCGCTTTCTCTGCAATGCGGTACAGCTCAGATGCAGGAAGCCGCTCCCCGTGAGGCCTTAACAGTAAGTGATACGTCTGTGTTCCGATATCCATATATTCATAGCTCTCAATTTCGTTCTCCCAGTCAGGACTGCTGCCCTGGGCGTAAATAGCACTCCGGGCCACGGTTATCTGTGTTCTGCCCTCTGTCAGATTAAATGCATATTTTCCGTCATTGGCGACAGCGAGTCCACAGCCTCTTTTATCCGCCACATCGAGAAAACGCTGCATACTATATTCCCCGTCATCCGCTTCATGCACTCTCTCCACAATTCCATACGCGGTCTCCGCTCTGGTCGCGATGCAGTCTTCCCCGGTCGGATAGGCAGCCTTTAAGAGTGCGCGCGGCTGCGTAAAGCACAGCCGGTTCTCTACCCGGAGCTCCCGTTCACCGGCTCCCAGAGTATAGAGCTGCTCCAGCCTCGTCCCCTCATAAGTAAGCCTGACCCGGATGGCCTCCCGGATCTTTCCGCTCTCCACCTTGTCGATGGATTCCAGACGGAATGATACGTTTCTGTCCTCGTAACGCCTGCCCTGCAGACCGCCCCACGCGTCCCGCTCGTCCACATACAGCCGGACCGAAGCCGGGCCTTTTAAGGCGTCGTATCCTGTGGTTCTATCCATCAGGACACACAGCATTCCCGTTTCCTTATCAAATTCGGCCCGTAGAAACTGGTTTTCCAGCGTATAGGGATCCGGATTATCAATTTCCATCTTCTGATTAAACCCAAGAGACGGGGCCTCTTTAGAAAGCCGGTATACGGCATAACCGCAGGAGGGAACCGATGCGTAAAAGACGATGCGGCGTCTGCCTCCCAGCACCGTGTGGCGGACTTTGGCCGCAGTATGAATTCTCTGGTACGGAACCTCATTCCCGAAAGGATCTGACACCTTAAGAGGGCTCTGGCAAAACCATTCCAGCTCCACCTCCACGCAGTCGGAAAAGTCCTTGCCATGAGGATTGAACAGGAACAGCGGATATCCCTCGCCGCTGGTATCCAGACTGATCACGATTCTCTGTTTTGCCGTCTCTCTGATGAAAGCGGCTTTCGCGCATACCGCCGATAACTGCATCACCGCTTCCTCCCGTGCAGGCTTAATGGTGGTGCCGCCCATGGTGTCATGAAACTCATTGAAATGCAGCGTGTTCCACAGCGTCTCTATCTTCCCGGTTTCTTCCGGCCACACTCCTGTCTGCGCAGCCGCCATGGCCAGATATGTGTCGGCCGCTATGAGCCGGCCCTCCGCAAGGCGGTTCAGACGTTTAAATTCCGAATCATTGGAATAGCATCCCTCATTTATTCGTTCAAACGGTCCCTTTCTCACAGGCAGTTCCCAGTCCCTGATATCTTTCAAAAACTCCCCAAAGGAAGAAAAATGCAGATCCGCTCCGTCAAAGTCCTCCATCTGTTCACGGATCGTCTCAATATTCTCGATCGTCGGTCCTCCCCCGTGATTTCCAACGCCATAGCAGCAGACCATTCTGTCGTATCCCTTGGTTCGTTCCAACGTATCATCTATATTTTTCAGGGTAGGCTCTCTGAACCAGGTGGTGTACTCCGCCGGGAGACATATGGCATTCACACTGCTTCCATCCGGACTTTCCCACCGAAAAACCGGGGCATTCAGCCTGGGGCGCATGAACACATAGGAATCCATGCCGCTTTTCTTCAATATCTGCGGAAGGTTTCCGCTGTGGCCAAAGCTGTCTACATTGGAGCCAATCCGGCAGATATCTCCGAAACGGTCTTTTAAATAGCGCTGGCCGTACAGGCCGTGGCGGGCAAACGCTTCTCCGCAGGGTAGAAGACAGTCCGGCTCGATAAACCAGCCTCCGGTTATCTCCCACCTGCCCTCCAGAACCCGCTGTCTGATCTCCTCCAATAAATCGGGCAGCAGCTTTTCAATCCACTGAAAGAACGCTGTGGATGTGGAGGTAAATTTGTATTCGTCAAACTCCCGCATTCTGTCCAGTGCAGACTGATACGTAGCCTTTACCTCCTGCATCCCCTCCTCCCACTCCCAGAACCATACCGGGTCAATATGGGAATTTCCTATCATATAGAGCTGTTTTTTCTCCATCACGCCTCCGTACACACTCACCATGTTTTTTCTGTTCTGTCGAAACTCCCTTCTTCTACGGCTTTCCGTCCCATCTCCGCAGATTTGCGGATCGCCAGACAGCGAACCGTGCTCAACTGCTTCAGGCCTTTTATCCCCTCTTCCGCTCCCAGCCCGGCTAACGCCCGGTAAAGCAGGAGCAGCAGTGTCTGAAGGCGTTCCGCCAGCAGCGATACCTGATTTTCTTCCCGCAGCGCTTCTTCAAATTCAGGCAGTTCCGCCAGTTCCCTCAGCAAAGGGATGAATTCCGTACGGCCGCTTCTCTCGGCCGCATAGGCAAAGCATTCCAGATAGGAATACGTCCCTTTTCTGATATCCATGTAATCCCGTTCTTCCTTTTTCAGCGCTTCAAACACCAGGCAAAATGGTTCCATGGAAAATCCAGTCCCCCATGACAGCAAATTTAAGTCATACACGAGCTCCGGCATTACCCCATGATCCGGCAGAAGCTGCGCACACATCACAGATCCTTCTCTCACCGGCAGACAGGGAGCTGTCTCCTTTATCTTTCTCATAATAGCCTGCTGAATCTCTTCCATATCATCCCCGCAGCCATGCAACAGCGCCATCCGTTTCAGAGCCTCCAGTGTTCCGCAATCCCCCCCGTTTTCCTCCTCTTCCATTTCCTGTATCCGCTTCCGGATACAGGGCAGCACCCTATCACTATCACCACACGCAAGAGCCAGAAGAGGACTTATCTCCGTCTCTTCATACGTAAATGGAACATCAATCCAGTGTGTGCGGCTGTCCCCCGTTACCTGTTCCGCATAAAATGTAAAGTCAGGATTGTCTCCGCCGTCACATGGATACCGGAGTTTCCCGGGAAGAGTCAGCTTGTCTCCCGTCGCCGCCCTGATCCATTCTCTCCTCTGCGGAGTGGGGAGCTCTTCAATCAGACAGCCTTCAAATACCGCCCTGGCCGCAAGCAGCCCCAATACAGCCCCCTGATGCATCAGGTCCGGCTGCATACGCAGTCCGGGAAAAGCGTTGTGGGTAGCGGAGACTGCCTTTCCCGCCCCACATAAGCGGGGCTTATG
>OCAE01001498.1_pt1 | contig 10396 bp, 8 predicted proteins | sample 1495581 | NCBI WGS metagenome assembly OCAE01 (sample SAMEA2580278, study PRJEB22360) | human gut metagenome | biome: human gut; feature: human-associated habitat; material: faeces | place: Denmark | collected 2008/2010 | reverse complement strand
GCCCGCTGCAAGGGCCCGCTGCTGTTCCCCGGCGGCGCCAGCCACTGCGCGGCCTTTGCCCATATGCTGGAAGGCCATGTCGGCATCCCGGTACACACCCACCCGGACGCACAGTTTGCCGGTGCCATTGGCGCGGCGCTGATTGGTCAACGGCAGAGAAAGCGCGAATGACGGAATACCTGTTTTTGTTTCATTCGACGGTGGGCGTGATCCAGACCCGCAAAGCGTTGCAGGCCGCAGGCATGACCTTTCGGGTTGCTGATATTCCCCGCCAGTTGCGCGGGGGCTGCGGGCTGTGCGTCTACCTGCATTGCCAGCCCGGAGAAGAAGAGCGGTGGGTGATCTCCGGTCACACCGAATCGATCTACCGCCTTGAGTCGGGCGACTGGCAATGTGTGGCAACCTTCGATGCGCCAGCGCGTTGACCCGCTAAACCGCAATAAATTTCACCCTGCAATTATCGCGAAGTTAAGGATTCATTAAGATAAATCGTTATACTTCTCATCTTGCTCTCTTTGATTTTATTTAAGGAAGAATAATGAGATTGTCCGCCCGATGTCTGAATCCCCCTCTGCGAGTCATGCTACTTCTTGCTTTACTCATTGTGGGAGTGAGTGATGTCGTATCGGGTGGGGCCGCGCCCGACGGCGACAATAATTCCCTTGCGGATTATCGCGTGACGATAGATGGGGAACGAATCGCCGGAGTGAAAAAGAATGTCTCCTCACTCACCTGGTCTGATAAAAGTGACACGCTGTTCAGCACAATCAATAAACCTGCCGCGATTATTGAATTGACCAAACAGGGTCAATTACTGCGTACCATCCCACTCGATTTTATTCGCGATCTGGAGACCATCGAGTTCATCGGCGACGACACCTTTGTCATCAGCGATGAAAGTGATTATTCCATTTACGTTATTACTATCAATGCGCAGTCACAGGTGAACATCATAAAAAAGTTGAAGCTTGATCTGTATGAAACCCCGACCAACGATGGCTTTGAGGGACTCGCCTGGTCACGAGAGAAAAAGACATTCTGGTTTTTCAAAGAAAAGAGACCGATTGGGATCTATAAAGTGACGGGGCTGCTCAATAATGACCATTTGACTATTGCTAAAGACAATACTCTGCAACAGCAGCTTAATGTGAAGGATATTTCAGGCGCGGAATTTAATGCGCGACAGAATAGCCTGCTGATCCTGTCTCACGAATCACGCGTGCTCAAAGAGGTCAAAACCGACGGCGACGTCATCGGCGTCATGACGCTGACCGAAGGCCACCACGGGTTAGAACACACCATACGGCAGGCAGAAGGGATCGCGATGGATAACCAGGGATCGCTGTTTATGGTTGCTGAGCCTAATTTGTTTTACCGCTTCACGTCCAACACCACACAATAATTCCTCCATCGCCTTACCCATTTGTTATAAATTTGTTACTCTCACATTTCGCACACGACAAATAACAATGGGTAGGGCATGAGCCAGCCACAGCACATCGCAGACCGGTATTCACTCAGCACCGCCCTCTTCGGGATGATGGTACTCGCGCTGGGTATGGGGATTGGCCGTTTTCTCTATACCCCGATGCTGCCGGTGCTGCTGGCCGAGGGGCGCTTTACGTTTTCCGAACTGTCGTGGGTAGCCAGCGTCAACTATGCGGGATACCTGGTCGGCAGCCTGCTGTTCTCCTTCGGACTTTTTCATCAGCCGGGACGTTTACGCCCCATGCTGCTGAGTTCAGCGGTGGCAACCGGCGGACTAATCCTCGCGATGGCGCTATTCTCCGGGCCAGTGGTGGTAATGCTGGTACGCTTTCTGGCGGGCGTCGCCAGCGCCGGGATGCTGATCTTTGGCTCTACGCTGGTGCTGCAACATACCCGCAATCCTTTTGTCATTGCCTCACTGTTTTCTGGCGTCGGCGTGGGGATTGCGCTGGGTAACGAGTACGTGATTGCCGGATTGCACTTTGCGCTCTCCTCTCACGCGCTGTGGATCGGGGCGGCGGCCTTCTCCGCCGTGCTGGCGATTCTGCTGGCGCTGTTGCTTCCGTCCCGCGCTCACGCGCTGCCAGCCGTAACGCAGGCAAAAAACGCATCGCAGTCGATGCGCTGGTGGCTGCTGGCGCTGCTCTACGGCCTGGCCGGATTCGGCTACATCATCGTCGCGACCTATTTGCCGTTGATGGCAAAAGACGCGGGTTCGCCACTGCTGACGGTCCATCTGTGGACGCTGGTTGGCGTCTCGATTGTGCCGGGCTGCTTCGCCTGGCTGTGGGCCGCGAAACGCTGGGGGGTGTTGCAATGTCTGACCGCAAACCTGGTGATTCAGGCCGCCTGTGTGCTCCTGACACTTTCCAGCGGCTCTCCGCTGTTGCTGGTACTGAGCAGCGTGGGATTTGGCGCGACGTTTATGGGCACCACGTCGCTGGTTATGACCCTCGCGCGCCAGCTTATTGTGCCAGGAAACCTCAATCTGCTGGGGTTTGTCACGCTGACCTACGGCATCGGGCAGATCCTGGGACCGCTGTTAACCACGCTGTTGGGCAGCGGTACGCAGGCCATTACCGATGCCACGCTGTGTGGTGCGCTGGCGTTATTTATCGCCGCAACAATCAGCGCCCTGCAGTGCTATAAACAAAAGCGTTTGCTGGCGTGTCGTATCAACGACATGCGCTCACGATCATAATGCGGGGAGCCTGGTGAATCCACGCCAGTAATTCGTTAAGCAGGGAAGCCGCGACGATTTTACTGGCGGCGGCGGTTGACCAGGAAAAGAGCGTCACGCTGAGCTCCCACGCCATGAACGAAACGGTCGTCACGACCAGAGTCAGCCCAACTGCGATGACCGTAATACACGCCACAGAACGCCAGAATGGTAAAGGCATCATCCTGTAAAACCGGCCCGCACTTATTCACGACCGCCTTCATGGGCGATGCGATGAAGCATAAGCGCTTCGGCAATAATATCCTGTTTGCTTTTACGCGTTTCTAAAGCCAGTGTCCGGACATAGTCCCAAAGCGTGGTTTCAACACGGGCACTTAACAGCACCATATCTTTAGAACGGGTTCCTCTGGCTTTACGGATATCGGGATAATCGCGGGAAGGCATCGTCAGCTCCTGAAGGCTATTTCATCTTAACTGGGGAGGAATATGCAGTTGGCTGAATAACAAGTCAACGCACAGAATTTCAGCAGTCGGGTGATGAAAATGTTAAGAAAACGCCTTGAAATGGAACGCCGTTTCAAGTGAAAGATGACCCGTAGCAGACTAATGATGTCAGGGTTTATTGACATGCCAGGATTAATTCAGTGATTTTCAGCCCCCATTCTCCCGGCTAAACATTCACTGCAATTATTGAAAATTCCTATCCGCCAATACGTTACTTCTGAGATAAATGTTTACATTGAGGACAATAACGGGCTTTTTTAGAGCGAGTTACGACGACCTCTTTCAATTATTTTCGCTAAGGCAGCATATCCCTTTTGTCATCCGACGTCTTACCACCACCACCGCAAACGCCAAAAAGGTAAACAGGTCGTAAATAAGGACATTTTTTAACGGCGCAAATTAAGTGCGTATTAATTGATATTTATCAATTCTTAAAGGTGTGATTTGCCATTTTTTGGTAAGAATCTGATGAAGCACACAAATACCGACGGCTTTTGTACACTAAATTTTACGTTACCTGCCAGATGCATAATAAACTACAGGCATTGACTTCATGTACCGCGCCGGTCTGTGCTGCTTCCCCCCATCAGCCGGAGACACGGCGCACTGTCTGTTATCGTTCCCTTAATGCCTCTTTCGCCTTATTCAGCGGTTTCAACAGGTACTCAAGAATCGTTTTATTCCCCGTTTTGATGTCCACCGTCGCAATCATGCCTGGAAAAACCGGGAAGGCTTTTTTCTGCTTGTTAATTAACTGATTACTGTCGGTACGGATATAGACGCGGTAGTAATACAGATCGCGTTTAACTTCATCCTGGATGGTGTCCGGTGAGATGACCGTCACCACGCCATTGATACCGCCATAAATGGAATAATCGTACGCCGTAATCTTCACCATCGCTTCTTGCCCGGGATGGATAAAGGCAACATCGCGCGGCAGGATCTTCGTCTCAATCAGGATCTGATCGTCTAACGGCACCAGACTCATCAGTTTTCCGCCTGGCGGGATCACCCCACCGACGGTGGTCACGTCGATATCTTTCACGATCCCGCGCACAGGGGCGGTAAAGGTCAGACGCGTCAGCGAATCTTCACGTCCGTGCATCACCGAACGCTCTGTTTCAATCTCCGCATTAGCCCGCGCCAGCTCTTCCCGGGCGCGAACGTAATATTGCGTCTGCAACTCGGCAATCTTATTTTCCATCTCATTCATTTGACGGCGCAGACGCAGTACTTCGACATGGCTGGCCGCCCCCTCTTTAATCAGCGGCTGGGTCAGCGCCAGCTCTCTCTGAATAAGTGCAATCCCCTGTCGCAGCCCTTCAACGCCTTTCTCAAGGCTTTCGCGGCGGGAATGATACAACGCGCGCTCCTGGTTAATCAGTGCCGTCTCGTTGTTCAGTTCTGCCGGAAACACCAGTTCGGTGCCGTTCACTTCCGCAGTAAGACGCGCCGACGTCGCCATCGCAGCATTCAGTTTCGATTCACTCTCTTTCACGCCCGATTCTGTTTTCGTCCGGTCAAGCTGCGCCAGAATCTGCCCTTTTTCAACGATATCCCCTTCACGAACATGCAGTTTGTAGATAATGCCGCCTTCCAGCGACTGAATCTCCTGCTCGTGGGATGACGGCACCACCTTACCGCTGCCAGTGGTGACCTCGTCGAGATGAAAGTAGCTCATCCAACCGACAAACGCTGCCAGCAGAGCAAACAGGAACCAGGCGACCAGTGAAGAGCGCGGGAGCTTCGGTTCACTGAGGCGACTGTTAAAACGGTTAAAATCGCTCATATTACGACCTCCCAGGATTGTTTGACGGCGGGGTATTGATTCTCGACACATTACTTTGTGTCGCCTCCGGCTGCGCCATACCATTTTTATTCAGGATGGCGTCACGCGGACCGTCCATCACAATACGTCCGTTATCCAGCACGATAATGCGATCCACCAGTTCGAGGATCGGCAGGCGATGCGTCGCGACAACCATCGTGCGCTGGCTACCTAACCAGGTTTTGAGGTGCTGAATGAACTGCTTTTCACCCATCTCATCCAGCCACGCGGTCGGTTCATCAAGCAGTAAAATAGTGGGTGATGTCAGCAGCGCACGCGCCAACAGCAGCGACTGACGCTGACCACCAGACAACCCGGCCCCCCCTTCGCTTATCACGTAGTTCATCCCCATCTTCTGCTTACGGACAAAATCGAGCGCGCCACCGATCGCCAGTGCCTGCTGGATGTCGTCGTCTGTCGCCGTAGGGTTACCCAACGTAATGTTGTCGTGAATGGAGCCAAAGAACAGGCGTGCCTGCTGGCTCAGCAGTTGCATATCGCGGCGCAAATCCGCCGGGTCCAGATGATTCAGGGCGATGTCATCCAGTAAGACGGCCCCCTGCTGCGGCTCCTGCATCCCCGCCAGTACCTGAAGTAGCGTACTTTTACCTGAGCCATTGCGCCCGAGCAGCGCCACGCGTTCACCGGCTTTGATGTTCAACGCCGGCACCGTCAGCACGTTCACTTTCTCTTCTTCGTCGTAGTAAAAGCTGACGTTTTCCAGTTGATAGTGGCCGCGCAGGTGCGCTTTGTGCACTTTCTTACCCTGAAGCGGCTCATCAATCGGGCGCTGCATCAGTTCATCCAGCCCTTTCAGCGCCACTTTTGCCGATTGCCAACGCGAAAGCACACCGGAGATCTGCGACAACGGCGCGATAGTGCGTGAGGCGAGGATCGAGGTCCCGACCAGCGCACCGGTCGTCAGATCGCCATCAATCACCAGGTAGCAGCCAATCAGCAGTACCACGGCGTAGACTATCGATTGCACTTCCTGGGTCCACTTCAGCGGCCACAAAATTGGTGTTGTTCCACTGATTCTGGAAACGCTGTTCGGCACGCATCAGTTTGATGTCTTCAATGCCCTGCACCGCTTCCACGAGCGTTGCGTTGCGGATTGCCGATTCACGCATCCCTTCGTTGGAAAGCCGTCCCAGTGGGCGTTGTACCAGCAGGCCGGGGATCAATAACAGGGGAACCGCCATCAGCACGACCAGTACCAGCGGCCCGCCCATCATCCACCAAATAAACAGCAGGAAAAACGGCAGGTCGGAAATAGCCGAGATGGTCGTTGAGGTGATCAGTTCACGCACCGACTCTAGTTCACGAATCTGGGCGATAAACGAGCCCGTCGATTTCGAACGCGCACCGTTTTTGATGCGCAGCGCATGGGCAAAGATACGCTCAGAGATACGGAGATCTGCGCGTTTACCGACGACATCAGAAATATAAACCCGCAGCATGCGCATAATAAATTCGAACAGGATTGCCAGCATCACCCCGCCAAACAGCACCCACAGCGTGGTTTCTGACTGTGAGGGCACGACACGGTCATACACCTGCATAGAGAAAATCATGCCGGAAAGCGCCAGCACGTTGGCAACCAGCGCAACAACCATAATATCGATATAGCGATGCCAGTCTTTTAACGCCAGTCGCCAGAACCAGTTTTTCTTATATGGCTTAATATAATCGTCAACGCGCGCATCGGGCGTGGATTCGAGTGGACGCAGAACCAATAATGTTTTTATCCGTGCGCGTAATTCATCACGCGTTAACACAGTTTCCAGTCCTTCATCACCGCTGAACTGAAGGCTAATATTGCCGTCGCTGTCCATTCGGTTAATCACCGCGATTTGCCCTTCGCTAAATTCCGCAATCAGCGGCAAACGCCACGGATCGAGAAAAGAGATTTTTGCCGCCACAACGCGCAGTCCCAGCCCCAGCTGGCGAGCCATATCTTTTAACACCAGGTCGCGCGGCGAGTCGCTTTCATAATTAATCGACACCCGAACATGCTCTTGCGAGAAATCGAGACGATAATGCTGCGCCACACCGATCATTGCCTGTAACCAGGGTTCGTATTGCGACTGCGTGTTCATAGCGTTCGGTTCCTGTTGTGTGGCACTGCGCCATAACGGAATTGCATTAGGAATAACGGAATGTGTGCTCATACTTTTATATTCGTCCGAAAAGACACTCGTCATCTGCGGACGGTAATGTTCATGACTTTTATTTTAGTGCGATTTTGACGCGATATATTCCGGGGGAAATCATTCCCCCGGAATAGTGCATTACATAATCACTAACTGATGGTTTGCCAGCAGAGTGGCAAGGTCGGTTTGTACACCGTTCAGGGTAACCACATTGGTGGACGAGAAGTTACCGCCCGCCCCATCGAGATCCACATGGATTTCAGTGTTGCTGCCGTTCTGCACCACGCGGACGTAGTCCTCGATGTTCCCTGCCTGGGCATCCAGCGTCGCAACGCTATTCACATAGCTCGCGGCGCCGCTACCGGTGTAGCCGCTGCCGGACAGAAGTTCGCGCAGGTCGATACGGTCAGTATCTGCAGTCCCTTCCCAGGTACCGATGGTAAAGCCATTTACAACATCGCTGCCGTTGCCGCCCGTGGCGTCTGAGGCAGTGATCAACTTGTACAACAGGGTATCCTGGCCTCGATGGGGTGACTCAATTTGAAAAACGGGTTCCCCGGCCCGCCGTTACCAATATTGAAGGTATCGTCGCCACCGCGACCTTCGAAGAAGTTTTCCGTCGCGTTGCCGGTAAACACATCATTGCCGTTGCCGCCGGCAATCCCTTCCACATTCACGAACTGCGCGTTACCGAAACCGGTATTCTGCATTCCGGTGTTGCTCAGATCGATGTTCAGCGCGGAACTTCCCGCCAGTTCATAGTCGACAATGTCCATCCCACCCTGTGCGGTCCAGACGTCGGCATCAGACACTACGCGGCTACCGCCGCCGCCGTTATAAACGTGCGTTCCTGCCGTGGCATACAGCGTATCGTTGTAGCCGGTTCCGACAATACCCGTGGTGTTCGTCCCGTCCGTCGCTGCCGTGGCGCTGTTCGTCGCCGAGGCACCGTCTTCTGCGGTCAGCGTGTACGCGTGGTTCTTCTCAACCGCTTTCAGGCCACCCCAGGCGGCGTTGACGTTCTCGATGGTATTCGACACGCCGGAGGAGTCGAAATTCACCGAGGAGACGCCGCCATAGTCCTTACCGCTAGCCAGCAGTACTGCGCTGTACGACTTGCTCGCATCCAGTCCGTAGAAGTAGACCATGCCGGACGAGTCGTTCATGTTCACGCCGCCCTGCGGGTTAATGACCTGCGAGCTGACCACCTTGCCGGTACTTTCATCAATGAGCAGCACCGTGTTGCCATAGAAGGCGTTAATGCCGTTCGCATCCGAAATACGCAGGATAATGCTGGTTCCGTCAGCGATAGTGCTGTTGTTGGTGATGTATTCCGTTTTACCGCCTGCGGCACGGAAGACCACCAGATCCTTGTCGCCGTCGTAATCCAGGTCCAGCGTCAGCGCACCGGTAGTGATGTTAGTGCTGCCCTGGTTTGCTCCGGTTAAAAGGGTCTGTGACGTCCAGTCGACCTGATTGCTGCCATTCACACCGTTATTGGTCCACAACAGACCGATGTTGTTGGTATTGGTGGCAACCGTTGAACCTGCTGCACCGGCAATTTCGATCAAATCCATCTTGCCGTCGCCGTTCCAGTCCACTGCCAGCGACGTCATACTGTTAACGCTGTCGCCCAGCGTCTGCACGTTCGATCCGGCGCCCATGCCGTTTGCGGCTGAAGTTAACTTACCTGTACCGTCGTTATAGAAGATGGCGCTGGTGGCATTCCCCTGACCGGTCAGACCGCCAACAAACAGATCCATATAACCGTCGCCGTTTAAGTCGGACCAGGTCATGGTGGTGTAGTAGTTGGTCGTCGCACTGTCACCGTTAAACACACCCGTCACCACCTGGGTGTTGGTGAGCGTCATATTGCCATTACTATCCACGCCGTTGGTCACGACGACCAGACGACTGCTCGAAGTACTTGATCCTCCCGCCGAAGTGGTATTCGTGCCAGATGTACCGTGATAGGTGATGTCGACATAGCCATCGTTGTTCAGATCGACACCTGAAACCTCGCGGTCTGGGGTAGCATTGTTGCTGTTCGTCGATGCCACACCATCTTGTGTGGTGCTCGAGTTCACATAGGCACCCGTCTTATCAAATCCGGCAATTGTCCCGTCGGTATTGATCACAAACCCGGTGTCGTAGCCACCTCGCCCCTCAGAATCGTTCGGCGTTTCATCGCCGTACACCATATCAATATAGCCATCGCCATTGATATCGACGCCCATTGCGCCGCCGTACCAGCCGTAGACGTTACCGTTAGGATCGTTAGTTTGCCCGGTCACACCGTAGGCACCCACCTGGAAGGAGGTATAGGTCCCATCTTCGTTGTATTTGAACGACTGCTGACCGTTCGCATAGCCGGTGTCCGCCCCCAGAATATCCATCAGGCCGTCGCGGTCAAAATCGACAAACGACGACTGCTGCTGTTTGTCCGGACCGCTAATTGCCACCGAATCAAACGACCCTAACGTCGTGGAATCGGTCGCGTTCTGGGTAAACACCGTCGAGTTGCTGAGGATGCGCCATGTGCCATCTTCACTCATCGTCAGCGCCGTTCCGGTATCCTCAGAAGAGGCCGCCGTTGACGTAAAGGAGATTGACGGCGTTGCGGCGACCGTCAGCTCGTTGCTGCTGTCATCTTTGGTAATTTCCGTGCCGTCCGCTTTATAAAGGACGGCTTTCACCTCGTACGTTCCCAGCGCCAGCGCATCGCTGTCAGGGATCTGCACGTACCAGGTACTGTTTTTCGGATCAATCACCACCGCGCCATTGCGCGAGCTGTACACCACGTTGTTGACCGTCACTTCCACGTACTCACCCGGAAGGATTTCAAAATCAACGCTGCCCGTAATGATTGGCGTGGTATCCAGCGTGCTTTGGGTATCGGCATACATCACCAGATCAACGGTGAAATCAAACACCGGAGAGTGCGTCCCTTCGTTACCGGCGGCATCAACCACCACCGCGTAGAACTCCCCTTTTTCACCATCGACCAGCGGGACGTTCAGTTGATACGTCCAGTCTGTGCCATTCACATCCGCTTCGCCCAACAGCGTGCCGTCGGCGCTGTAAATACGTACCCGTTCACCGGTTTGCAGCGTGGTCGACAGGGTGCCGTTCAGCACTGGCGTACGATCATCCGTGGTCGTACCGGAGGCAAAATCACCCCGAGAAGAGGCCACATCATCGGTGTAGCTGACGATCGTTGCCGTCGTCGCCGACGGGGTCAGG
>OCAE01001495.1_pt1 | contig 10416 bp, 10 predicted proteins | sample 1495581 | NCBI WGS metagenome assembly OCAE01 (sample SAMEA2580278, study PRJEB22360) | human gut metagenome | biome: human gut; feature: human-associated habitat; material: faeces | place: Denmark | collected 2008/2010 | reverse complement strand
ATTGATATCGGATACGGCCACCCTTACCGAGCTGGCCGCATTACGTCCGGTATTTGATCCGGTCAGCGGTACGGTCACCGCCGGTAATTCCTCCGCAATTTCAGATGGTGCCTCAGTAACGCTGCTTGCCGGGGAGCACTATGCCCGTGAGCATGGTTTATCTCCGGGGGCAGTGGTACGGGCGATGAGTGTTACCGGCTGTGAACCGGCACTGATGGGATACGGCCCGGTACAGGCAACACAGGCAGTACTGAAAAAGGCCGGGCTGACGCTGGCAGATATTGATGTTATCGAACTGAACGAAGCATTTGCGGCACAGGCACTTGCCTGCCTGAAGGGTATGGGATTATCTGACTGTTATGATGACAAAGTGAATCTGCATGGCGGCGCGATTGCACTCGGGCATCCGCTCGGCTGCTCCGGCACCCGGATCATCAATTCACTGCTGACAGTCATGGAACAGAAGGATGCACAATTCGGGCTGGCAACAATGTGTATTGGTTTCGGTCAGGGGATTGCAACCGTGATTGAACGTGTCCGTGGCTGATCACTGAGAACGTTATAAATAACAGCGACGTTTTCTGCTTCACCACACAGCACAATACGTCGCTGATACCATCTCTGATACCTTTTAACCGTTTGGCTGACCTGTTATCAGCATTCTCCCGCCGTCAGAGGGCGGGATTTTCTTTAAATAAACTCGAATGCATCACCAAAAAGGCGATCAGCATCCGCACCGCGTTCCTGACAGAAACGCTCACGGGCGATTTTAGCCATTTCAAACCGACCGGCAATATAGATATCTTTTCCGGCCAGTGAACCAAAATCATCCAGAACCGCACTGAGCACCGTACCGGTTCGTCCGCGCCAGGTATCATCCGGCTGTTCAACAACAGGGATAATTTTCAGGTTCGGATGTGTTTCGGCGAGCGCCTGCAATTCACCGAGGTCATAGAGATAAACATGCTCTCTGGCACCCCAGTAAAACGTGATATCACGCTGCGGATTTTCTTCCAGTGCCGCCAGCAGAACAGAACGGGTGTAAGAAAAACCGGTTCCTCCGGCAATCAGGAGCATGGGTGCGTCACTGTTTTCCCGGAACCAGGCGTTGCCGTGCGGGATATCAATAGTCACCCGCCGGTTATCCAGGATCCGATCCATCACCGCCATCGCATAAAGATTAAATTCAGATGCACCGATATGCAGCTCAATTTCCTGCCGGGATGACGGCGCGGATGCCATTGAGAACGGGCGCTTATCCCGCTCATCCATCACCACCATCAGATATTGCCCGGCTTTGAATGAAAAATCACCATCCGGTAATAATTTTATGCGGTATACCGTATCCGTTATAGATTCAACAGAGGTAACTTTGCAGTTTAACGTTGCCATGTGCTCCCTCAATTATCGAGAATATTTAATTCGTCCCATATGGCGTCAACACGCTGCCTGACTTCATCGGTCATAACAATCGGTTTACCCCACTCGCGCGAGGTTTCGCCGGGCCATTTATTTGTTGCATCCAGTCCCATCTTCGACCCCAACCCCGATACCGGAGATGCAAAATCGAGATAGTCAATCGGGGTATTTTCCATCATGACAGTGTCCCGGGCCGGATCCATCCGGGTCGTGATCGCCCAGATCACATCATTCCAGTCACGGGCATTGATATCATCATCGCAGACAATGACAAATTTAGTGTACATAAATTGCCGTAAATACGACCAGACTCCCATCATGACCCGCTTTGCATGTCCCGCATACTGCTTTTTCATGGTGACAACGGCCAGACGGTATGAACACCCTTCCGGCGGCAGATAAAAATCGACAATTTCAGGGAACTGTTTCTGCAGAATCGGCACCAGCACTTCATTCAGTGCCACACCCAGCGTTGCCGGTTCATCCGGCGGACGGCCGGTATAGGTTGAGTGATAGATAGGTTCATCACGCTGGGTAATATGTGTGACCGTAAAGACAGGGAAATCATCCACTTCATTATAATAACCGGTATGATCCCCGTACGGCCCTTCCGGTGCGGTTTCACCCGGCTCAATATACCCTTCAAGGATAATTTCAGCCCCGGCAGGAACGTCCAGATCATTAGAAATGCATTTCACCACTTCGGATTTATTACCGCGCAGTAACCCGGCAAAAGCGTATTCGGACAGGGTATCCGGAACCGGCGTCACCGCGCCGAGAATTGTTGCAGGATCAGCACCCAGCGCCACCGCAACCGGAAAACGCTCTCCCGGGTGTGCCTGACACCATTCCTGAAAATCGAGTGCGCCGCCGCGATGCGATAACCAGCGCATAATCAGTTTATTTTTTCCCAGCACCTGCTGACGGTAAATGCCCAAATTCTGGCGATCTTTAAACGGCCCGCGGGTGACGGTCAGTCCCCAGGTGATCAGCGGTGCCGCATCATCCGGCCAGCAGTGCATAACCGGGATTTTTGTCAGATCCACGTCATCGCCGGTGAAAATATGTGCCTGGCACGGCGCGGAACTCAGCCGCTTGGTCGGCATATTAAGAACCTGCTTAAACTTCGGCAGCTTATCGATAAGGTCACGGAACCCTTTCGGCGGATCCGGCTCTTTCAGGAAAGCCAGCAGTTTACCGACATCATGCAACGCTTTGACATCCTCCTGCCCCATTCCCATCGCAACCCGTTTGGTTGTGCCGAACAGATTACAGAGCACCGGCATTGAATAACCTTTCGGATTTTCAAACAGCAATGCAGGGCCGCCCGCACGCAGTGTGCGATCCGCAATTTCCGTCATTTCGAGGTAAGGATCGACTTCAGTTTTGATCCTTTTAAGCTCGCCCTGACTTTCCAGAATGGTGAGAAAATCTCTCAGGTCCCGATATTTCATTATGTTATTAATCTGTCAGCAGGTGGAAGGGACTCCATTATAGGAATCCCGCCCACTGTTACAAGTACAGGGATCAGCAGCAGCGGAACGGAACCCGGTCAGCCAGGGCGCTGGTATCGAATTGTTCCGGGAATGTTTTGTTGTGCTGAAAGAGTTTGAATCCTTCATTTTTGCCGCTGAAGTAGTGCAGCTCATTTCCGGTGATATGGAAACCACTGCCTTCACGCAGCGCCACAACAATCTCATCCGGATTAATGGCACAGAATTCCGCAATCCGCTCATCCCGGGTTTCCCCCATATGACCGCTGATCACCGCGTCAATATAGTGAGGGTTAATCTGAACAGGGAACAGCCCCAGAGACGGCATCACCACACAGTTACGTACCGGCATATCATTGGTGGTCCGGATACTCGGCGTGGCAACGTTACACCCGGCACTCCAGCCGATATACGGGATATTTCGTTCACGAACCGCGCGCTGGATCGGCACAACCAGGCCATTTTCATGCAGCAACTGATTCAGCAGCCAGGTATTTCCGCCGCTGACAAGAATACATTCCGCATTTTCGACAGCCTGAACCGGGGAATCAAAATGGTCGATGCAGGTAACATCAATCCCCAGCGCTTCAGAGAGTTCACGGGCACGCTGGTCGTGATCAGCGCGGATAACCGCATAGGCAATCAGCACTGCAGAGCGGATCCCGCGGGTTTTTATCATTATCCGGATGCGATCCTGTGCATAGCTGAGCCATTGCGGATTACCGGAAAGTTTGCCGTTACTGAGTAAAAAAATGTCCATCGACATTGCCCTTATTATTCTGTCATTATAAATACGATAATTAGTTTATAACTCATTAAATGACATCATTCTACGGTAAAAAGCAACTCAAATAAGGGACTGAATTCACACTCATTTATCTTAAACAGCCATTTGTTGCATTCATAGTAAAACAAATTTGTTATTATCAGGCTTTATATAAGCCCCGTTTGTGTTGGATAGCGTAATGAAGGATTGGTATTTATTGTACTGCAAACGCGGACAGCTTCCGCGGGCAATGGAACATTTGCAGCGGCAGCAGGTGGAATGCCTGACACCGATGGCGAACATTGAAAAAGTGGTTCGGGGCAAACGTGTGACAGTCAATGAGCCTCTGTTCCCGAATTATCTGTTTATCTCTTTTGATCCCGAAATTATTCATACAACCACGATTAACTCAACGCGCGGCGTCAATCATTTCGTCCGTTTCGGGCCGCTGCCTGCGGTTGTTCCCGCATCATTGATTGAAGAGCTGAAAAATGCCGAATGTATCAGTCTGTCGGAGCAAAATGTACCGCAACCGGGAGATATTGTGGAAATTACTGAAGGGATGTTTAAAGGCCTGGACGCGATTTATCAGGAACCGGATGGTGACACCCGTTCGGTGCTGCTGCTGACACTGATCAGTAAAGAACTGACCAAAAAGGTGGATAACACCAGCTTTATCCGGAAACGCTGAGTATTTTCCGCCTCCCGGAAACAAAAAACCGCCTGTTGTTAAGGCGGTTTTTACCAGAAGCAGTATCGCGTTACTCTTCGGCTTCTTCATCCTGCGGTTGTTCTTTACTGCGCGGTACATAGAAACGGGCAAAGAACACACCGACTTCAAACAACAGATACATCGGGATAGCCAGCAACGTCTGCGAGAATACATCCGGTGGTGTCAGCAGCATCCCCACCACAAAAGCCCCGACCAGAATATACGGCCGTTTCTGCTTTAGTGAGGCAACGGTCGTCGCACCGCTCCAGCACAACAGAATAATGGCAATCGGCACCTCAAAGGAGATACCAAACGCCATAAACAGCGCCATGACAAAGCTGAGATAGTTATTAATATCTGTTGCAATGACCACATCCTGCGGTGCTGTCGAAGTAAAGAACCCGAACGCCAGCGGGAAGACAACAAAATACGCGAATGCCATCCCCATATAAAACAGCACAGTGCTGAAAAACAGCAGCGGCATTAATAAGCGGCGTTCATGCTTATACAGTGCCGGTGCGATAAAAGCCCAGACCTGGTACAGAATGTACGGTGCCGAAATAAAAATGGAGACCATAATGGTCAGCTTAATCGGCGCCAGGAACGGTGATGCAACATCCGTTGCGATCATGTTCGAGCCCTGCGGCAGTTTGCTCACCAGCGGCGAGGATACCAGCTGATAGATATCATTTGAGAAATACGCCAGCGCAACAAACACAACAAAGACTGCAATCAGGCTGTTGAGAATGCGTTTTCGTAATTCGATTAAATGAGTGATCAGCGGTTGCGTGTCTTCAACAGCCATAACGTACTTTTACCGTAATCTATTAATGTTTCTGTGAATCTGACGCAGCAGCAGTTACCGGTGACGGTGCAGGTTCTGTATCACTGACTTCCGGTGACGGACGGGCCGGGATTTCGTCTGCAGCAGCCGGGGATGGTGCTGCCGGAGCCGGATTTTCCGCCGCCGGAGAACCGACTGATGCCGGGCGGGCAGCCGGGATGCCAAGTTCCCGGTCAGCCAGTGCTTCCGGATCCAGCTGCTTTTTCAGTGTATCTACCGGTTCCTGATAAGAGCGGCGTAATGTATCCGCTGCTTCTTTCAGTTCATCCATCGATGCCTTCAATTCAGGTGAAATGGCTTTACCGGCCTGCTCTTCCATTTTTTTCAGGTTATCCTGCAACTCCTGAAGTTTGAGTTCCTGGGTCAGCTCATTTTGCACATTGGCAGCCATTGAACGCATCACACGGATCCAGCCGGCTACTGTCTTCACAGCAACCGGAAGGCGTTCAGGTCCCAGAACCACAAGTCCGATAACCAATACTAAGATCAGTTCACCAAAACCGATGTCAAACACGGGTTATACCTGCTCTTTGTTTTTATTCTCTGGCTGCTCAGTTGAATCAGCTTTCTTTTCTGCGATATTTTTTTGTTCAAAATCCGCGTCTTTTTCGGCTGTTGTGGTATCTGCTTTGTTCTGATCTTCATCACCGATGGCTTTTTTAAAGCCTTTGATGGATGCGCCTAAATCAGATCCCAGGGTACGGAGTTTGTTTGTTCCGAACAGGAGAACAACAATCACAGCAATAATTAACAATTGCCAAATATTAATACCGGCCATTAGTTTTACCTCAAATTGATATGGACCTACTTACTTCATTATATACAACCACAGCCGTATACGGAAATACACAACATCGGCTGAAACCTTGCTTTAACTCAATCTTTACTTCATTTTACCGGATTGCCACCATCCTGTTACCCAGGTGAGCGCACCAAAAAACATCAGAACCCATGGTGCAACCGGTGCACCGGCCAGATGAAACAGCCCGGCACAGATAAACAATGTCGCCCCGATGCCCAGGGAAAAATTCGCTTTCCGCTGAGCCGCCTGCTGCTGTTTCATCTGCTCTGCCAGCCGCTCAACACCGGATTGCAGACGGCGTTGCTGCTTAAGACTGTCATACACCAATTCCGGTAATTCCGGTAGTTTTTCCGCCCAGAACGGCGCTTTTTCTTTGATACTGCGGATCACAGCTTTCACGCCAATCTGGCTTTTCAGCCACGACTCAAGGAATGGTTTCGCGGTTTTCCACAGATCCAGCTGCGGATAAAGCTGGCGTCCGAGCCCCTCAACATACAGCAGGGTTTTCTGTAATAAAACCAGCTGCGGCTGAACTTCCATATTAAAGCGCCGGGCGGTATTAAACAGGTTCAGCAGCACATGACCGAAAGAGATTTCTGCCAGCGGTTTTTCAAAAATCGGTTCGCATACTGTACGGATAGCAAATTCAAAATCTTCCACATTGGTATCCGGCGGCACCCAGCCGGAATCCACATGCAGCTCAGCCACTTTGCGGTAATCACGGTTAAAGAAGGCAATAAAGTTTTCCGCGAGATAGCGCTTATCTTCTTTATTCAGTGAACCGACAATACCGCAGTCGATACCAATATACTGAGGATCGTCCGGATGCTCACGGCTGACAAAAATATTCCCCGGGTGCATATCCGCATGGAAGAAACTGTCGCGGAAAACCTGCGTGAAGAAGACCTGCACGCCCCGCTCAGCCAGTAACTTCATGTTTGTGCCCTGCTCATGCAGAGCCGCAATATCAGAAACCGGAATACCGTAGATCCGCTCCATGATCAGCACATTTTCACGGCAGAGATCCGGATAAACCTCCGGCACATAGAGCATCGGGCTGTTTTCAAAATTACGGCGCAACTGAATAGCATTAGCCGCTTCACGTTGCAGGTTCAGTTCGTCCAGCAGCGTTTTTTCATACTCACGCACGACCTCTTTCGGCCGCAGACGTCTGCCGTCCGGTAACAGGGGAACCATGTTCGCCAGCCGGTACATCAGATGAATATCCGCCTGAATCACCGGTAAAATATCCGGACGGATCACTTTCAGTACCACCGCCTGTCCGTTTTCTTTCAGAACCGCAGTGTGCACCTGGGCAATCGAGGCGGATGCCAGCGGCGTGATGTCAAAATCATCAAACCAGGTTTCCACCGGCCCTTCCAGGGCATCTTCAATGGTTTTCTTTGCCAGATTACCGTCAAATGATGAAACACGATCCTGCAACAGCGCCAGCTGATCGGCAATGGCCGGCGGGAACAGATCACGGCGGGTGGAGAGCATCTGCCCGAATTTAATCCATACAGGCCCCAGTTCCTGAAGCGCCAGACGCAGACGCTCACCCAGCGCTTTGTCTTTATGTTTGTTCGGCATCCAGAACAGTGAACGCCGCCAGAGACGTATCGCCCAGCTCAGGCGGTTTTTGGGGATCAGCTCATCCAGCCCGTAGTTCAGGAGGGTACGGATGATAAAATAGAGGCGTTTTATTTCACTCGGTCTCATACCCGCTTCCTGTTCTTTTTTCCAGGCGGGCGAGGCGCGCCTCAAGTTCATCCGCGATGTGTGCCACATCCGCGACTTCATCACAGAAATGGGCGGCTTCCAGCGCAGAAGGCGCCAGTGCCCATTCACGGGTGACAGCACCGGTCAGAAATTCCTGCTGACGGCATACCGCCCGCCGGAACAACTGCCCGCCTTTCACGGCTATCTGTGTCAGTGTCTGCGCGGCAATATCACCGGTATAGGGTGCCAGATAGTGTGCAGGGTCCCATTCCGCCATATCCAGCAGCGCTGAAAAGTGCTGAATAACCTGCATATCACCGTCGATCACGATATCTCCCTGCCGGATAAGTGCAGAAAGCTGTTGTTTATCCTTCAGTTTCAGCAGAGTGAGAAAACGGGTTTGCAGCACACAGTCCGCCGGATCTTCCCAGCGGGAAATCACATCCAGCTGCTTTTCACTGAAAATCAGCGTGAACTGCATATCCGGTTCTGTCAGCCGGAGCGTCAGTGTTTTTCCGGTCAGACGGGCACGAGCCGGTTTCAGTACACTTTCACTGTACAGCAGACGGTTGAGCACCGTTTCCAGAAATCCGGCAACCACAGGATAAAGTGCCTGCGGACTGACAGGAGACGGGATATTTTCTGCAAACGTATCAGACATATCAGAATTTGAATCCTTTATGCAGTGCCACAATACCGCCGGTCATGTTGGTGTAGGAGACATGCTCAAAGCCGGCATTTTCCATCATGCCTTTCAGGGTTTCCTGATCCGGATGCATACGAATAGATTCGGCAAGATAGCGGTAGCTGTCCGCATCATTCACAACCGCCTGCCCGATACGCGGCAGTACGTGGAAAGAATAAGCGTCATACACTTTACTCAGCGGCTCAAGCACCGGTTTGGAGAATTCCAGTACCAGCAGGCGGCCGCCCGGTTTTAACACACGGAACATAGAACGGAGCGCTTTGTCTTTATCGGTGACATTACGCAGCCCGAAAGAGATGATGATGCAGTTGAAGTAGTCATCCGGAAACGGCAGTTCTTCAGCATTCGCCTGAACATAATTCACATTACCGACAACCCCATGATTACGCAGTTTTTCCCGGCCCATTTTCAGCATGGAATCATTGATATCCGCGAGGATCACCTGACCGTTTTCGCCGACCATACGGGAGAATTTTGCCGTGAAGTCGCCGGTTCCCCCGGCAAGATCCAGCACCCGCTGACCACGACGGACACCGCTGGCATCAATAGTAAAACGTTTCCAGACACGATGGATGCCGAAAGACATCAGGTCATTCATCAGATCGTATTTTGCGGCAACAGAATGAAAGACGTTTGCCACCATACCTGCTTTTTCGTTTCTGTTAACAGTGCGAAAACCAAAATCGATTGTATCCCGGGATTGCTCTTCCATTCTCTTCTTGCCTGTTTTGCCTGTGTGCATGAATTTATGATCGGAAAAGTGTATCAGCCTTTACCGCAAAACCCTATGCCCATTGTGTTGTTCTGCGAAATTAGCCGGAACCGCCGGCGGTTCATCCGCTCCGCTATCCTGTTGTTCACTGAGGCGGGCTTTCTGTACCAGAATTTCATCCAGCGGGCGCTTTACCTCAACCCCCAGTTCACGGAAACCTTCTGCCTGTGACAGCAGATTTCCCCGGCCGGTGGTCAGTTTTTTCATCGCCCCGTGGTAGGTATTCTGAGCTTTATCCAGCGCCTGGCCGATACCGTCCATTTCCTCGGTAAACAGGCGAAGCTTGTCATAGAGACGGGCAGCACGCTGTGCGATCGCCTGACTGTTCTCATGCTGATGTTCATAGCGCCAGAGGTTGGCGATTGTCCGCAGTGCCACCAGCAGTGTGGACGGGCTGACCAGCATGATATTGCTTCTGAGGGCTTCGTCCAGTAACACACTTTCCTGCCCGATTGCCGCCAGAAACGCCGGCTCGACAGGGATAAACATCAGCACATAATCCAGTGAGTTGACTCCGCTGAGATCCTGATACGCTTTGCGGCTCAGTCCGCGGATATGCTGACGCACAGAGTTGATATGTTCGGTCAGTGCCGCCTGCCGGGCGTCCGGGGTGTCACTGTTGAAGTAACGCTCATAGGCCACCAGCGACACTTTGGCGTCCACAATAACCTGCTTGTTCTGTGGCAGGTAAATCACCACATCCGGCTGATAACGGCTTTGCTGTTCATTTTTCAGGCTGACCTGGGTGGCGAATTCATGGCCTTCACGCAGACCGGAGGCCTCCAGGATACGGGCAAGAATCGTTTCCCCCCAGTTACCCTGCATTTTATTATCGCCTTTCAGGGCATTGGTGAGATTGACGGCTTCCTGCGCCATCCGCAGATTAAGCTGTTGCAGGCGCTGAATTTCATGTGTCAGGGTGTGCCGTTCACGGCTTTCCTGGCTGTAACTTTCCTGCACCTGCCGGTTAAAGTTATCCAGCTGTTCACGGAACGGGCGCAACAGCATGGACAGGCTCTGGCGGTTGAGTTCATCCGTCCGGCGGCCGCTCTGTTCAAAGATGCGGGAAGCCAGGTTTTCAAACTGGGTATTCAGGCGTTGCTCACTGTTGAGCAGCAGCCGCTGTTTTTCTTCGGCTGCCCGGCGGCTCTCTTCCAGCCCGGGGGGCAGCTCGCTTTATGGT
>OCAE01001490.1_pt1 | contig 10427 bp, 9 predicted proteins | sample 1495581 | NCBI WGS metagenome assembly OCAE01 (sample SAMEA2580278, study PRJEB22360) | human gut metagenome | biome: human gut; feature: human-associated habitat; material: faeces | place: Denmark | collected 2008/2010 | reverse complement strand
ACATTCCGTTTCAGCTTTTTCAACGCTGAAACCCAGCGCCAGCCGCCAGTGCTCCCAGGAGATTTTTTCCGGGATCAGGCTCCCGGTGGCAAAGTTACCTTCCCGCAGCGAGATGGCGATAACCATCAGCAGCGGGAACATGATGGCCGCGATAAAAATCAGGAGTAACAGGTGCGTCGTGAAGAGACGCAATTTTTGAGATTTCGGTTGTACCATAGCCATAATTTTTTATTCCTTAACATCGCTCCAGGCTATTTCACTTGCCATTCTGAACGCTGGCAGCATCCAGACTGGCTGCGCCAATTACGCCTGGTGATTCTGATTAATCAAACTTCATGCGTGTGGCTTTCAGGTTCACGATGGCAAGCGCACCGACCAGCAGGAAGATCAGCGTGGCGATTGCCGCCGCCAGGCCGAAGTCCTGTCCGCCGCCGCCTTCAAAGGCGATGCGGTAGGTGTAGCTTACTAACAGGTCGGTATCCCCGGCGGGCGTGGTCGTTCCGAGACGATCCGGACCGCCGTTGGTCAACAGTTGAATCAGCACGAAGTTGTTAAAGTTAAAGGCAAAGCTGGCGATCATCAGCGGCGTCAGCGGCTTAATCAACAGCGGGAGCGTAATCTTAAAGAAGTTCTGGAACGGGCCCGCGCCATCCATTGCCGACGCCTCGTACAGGTCGTCCGGAATCGCTTTCAGCAGACCCATGCACAGGATCATCATGTACGGGTAGCCCAGCCAGGTATTGACGATAATAATCATCGAACGCGCGGTGGTCGGGTCGCTAAACCATGCCGGCTTGATGCCAAACAGCGCGCTTAGCATCATGTTGATTTCACCAAAGCTCTGGTTGAACAGGCCTTTGAAAATCAGAATCGAGATAAACGACGGTACGGCGTATGGCAGAATCAGCAGGACACGGTAAATCGCTTTACCTTTCAGCGACTCCCACTGAACGAGACACGCCAGCACCATCCCGACCGCCACGGTCAGGATGACAGTGAGCACCGAGAACACCACGGTCCAGACGAAGATGGCGAAGAACGGCTTCTGGATCCCTTCGTCTGTGAAGACGCGGGTAAAGTTATCCCAGCCGATGGTCACGGTGTAGCCCGGACTGAGCTTTTCGTCACCCCAGTTACCGTCCGCATTGATGGACTGGTAGTAGCCAATGTCGTTATTGGGACGGTATTTCACGCCGCTCTGGTTGTTGGTCAACATGCCGTCATCGGCGAGCGCGTACAGCGGCTGCGTGCCGGAGAACTGGCGCAGCGAGCTCATGATCACTTTGCTGTCATCGGGCAGCACGGCGGTAATCTGGTTCAGCGCCTGGCGATTCTGGGTGATGATGCGCAGCGTCGCGCGCTCACCCTCTGGCAGGGCGTCCGTTTCTTTCAGCGCCAGCTTTTGTTCGCCGCCAAATTTAAAGGCGTCGGAGAGGTAATTCTTACCGGTTTCGCCGTCGGTGAGGGCCAGTTGCCACTCTTCACCTGCCGGATAGAGCCCGAAGTTATAGGATTTACCCGCCTGATAAGAGCGGTCCATCAGCACCTGTTGGGCGCGTTCGAAAGTAAGCTGGTTGGTGCTGCTGTAGTTGGTAAAAGCGATGGCGATGGTGCAAATCAGCGGAAACAGAACGAACAGTCCCATACCCGCCATGCCAGGATAAACGTAACGCCAGGCGTAGGCCTTACGGTTAGCGAAAATGTACAGGCCAGCAGAGCTTAAAATCAGCGTCATGATGGCGAACAGATATTCCCCTTGTGCATACATTAAAACGACAAGGTAACCCACCAGCAGGCCCAGCAGTCCGATCGCGGACCACTTCAGCATGTCGCTCTGCCACCAGTGACTCTTTTTAACGGCATCCATGGGGATCTTCCTCTACAACGGTGAAATCTTGTCGTAAATGTGTCGGATGGCGGCATAAATGCCTTATCAGGCCTACAGACGTTTGTAGGCGCTGATAAGCGCAGCGCCATCAGGCACATCGACAGCATTACTTGGTGATACGGCCCTGCGCGTCTTTCAGTGCAGCATCAACCGTCTGACGACCACTGGCGGCATTGATGACCGCCGTACGCACGGCGTACCAGAACGCAGACATCTGCGGGATATTCGGCATGATTTCGCCTTTCTGGGCGTTATCCATGGTGGCCGCGATGCGCGGGTCTTTCGCTAACTGCTCCTGATAGGATTTCAGCGCCACGGCACCCAACGGTTTATCCTTGTTCACCTCTTCCAGACCCTGATCGGTCAGCAGATAGTTTTCAAGGAACTCTTTCGCCAGCTCTTTGTTCGGGCTGGCGGCGTTTATACCTGCACTCAGCACGCCCACGAACGGTTTAGACGGTTTGCCTTTGAAGGTCGGCAGCAGGGTGACGCCATAGTTCACTTTGCTCTTGTCGATGTTCGACCAGGCCCACGGACCGTTGATGGTCATCGCCGTATCGCCTTTGTTAAAGGCCGCTTCTGCGATGGAGTAATCGGTGTCCGCGTTCATGTGTTTGTTCTTGATGAGGTCAACCAGGAAACCCAGGCCCGCTTTCGCGCCTGCGCTGTCGACGCCCACATCTTTCACATCGTACTTGCCGTTTTCAAACTTAAAGGCGTAACCGCCATCGGCAGCAATCAGCGGCCAGGTGAAGTACGGTTCTTGCAGGTTGAACATCAGGGCGCTCTTACCTTTCGCCTTCAGCGCTTTATCCAGTGCCGGGATCTCTTCCCAGGTCTTCGGCGGGGTCGGCACCAGGTCTTTGTTGTAAATCAGCGACAGCGCTTCTACCGCGATGGGGTAGGCGATCAGCTTGCCGTTATAACGCACTGCATCCCAGGTGAAGGGATAGAGTTTGTCCTGGAACGTTTTTTCCGGGGTGATTTCAGCCAGCAGGCCAGACTGTGCGTAACCGCCAAAACGATCGTGCGCCCAGAAGATGATGTCCGGACCATCACCGGTTGCCGCAACCTGCGGGAATTTCTCTTCCAGCTTGTCCGGGTGTTCAATGGTCACTTTGATACCGGTGTCTTTCTCGAATTTTTTTCCGACTTCGGCCAGGCCGTTATAGCCTTTATCGCCGTTAATCCAGATAACCAGTTTACCTTCTTCGATTTTGGCCAGAGCCGGTGCGGAAATCATCATTGCTGCGAGGGCGGACAATGCGAAAACGCGTGCGCCAGTCTTGATCTTCATATCTGCCATCCTTTTGGTGATGTGCTCGTGGTATGACTTCAGTGATTCAACGTGACTCAGTCTCCTTATTTGACATCCTCTTTCCATCCTCCTTACCCCTACGCCCCACCCCCTCTTTATGTGATCTGTGTTGCAGAAATGTGAGTAATGCGTACTGGCGCACATAAAAATAGACTCATTTTTGCGGGGGACTTCACGAAATTACGCGATCTCCCCCGGCCAGGGTCTCAGACTTCCTTCCCTCATCCTCCCGACTCCTCCCCCATGAAAAAGCCGGGGGTGGAGGATTTACGCACGCAGTGAATCCCGCATAGTCAGGCCATCATGAATGTTGCTGTCAATGACAGGTTGTAACGAAGGGAGAAGGCATGGCGAGCGTACAGCTGCGAAATGTAACGAAAGCCTGGGGTGACGTGGTGGTATCGAAAGATATCAATCTCGACATTCACGAAGGGGAATTCGTGGTGTTTGTTGGACCGTCAGGCTGCGGCAAATCGACCCTGCTCCGTATGATTGCCGGACTTGAAACAATTACCAGCGGGGACCTCTATATTGGGGAAACCCGCATGAACGATATCCCACCCGCGGAACGTGGCGTCGGTATGGTCTTCCAGTCCTACGCGCTCTATCCCCATTTATCCGTTGCCGAAAATATGTCGTTTGGCCTGAAACTGGCGGGCGCGAAAAAAGAGGTGATGAATCAGCGTGTTAACCAGGTTGCGGAAGTGCTGCAACTGGCGCACCTGCTGGAGCGTAAACCGAAAGCCCTCTCGGGGGGGCAGCGCCAGCGCGTAGCGATTGGCCGTACGCTGGTGGCGGAACTGGAAGACCTCTCGCTAACCTCGATGCCGCGCTACGTGTGCAGATGCGCATTGAGATCTCCCGTCTGCATAAGCGTCTTGGGCGCACGATGATCTACGTTACCCACGATCAGGTCGAAGCGATGACGCTGGCCGACAAAATCGTGGTGCTGGACGCCGGTCGCGTCGCGCAGATCGGTAAACCGCTGGAACTGTATCACTACCCGGCAGACCGCTTCGTCGCGGGCTTTATTGGTTCGCCGAAGATGAACTTCCTGCCGGTGAAAGTTACCGCGACGGCCATCGACCAGGTCCAGGTTGAACTACCGAACCGTCAGCACGTCTGGCTGCCGGTCGACAGCCGTGATGTGCAGGTGGGCGTAAACATGTCGTTAGGTATCCGTCCTGAACACCTGTTACCCAGTGATATCGCCGATGTCACGCTGGAAGGCGAGGTTCAGGTCGTCGAACAGCTTGGTCACGAAACACAGATTCATATCCAGATCCCCGCCATTCGTCAAAACCTGGTGTACCGCCAGAACGACGTGGTGTTGGTAGAAGAGGGCGCCACATTCGCTATTGGCCTGCCGCCAGAGCGTTGTCATCTGTTCCGTGAAGATGGCACTGCATGTCGTCGGTTGCATAAAGAGCCAGGCGTTTAAGGTGTCCCATTAAAAAAAAGCGCAAAGCCCTACGGTGAAGCGTTCAAAGAAAAGCAATGATCTCAGGAGATAGAATGATGATTACTCTGCGCAAACTCCCCCTGGCGGTTGCCGTCGCAGCAGGCATTATGTCTGTTCAGGCAATGGCAGTGGATTTCCATGGTTATGCTCGTTCCGGTATCGGCTGGACGGGTAGTGGCGGCGAACAACAATGTTTCCAGGCAACCGGTGCTCAAAGTAAATACCGTCTTGGTAACGAATGTGAAACCTATGCGGAACTGAAACTGGGTCAGGAAGTGTGGAAAGAGGGTGATAAGAGCTTCTATTTTGACACCAACGTTGCCTACTCTGTGGCACAGCAAAATGACTGGGAAGCCACTGACCCGGCATTCCGTGAAGCTAACGTACAGGGTAAAAACCTGATCGACTGGCTGCCAGGCTCCACCATCTGGGCGGGTAAGCGCTTCTATCAGCGTCATGATGTTCACATGATCGACTTCTACTACTGGGATATCTCAGGTCCTGGTGCCGGTATCGAAAACATCGATCTGGGCTTCGGTAAGCTGTCTCTGGCCGCCACCCGCTCGCAGGAAGCGGGCGGCTCATACATTTTCAGCAGCAATGATATCTACGACCGTTACAAAGACACGGCGAACGACGTGTTCGACGTGCGTTTAGCCGGCCTGGAAACCAACCCGGACGGCGTGCTGGAGCTGGGTGTTGACTACGGTCGTGCAAACAAAACGGACGGTTACAGCTATGCCGACGGCGCCACCAAAGACGGCTGGATGTTCACCGCTGAACATACCCAGAGCATGCTGAAAGGCTACAACAAGTTTGTCGTTCAGTACGCGACTGACGCAATGACCACCCAGGGTAAAGGGATCCCACAGGGCTCCTTCACGGGTAATAGCTACAATCCTGATACTGAAATCGGCGTAGTTAACAACGAAATCAACAACAACGGTTCTCTGGTGCGTATCCTCGACCACGGTGCGATCTCCCTGGGCGACCGTTGGGATCTGATGTACGTCGGTATGTATCAGGATATCGATCGTGACGATAACAACGGTTCAACATGGTACACCGTGGGTGTGCGTCCGATGTTCAAATGGACGCCGATCATGAGCACCCTGATGGAAGTCGGCTACGACAACGTGAAATCTCAGCGTACCGACGACACCAACAACCAGTACAAAATCACCCTGGCGCAACAATGGCAGGCTGGCGACAGCATCTGGTCTCGCCCGGCTATCCGTGTCTTCGCGACCTACGCGAAGTGGGATGAAAAATGGGGTTACGACAACGGCATCGCCTACAGCGATACCAGCGCGCATACCTTCAGCCGTGGTGACAACGATGAGTGGTCCTTCGGTGCTCAGATGGAAATCTGGTGGTAATCCAGCACTAACCTGACGTAACGAGGGGCGAAAGCCCCTCCCAAACTGCTGCAATGCCCGATGGCGCAAGCTTATCGGGCCTACGGTACCAGTTTGTAGGCCGGATAAGGCGTCCGCCGCCATCCGGCATCATCTGGTTTAGCGCGCTATTGCCTGGCCACCGCTGAACCCACGCTTTCTGAGGTGATAACAATGAAAATGAAGAAAAGTCTCGTCGCCCTTTGTTTATCCGCAGGGTTATTTGCCAGTGCGCCGGGCATCAGCCTGGCTGACGTTAACTATGTGCCGCAAAATACCAGCGCTGCGCCGACGATTCCGACGGCTGCGCTCCAGCAGTTAACCTGGACGCCGGTTGACCAGTCCAACACGCAAACGACGCAGCTTTCGACTGGCGGTCAGCGTCTTGACGTGGCTGGCATTTCCGGTCCGGTTGCCGCGTACAGCGTACCGGCGAACATTGGGGAGTTAAACATCACGCTCTCCAGCGAAGTGAACAAACAGACCAGCGTATTTGCGCCCAACGTCCTGATTCTTGATCAGAACATGACGCCTTCTGCGTTCTTCCCGAGCAGCTATTTCACCTACCAGGAGCCCGGCGTGATGAGCGCGGATCGCCTGGAAGGGGTTATGCGCCTGACGCCAGCACTGGGCCAGCAGAAACTTTATGTTCTGGTCTTTACGACCGAGCAAGATCTCCAGCAGACCACCAAACTGCTCGACCCGGCGAAAGCCTATGCCAAAGGGGTGGGTAACTCTGTTCCGGATATTCCGGATCCGATTGCCCGTCATACCACCGACGGCCTGCTGAAGCTGAAAGTGAAAACCAACAGCAGCTCCAGCGTGCTGGTGGGGCCACTGTTTGGTTCTTCCGGCCCAGGTCCGGTGACGGTGGGGAATACTGCCGCCCCTGCGCCGACCTATGCTGCACCTGTTGCCGCGCCGGTGGTGGCTCCTGCACCTGCCAAGAAAAGCGAGCCGATGTTGAATGACACCGAAAGCTACTTTAACAAAGCGATTAAAGACGCCGTTGCCAAAGGCGACGTTGATAAAGCGCTGAAACTGCTTGATGAAGCTGAACGTCTGGGATCGACATCTGCCCGTTCCACCTTTATCAGCAGTGTAAAAGGCAAGGGGTAATGTTCTCCCCACATTGCTGATTTGCAACAACTGGTGCGTCATCTGGCGCACCTTTTTTTTAGCATTTCCTGCGACTTGTTACGCTTCTGTTGCGCAACAGATCACTTAATTATGTTTCCATCTCCCGTAAGCTCTTTTCTGCGATACAATGCCTTTCAGTTATGAAACGGAGAGTCAGGCATGTCACACCCCGCGTTAACGCAACTGCGTGCGCTGCGCTATTTTGAAGAAATCCCCGCCCTGGACCCAGAACAGCTCGACTGGCTGCTACTGGAAGATTCCATGACAAAACGTTTTGAGCAGCAGGGAAAACGGGTCACTGTGACACTGATCAGGGAAGGATTTGTGGGTCAACATGAGGTGGTGGAAGAGCTAACCCGACTGCCAAAAGAAACCCGCTACTGGCTGCGTGAAATCCTGTTATGTGCCGATGATGAACCCTGGCTGGCCGGACGCACCGTGGTGCCCGAATCCACGCTGTCTGGCCCTGAGCTGGCCTTACAAAATTTGGGCAAGACCCCGCTGGGGCGTTATCTGTTTACATCATCGACGTTGACCCGAGATTTTATTGAAATTGGTTGTGATGCCGGGCTGTGGGGACGCCGTTCCCGACTGCGACTGAGCGGTAAGCCGCTGATGTTGACCGAACTGTTTTTACCCGCATCACCGTTGTACTAAGAGGAAAATAAAATGGAGTGGAGTCTGACGCAGAATAAGCTGCTGGCGTTTCACCGCTTGATGCGTACGGATAAGCCCATCGGCGCCTTACTGCTGCTCTGGCCGACGCTGTGGGCGCTGTGGGTGGCGACCCCTGGAGTCCCTCAATTGTGGATCCTGGCGGTGTTTGTCGCCGGGGTCTGGCTGATGCGTGCCGCCGGATGTGTGGTTAATGACTATGCCGATCGGAAATTCGACGGGCACGTTAAACGCACGGCGAACCGCCCGTTGCCCAGCGGCGCGGTGACGGAGAAAGAGGCCCGGACGCTGTTTGTTGTGCTGGTGGTGCTCTCGTTTCTGCTGGTGCTGACGCTCAATACCATGACCATTCTGCTGTCAATTGCGGCGCTGGCGCTGGCGTGGGTCTATCCGTTTATGAAGCGCTACACCCATCTACCGCAGGTGGTGCTGGGGGCGGCGTTTGGCTGGTCGATTCCGATGGCCTTCGCGGCGGTGAGTGAATCGGTACCGTTGAGCTGCTGGCTGATGTTCCTGGCCAACATTCTGTGGGCGGTGGCCTACGACACGCAGTACGCGATGGTTGACCGCGATGACGATCTGAAAATCGGCATCAAATCGACCGCCATTCTGTTTGGCGAGCATGACAAGCTGATCATCGGTATCTTGCAGGTGGCGGTGCTGGCGCTGATGGCGCTGATTGGTTGGCTGAACGGCCTGGGGCTGGGCTATTACTGGTCAGTACTGGTCGCTGGCGCGCTGTTTGTCTGGCAGCAGAAGCTGATTGCCAACCGCGAACGTGAAGCGTGCTTCAAAGCGTTCATGAACAATAACTACGTGGGACTGGTACTCTTTATCGGTCTGGCGATGAGTTACTGGCACTTATAAAGCATCTTGTCCGATGGCGCTGCGCTTATTGGCCTACCAGACGGTAAGCCGATGTAGGCCGGATCAGGCGGAACGCCGCCATCCGGCAATCTGACATAAAAAAAGCCGGTCATCTCGACCGGCTTTTCTATGTATTACTCGCCTTGTGTTGCGCTCTCAATCGTCAGGCGCACATCCGACGTGATGAGCTCCGCCAGCATCTGATACACCTTCATCGTTTCGCCCGGTTCCGCATCGCCGGTATCGCTGATGTAACCCTCGTCACGCAGGGTCAGCACCAGTGAGCTGAACACCGCTTTGTCGAAGAATTCCGGTGCGTTGATACCGTGCAGCACGGACAAACGCTGCGCCACGGTGCGGCTTTCTTTCTCCAGCGTCCCGCGGTTGATAGACGGGTTGGCGCTCAGCAGCCAGAAGGTGATGGCATAGCGTTGCAGCGTTTCGCGCGCGCCCGCCGCCAGCAGTTGCAGCGTGCGGGAGTGGGCCGGGTTGATATGCAGCTCGTCATTCTGCAGCGTAATCAGCCCCTGGCGCTGCATTTCAGCCGTCAGCGCGTCAATCACGCCTGCCAGTTCATCACGCTCCCAGCGCAGGAACAGTTCGGCTTTCAGCATCGGGTAGAGCACGTCAACGTGTTGCAGCAGCGCTTCGCGGGAAATATGACGATGCTGGGTGACGATCGCCGCCATCAGTGAAGGCAACACCAGCATATGCGCGATGTTATTGCGATAGTAGGTCATCAGCACCGCCTGCTCGCGCGGCAGAATGATGATATCGCCAATGGTATCCTTCTCGACTTCGAACTTGTTCATCTGCAACGCGTGATCGATAAGATCGCCGGCGCTGACAGACGGTACGGTCGAATCAGAGGAATACGGCACATTGCGCATCAGATCCAGATAACAGTTGAGCTGCTCGGTCAGTTGCTCGCGGGTCAGCGAACGCTGACGAGAAGCTAGCAGCGCGGTGCAGCACAGGTTCATGGCGTTTGCCGCACCCGCGTTGTTAATACGCACCATCAGCTCTGCTGCAATCCCGTTCACCGTTGGCGTCAGCCAGGCTGGACGCACGGCTTCGATGGGATCGATAGACTCGCGCCACTCCGGCACGTGGTGATTCAGGTATGTCATCAACGGCATCGGCTCGCCAAAGTTCACGTAGCCCTGACCGAGATTACGCAGCTTGCTCAAGCCACGCAGCATCTGCGGCAGACTCTCTTTCTCTTTGGTTGCCCCGCGCAGCTCTTTGGCATAGGTTCCCACTTCCATCACGTGTTCGTAACCGATGTAAATCGGCACCAGGGTGATCGGACGGGTGCCACCGCGCAGCATCGCCTGGATAGTCATCGACAGCGGGCCGGTTTTCGGATCCAGCAGACGACCGGGACTTTGGCGAGGCCCCCCTCGACAAAGTACTCAACCGAGTAGCCGCGGCTGAACAGTTCGCCCAGATACTCACGGAAGACGGTGGAATAGAGCTTATTGCCCTTAAAGGTACGACGAATGAAGAACGCGCCCAGGCGGCGGAAGATCGGGCCTGCCGGCCAGAAGTTCAGGTTGATACCCGCGGCAATATGCGGCGGCACCAGCCCCTGGTGATAGAGCACGTATGAGAGCAACAGATAGTCCATGTGGCTGCGGGGGCAGGGGACATAGACAATTTTCTGCCCGTGCTGGCGTC
>OCAE01001486.1_pt1 | contig 10455 bp, 6 predicted proteins | sample 1495581 | NCBI WGS metagenome assembly OCAE01 (sample SAMEA2580278, study PRJEB22360) | human gut metagenome | biome: human gut; feature: human-associated habitat; material: faeces | place: Denmark | collected 2008/2010 | reverse complement strand
GCATAAAGACCGGGTGCCGGCATGGGTTTTGGGTGGCCCTGCCGTTATCGCGCGGGCAGTTAGCCGCAAAACTGGGTGTCCGTTATGAAACCCTCAGCCGCCTGTTTTCCGGCTGGCGGCAGAAAGCGTTTATCGGGATTGATAAAGACGCGGTGCGGATCACCAATGAATCCTATCTGGCGGAACTGGCTATCCCGGCGCAGCGTCCGTTCTGAATAAATAAGAAATCCCCGCCGGGTGGGGATTCCTTATATCAGTAAGATCAGAAATTATAGGTGATTCCGCCGTTGACACTGAATCCCATCCCCGGGAACAGGGTGCTGTCTTTGTCGGTAACGGAGCGGTTCGCCACAGAGGTGGTGGCATAGTGCTCGTTGGTCAGGTTATCCATCGACATATAAAGCGACCAGTTCTCCGCAGGCTGATAAGTGCCTCTCAGCCCGAGCACTGCATAGTGTTTGCGTTTCTGAATATCGAGGTGGTTTTCGTGATCGACAGCCATATCGGTCGGTGCCCAGTGAATATTCGGGCCGAAACGCCAGTCGCCGATGCGGTACAGCACTTCCGCCGAGATGATATTGCGCGGGATCCCGGCGATATAATTGCCGTTATATTCGCCGCCCATAAAGCGGAAATCATTCCACGTCCAGGCCAGCTTATATTCCACATCACCGGGACCCGCCGGAATGACGCCGTTAATGCCTGCTTCCAGCCCCTGATGGCGGGTTTTGGCGGCATAATTAAAGACACCGGTGATATTTCCCTCTGAATCATAAGTTGTGATGTATTCATCTTTGATAAAGCTGCGGTAGAGCGCCACATTCCATTTCAGCTGTTCGGTAATATCACCGTCACCGCCGATTTCAAACGTCACACCTTTCTGCGGATCCAGTTTTGTCAGGCGACCGTCAGAGGAATTAATGATTTCATGGAAAGTTGCGGGCTCCTGACTGGCGCTGACGTTGGCAAACCAGCGCTGATTATCCGCCGGACGCCAGATCACCCCGGCTTTGGGTGTCCAGAAAGTCCAGCTCTGATCCAGTGAAACGGAACTGTTGCGCTTTTCCGTATCCCGCCGTGCATGTGTGGCTTTGAGATCCAGATTCAGGGTCAGATCCGGTGTCAGATGAATACCGGCACCGGCAGAAGCATAAATATTGTCTGCTTTGCCGTCAAATTTCCCGATTGGCGTTTTGTCCATCGGTGTGCCGCGCCGGTTCTGCATCAGATCGGTTTCCAGACTCATATGATCGGCTGCCAGCGCTGTCCGCCAGGAAACCGGTTCGGTTTCCATCTGCCAGCTCAGTTGCATCCCTTCGCTGTGGCTCTGACTGAAACGGTAATAGGCCGGGGTGGTGAAGTTATCATGGGTGCGGATATACCAGACACCGGCACTGATGCGCTGATTATCAATCTGCCAGTCGGAACGGTTGGCGGCACGGAACTGCTCCACATTGCGGTGCGGATCCCGCAGCCAGACCATTGGGTAAACCTCTGTCGGGTCACTGTCGAGTACCGCTTCGGAAACCGGCCCGGCGACATCAAAGCGCAGATCGGTCCAGTTGAGGGAGGTGCGGTTTTCAAAATTATCCCCGGTATAGCCAAAATTACCGCGCACGGTTTTGCGCTGTGATGAGGAGTGTTTACGATAACCGTCGAAATGGTCATAAGTGAAATTGATGCGTCCGTCGAAGCGTCCGTCATCTGATACGCCGCCGAATGCGGTCTGCACACCTTCCCGGCCGTAAGAACCGTATTCATAGCGCAGGCGTCCACCTTCGTCGCGGCCGGTATAGGAAATCAGATCCAGTTCACCGCCCAGGCTGTTACTCTGCGGATTAAGACTGTTTGCACCGCGCCGGACGCTGATCATCCGTGCATCCCGCATTTCCAGAGTGCTGATATGAAAACTGCCGTCAGCATCGGTGACCGGCAATCCGTCCTGCATCAGTAAAATACCGCGTGCCAGCGGCGCGCTTTGTACCCCGGAGCCGCGGATATTCAGACGCGGCTGATCGATACCGCCAAAGAAATTCTGCACCAGTACACCGGGCTGATAATCCAGCGCGTCATGCAGTGTGGCCAGGCGGGTATCTTTTTCAACCATAATCAGGTTGGTGCCGCCCGCGACATTCTCCAGTTTTTCTTTTTCCTGTGCGGTATCCGGCGCGAGACGGCTTTGTTTTCCGGCGGTGACAACAATGGTGTCCGGTGCGGGTGCCGCTGCCGCTGCGGTGACACCGGAGACCTGCGGCAGTGAGTGAGAGCGCGAGGCAGTGTGTCAGCCTGCGGCGGGTGAGTCTGTTCTGCATTATCCCTGACCTCTTAAATGTAATGGTTATCATTTTCATTTGAGGGCATAACATAGTGCAGAAATGCGGGCTGACCCTATGACATTTGTCAAAAAGTCCCGACGGGGGATTATTTCAGCCCCGGGCGTTTTGCCAGCCGGTGCACGGCATGTTCCAGCTTCCGCACTGTTGCCCGATATTCCGCAGGTCTGTATCGATCTTACGATACCCATACCGCATAATGCTTCCGCTGAACATATATTTGGACCACTCTTTTAAGCCATTTTAAATGACGTTTAATTCTTTAAAAAATCATCTGATCTACCGATGTGATTAACTTGCCGGAGAGATAATATCATCCTCATTATTTTTTAACGGCACCTTGCCTGTAAACTAATTTCACCCTGCGTTCTGCCCGGTGTGCTTGCTAATATGTCTTTACACAGGAATATTTGTTATGCCCTTTCATCTTGAGTCAGGATATTTTTCTGCTGCTGTCAGTAACAACCACATTAACCAGACAGCCAACTCTGATATTTACCCTTACGTGAGTGTATGGGAAAAAATTAAGGTTTTTTTCTGCCAGACCGATGAGTCTGAGGCACTGGAATGCATACGAAAGATTTGTCACCCGACGGTCAGAACGACGAGAGAAGATGTGGACGGCAGATTTGAACAGCTCAGAAAGATCGCGTATCCGGGATATGAGGAAAACATCCGGTCCGGTCGGTACGCGGAAAATCACTTCTGCATTTTGGACGAAAACAGCCGGGAAATATTGTCGCTGACCCTTAATGATGCTGAGTATATCGTGGAATGTGAGGGACACAGGGTTATACATACCCTCACAACGCCCTCGCAAAGGGTGAAAGAGTATGAGGTTGTCTGGTCAGACTGGATAAGGGCATCGCCGCCTGAAAAAGCTGAAGCCCGTAATGCCATTGTACAGAAAATGCGGGACTGCCTGGAAGGTAAATCTGCATCACTGAGCTTTTCCTTATCAGATTTTTCCTCATTACCGCCAATCCCGGAGGGTGTACTGTCATTAGAATTGAGGCATCTGAAAAATTTACAATTAATGCCCGTTTTACCTGGCAGTCTGAAAAAACTGAACATTAATTATTGCAAAAATCTCGATATTTCAGACCTCCCAAATGGAATAGAAGAACTGGAGATAAAAGCAGTAAACAAAATCTCATCTATACCTGGTGGAGTTCGCAGTCTCACTATCAGAGACTGTGATTTTTCCTCATTACCGCCAATCCCGGCGGGGGTACTGTCATTAGAATTGAGGCATCTGAAAAATTTACAATCAATACCCGTTTTACCTGAGAGTTTGAAAAAAATGAACATTCATTGTTGCAAAAAATTCGATATTTCAACCCTCCCAAATGGAATAGAAGAACTGAATATAGGAAAAGTAAAAAAAATCTCATTTATACCGGATGGAGTTCGCAGTCTCACTATCAGAGACTATGATTTATCCTCATTACTTTCAATCCCGGAGGGTGTACTGTCATTAGAATTGAGTAATCTGGAAAATTTACAATTAATGCCGGTTTTACCTGTCAGTTTGAAAAAGCTGAACATTAATTATTGCGAAAATCTCGATATTTCAGACCTATCAAATGGAATAGAAGAACTGTATATAGTTGCAGTAAAAAAAATCTCATCTATACCTGATGGAGTGCGTAATCTCGCTATTGGAGGATGTGACTTTTCCTCATTACCGCCAATCCCGGAAGGGTTACGGTCATTACAACTGGGAAGTATGAGGAAGTTACAATCAATACCCGTTTTACCTGACAGTTTGAAAAAACTGGACATTAAGTACTGCGAAAAACTCGATATAAAAATCTCATCTATACCTGATAAAGTGCGCAATCTTAACATGTATGAATGTAATTATGAAAGCGGAATAACCTTTGATTCTTTTACTAATCTAAAAGAACTTAGGATTGAGAAATGTGATAAAGTTAAAATTCATGAATTCCCATCCGGTCTTGAGTTGATTCAAATCACCGGAGATAATTTCAGCCTTCCAAACTTCCCCGATGGCTTATTGACGCTCTCACTACACTACACCGATAACAATAGTGTAACTAAAATACCGGCGCTGCCAGGTCAGTTAAACGAACTAAACATACATTTTGCCCAAAAGGGGGGAGAAATTCCAACAAAGTTACCTGAAACCCTGTCAAAAATAACGATAACATCCCGGGTAAACAATTCGTGGGATATTTCACCAACAGATTTGCCACAAAATATTAATATTTACACGGATAATATTTCTTTTAATCCAAAGTGCTATAATCGGCAGGACATAATGTTTAATAATGTTTATACTGACTCATCCATAAAATTTGAATCAGGAGATATTGTGTATGGTCTGACAAGGAGCTTATGTCCCATAAAAAATATTATAGAAAAAATAAACAAATTTAATGAAAAAGATATCATCTTAGAAAATACACTTACTGACGCAGTCCTGGACAATAATAGTTATAAAAAATTCAATTCTGACGATCAAATCAAAGCATCATTAAATGATAGTGTTCGTGGTATTGAGTTTAAAAAATTCCTTGAGAATCATAAGCGTTATAATGTTACAAACGAGCATTTCAGGGATTTTTCCGGCTGCGATATTTGGACAAAAACAAGTAAAGCAGGGCTGGAATTTCAGACTAAAGTAAGAGAACGTAAAGTTATTTTTTGCGTTGATCAACTAATTGATTCTATAGATTATATTGCTGATAAACGAGGTGGTTATGGTAATGCGATCACCGCACATGAACTCAGATGGGTTTACCGCCATCGTGACGACAATAAAATAAAAGAAAATGTGATATTTTCTTTAAAGGGGAAACTTGTTTCTCAGGAATACGTTTTTTCTCTGAAAGGTTGGGAACGATATCAGCCTAAAAGAGTTTCGTCACATTAACTACGGCTTACCCTATGACATTTGTCGAAAAGTTCCGTCCGGGGATTATTTCAGTCCCAGACGTTTTGCCAGCCGGTGCAGATTTCCGGCATCAATACCGAGACGGCGGGCCGCCCAGCTGCCGTCACTGCGGGTAAGGGCAGTGCGGATAAGCTCGGCCTGAAAGGTATCGGTGGCACTGCGCAGATCCTGCCCGGCTTCTGCGGGGGCGGATTCAGGGCTGACAACCGGTTCAGGGATTTCTTCCGGTGAGAAGTGATGAGGCTGTAACAGCAGTTCTTCACTGTTGCCGGTGGCACGCGCCAGCACAATGGCGCGGTGTACTGCATGTTCCAGTTCCCGTACATTACCCGGCCAGTGATAGTGCAGCAGTGCCAGACGTAACGCGGGGCTTATCACCACCTGTGGTAAACCAAATGCCTGGCGGTAGCGTTCGCAGAAATAGCCGGTCAGCAGCAGGATATCATCGTGGCGTTCCCGCAGCGGCGGTACCTGTAGCGGAAAGATGCTGAGCCGGTGGAAGAGGTCGGCCCGGAAGTGGCCTGCAGCAACTTCCGCCCGCAGATCCCGGTTGGTGGCAGCCAGCACGCGGACATTTACCCGCAGCGGCCTGTCATCCCCGATCCTCTGGATATCACCATACTGTAAGACCCGCAGCAGCTTTGCCTGTAACGCCGGAGATAATTCACCAATCTCATCCAGAAACAGGGTGCCGTTATCCGCCATTTCAAATTTTCCGCTGCGGTTACTGATAGCCCCGGTAAATGCGCCTTTGACATGCCCGAACAGCTCACTTTCCGCCACGGTTTCCGGCAATGCTGCACAGTTAAGATACACCAGCGGGTGATCACGGCGGGCAGATAATTCGTGAATGGATTGCACCACCAGCTCTTTACCGGTGCCGGTTTCGCCGCTGACCAGCACATTCATATCCGCACCGGCCACAATGGCGATCTCTTTCTTTAACTGCATCATGCAGGGCGAAAGGCCGATAATATCGGTTTGCCCGCCGGATTGCCCTGCTGCCAGTCCGGCGGAGGCGCTGAAGGCCGGCTGCGGGTTCCCGAGCTGGCCGATAAGCAGGGCATTATTGAGAGCCCCGGCGGCCAGAGCAGCAATCAGACGTAATTCCTCATCACTGAATGTATCAAACTGGTCCGGTGCAAGGCTGTCGAGTGTCAGCGCGCCGATAAGGTTTTGCCCGGCAAACAGCGGCAGACCGGCGCAGGCGTGCACTTTCAGATGGATATGATCCGGGATCAGCCCGTCATAAGGATCAGGTAACTGACTGTCTGCGGGAAAACGGACGACATCCCCGGCGCGGGCGATGGCTTCCAGTCTGGGGTGAGCATCCAGCCGGAGGCGGCCGAGAACATCCGGCGACAGCCCGTCAATCGCCAGCGGAACAAACTGATGTGACTCATAGCGCAGCAGTGCAGCCGCATCACAACTAAGCACCCGGCGCAGCGTGGAGACCAGACGCTGAAAGCGATCCTGATGACCGATATCCCGCTGTAAGGCAATGGCAATGCCGGTAAGTACATCAACTGAAAATCCCATGTTGTCCTCCGCTGTTATTATGACAATACAATGTCATATTGACAGTCAATTGCATAGTCATTTTGACACTTACTTTTCCTGATGAAATTTAAAATCCTTATAAAACAACACAATAAAAGTTGGCACGCAAATTGATTATCTCTCTGTAACGAAGCATAAAAACAGAAGGTAACTATCAAATGGCTATTCATGTAAAAAATAATGTGCATTGGGTCGGACAGCGTGACTGGGAAGTCCGCGATTTCCACGGAACAGAATACAAAACCCTGCTCGGCAGCAGCTATAACAGCTATCTGATCCGCGAGGGTAAAAATGTCCTGATTGATACGGTTGATCACAAATTCAGCCGTGAGTTTGTGCAGCATTTACAGACACAAATCGACCTGAACGATATTGATTACATTGTGATTAACCATGCGGAAGAAGATCATGCCGGCGCATTAACCGAACTGATGGCGGCAATTCCGGATACGCCGATCTATTGTACAGAAAATGCCATTGATTCCATTAACGGTCATCATCATCACCCGGAATGGCATTTTAATGTGGTGAAAACCGGGGACACCCTGGATATCGGCAACGGCAAACAGCTGATTTTTGTCGAAACCCCTATGCTGCACTGGCCGGACAGTATGATGACCTACCTGACCGGCGATGCCATTCTGTTCAGTAATGATGCCTTTGGTCAGCACTATTGTGACGAGCGGCTGTTTAATGATGAGGTGGATCAAACTGAGCTGTTTGAGCAGTGCCAGCGCTACTATGCCAACATCCTGACACCATTCAGCCGTCTGGTGACCCCGAAAATTACTGAAATCCTCGGGTTCGGGCTGCCGGTGGATATGATCGCGACCTCACATGGCGTGGTTTGGCGCGATAATCCTACCCAAATTGTGGAGTGGTATCTGAAATGGGCGGCGGATTATCAGGAAAATCGCATCACGATTTTCTACGATACCATGTCCAATAATACCCGCATGATGGCTGATGCAATCGCACAGGGGATTAATGAAGCGGACCCGGATGTGGCAGTGAAAATCTTTAACATCGCCCGCAGCGACAAAAATGACATCATCACCAGTGTGTTCCGTTCAAAAGGCGCGCTGGTGGGCTCATCCACCATGAATAATGTCATGATGCCGAAAATTGCCGGTATGCTGGAGGAATTAACCGGCCTGCGCTTCCGCAATAAAAAAGCAGCCGCTTTCGGCAGTTACGGCTGGAACGGCGGCGCGGTTGATCGTGTGCAGACCCGGCTGATGGATGCCGGTTTTGAAACCACGATGTCACTGAAAGCAAAATGGCGTCCTGATCTGAACACCCTTGAAGAGTGCCGTCAGTACGGGCGTGATCTGGCGCGTCAGTGGGCGACCGGGGTATTACCGGCTGTCAGCAGACCGGCGGCACCGGCACCAAAAGCGGTGACACCGCCACCGGCAGCAATTGCAGCTGAAACAGAAGAAGTAAAACAATGTGACAGCGTCACTAATGTAACTTCGCAGGATTTGGGACCGTGCATGCAGTGCAGCGTATGCCAGTGGATTTATGATCCGGAAAAAGGTGAGCCGATGCAGGATGTGGCACCGGGTACGCCGTGGTCTTGCGTGCCGGATAATTTCCTGTGTCCGGAATGCTCTCTCGGCAAAGACGTGTTTGATATCCTGGCAACGGAGGCGGCATGAGCGCAGGTATTGTGATTATCGGCGGGGGCTTTGCTGCCCGCCAGCTGGTGAAAAATATCCGCAAAGCCGATACACAGGTGCCGTTGACGGTGATTGCGGCAGACAGTATCGATGAATATAACAAACCGGATTTAAGCCACGTGATAAGCCTGAATCAGCGTGCCGCTGATCTTATCCGGCAGTCAGCACCGGAATTTGCACAGCAATATAATGTGGCGCTGTTCCCGCATACCCGGATCAGCAGTATTGATGCACAACAGCATCTTATCCGCAGTGATCAGCAGCAATGGTACTATGACAAACTGGTACTGGCGACCGGGGCAACGCCGTGCCGCCCGCCGGTGCCGGGTAATGAACTGATGGTGACACTCAACAGCCGTGAGGACTTTCAGCAGCATGAAACACCGCTGCGTAATGCACAGCGGGTACTGATCCTCGGCAGCGGCCTTATCGGCACGGAACTGGCTATGGATTTTTGCCGCGCCGGTAAAACCGTCCCCCTGGCGGATATGGCGGCCAGTATTTTATCGTCACTGATGCCCGCTGAGCTCAGCAGCCGTCTGCGGCATAACCTGTCCGCCTCCGGGGTGCGGGTGCTGACCGGCACGCAGTTACAGTCACTGAAGAAAACAGAAAATGAGATTGAAGCGCAGTTCGATCATGACTGTGTGACCCGGGCGGATGTGGTGATTGCCGCCACCGGCCTGAAACCGGATACTTCGCTGGCTGAGCTGGCCGGTCTGACTGTCCGGCGCGGTATTGTGACAGACAGAGCATTACAGACATCCGACCCGGACATTTATGCCCTCGGCGATTGCGCGGAAATTGACGGCAAAGTGATGCAGTATCTGCAGCCGATTATGCTCAGTGCGGTTTGTCTGGCGAAAAATCTGACCGGAGGAGAGGGAAAACTGACACTGCCGCCGATGCTTATCAGGGTAAAAACGCCGGATCTGCCGGTACAGCTTGCCGGGAATTTCCGTCATCCGGATTTGCAGTGGAGTATTGATATCAGCCACAGTGGCATGATCGCCAAAGGCCATGACAGCGCCGGAAACCTGCATGCGTTTGCGGTAACGGAAGAGAAACTCAGTGATGCATTTACGCTGTTACGTCAGCTTCCGCAGCACTGATTATCACAGTTTACGACTGAATTCTGAGGTAACAAAAATGACATTACGTGAAAAAACCCTGGGTGAACTGGCACTGTCTGTAAACGGTGCATCGGCACTTTTCCGCCGTTATGATCTGGATTTCTGCTGCGGCGGAAAACGGACGCTGGCAACAGCGGCAGAGAAAAAATCCCTGAATATCGATGAAATTGAACAGGCCTTACGGGCCCTGAAAGATGAGGCGCCGGTGCAGGACTGGCGGAAAGCGCCGTTGGGCGACATTATCGCTTTTATTATTACCCGTTATCACGATCGCCACCGCGCACAGTTGCCGGAGCTGATTTTACAGGCAGAAAAAGTGGAGCGGGTACATGCTGCCAAAGCCAGTGTCCCGAAAGGGCTGGCCCGGCAGCTGACTGTACTGCATGAAGAACTGACCTCACATATGATGAAAGAGGAACAGGTGCTGTTCCCGATGATCTGCAACGGCATGGGGCCGCAGGCGGCAGGGCCGGTACAGGTGATGGAAGCAGAGCATGATGATGCGGGGGATATTGTGGAGGTCATTAAGTTTATCACCAACAATATCACACCGCCGGAGGAAGCCTGCACAACCTGGCGGGTGCTGTATAACGGCATCAATACATTCATCGATGATTTGATGGAACACATCAGCCTGGAGAATAACTTACTGTTCCCGCGCGCCCTGGCCGGGGAATAGTTCAGTCGCTGAGATCATGACGGAACAGCGGGATATATTGTCCGCCTTGCTGTTCTGTCTGTTGCTTTTCTTCCTCATTCCAGCCGTAGTTAATAGTACGGCTGGCGGGGGCGGGGGCCCCGGGGGGGGCAATCCGTGATCTCCATAT
>OCAE01001484.1_pt1 | contig 10463 bp, 9 predicted proteins | sample 1495581 | NCBI WGS metagenome assembly OCAE01 (sample SAMEA2580278, study PRJEB22360) | human gut metagenome | biome: human gut; feature: human-associated habitat; material: faeces | place: Denmark | collected 2008/2010 | reverse complement strand
GGCAGCGACAGGTTAGTCACATCATCGTAGATACCAACGGTAAAGCGCGGTTTGGGTTTGGCGTGGCTCAATTCATTAAAGACCGCCAGCACGCAGTCCGGACCAAACTCTTTTGACGAAAGGCCATAGCGGCCGCCAATCATGCGCGGCAACGTTTCGCGTTCGCCGCAGTTAAAGGCTTCCGCCAGCGCGGTCATCACGTCGAGATACAGCGGCTCGGCCTGGGCACCCGGCTCTTTGGTTCGATCGAGCACGGCAACCGCGCGAACGGATTCAGGCAAAGCCCGCAGCAGATGTTTAGCCGAGAAGGGGCGGAACAGACGGACTTTCAGCACCCCGACTTTCTCGCCGCGCGTCAGCAGTTCGTCGACCACCTCTTCGCTGGTGCCGATGGCGGATCCCATCAGAATGATGACCCGTTCGGCCTGCGGATGACCGTAGTATTCAAACGGCTGATACTGACGACCGGTTGCCGCGGCGAAGTCATTCATCGCCTGTTCGACATGGTCATATACCGCGTCATACCACGGGTTGGTTGCCTCCCGGGACTGGAAGTAGGTGTCCGGATTCGCAGAGGTACCGCGGATCACCGGGTGTTCCGGATTGAGCGCCCGCGCACGGTGCGCCTCAATTTCAGCCTGTGGCATCAGACCGCGAATGGTGTCATCCGCGAGCGGGATGATTTTGTTGATTTCATGCGATGTGCGGAAACCATCAAAGAAATGAATAAAGGGAACCCGACTCTTCAGGGTGGCGATTTGCGAGATCAGCGCAAAGTCCTGCGCTTCCTGTACGCTCGCCGCGCACAGCATGGCGCAGCCGGTCTGGCGGACGGCCATGACGTCAGAATGATCGCCAAAAATAGACAGCGCGTGGGTTGCCACAGTACGCGCGGCGACATGCAGTACAAAGGGGGTTAACTGTCCCGCCAGTTTGTACAGCGTGGGGATCATCAGCAATAACCCCTGTGAAGAGGTAAAGGAGGTGGCAAGCGCGCCGGTTTGCAGCGCACCGTGAACGGTAGCAATAGCACCGCCTTCCGACTGCATTTCGACGACACGCGGCGTATCCCCCCAGACATTTTTTAGCCCGTTGCCTGCCCAGGCATCTGCCTGTTCAGCCATCGTTGAACTGGGCGTAATGGGGTAGATGGCGATAACTTCACTGGTACGAAACGCCACCGAAGCGACTGCACCATTACCGTCAATTGTTTGCATATGACACCCTTACATTGCGCAAAAAAAGAGGGACGCAGGAAACAACTTAGCGCCCTGATAGTTATTCCTTAAGTATAGGGCTTTCCTGTATTCCCTTGAAGTTGTGCTGCTTTCGAGTGCACAAATTGACACAAGGATCGCAAAAATAGCGACCGTTTTGTTACGTAGCAACAAAGACTGGGTTGTATATTTAATTGTGTGTTTTTGTTGCTAATTGGTTATTGGTTGCGGGAGATGAGCGAAATTTCCCTTACTCTCCGCGATAATTTTATCGCTGGAATAACAATAAAAAATACATTGTCCAAAAATGGATTGGGATTCTCTTTGAGGATTTCCTTAATGAATTTATTATCTTCGCTGTCGTCATCACGATGTAAATTTCTTAATAAGGTTTTTTAAGTTCGGTATCCGGTAGCCCACGTCTATACTGGGCGCTGTTCAGAACAAGAGAGCCTGAAAATCTTCAGGTCACTGAATGTCGATAATCTCTATTTAATCGCGAATACGCGTTATAACAACAATGACTCTTTTATCTATCCCTATAGATAACTCTTTTTCGTGCGCAAAAAGTCTGGATGTGTCCATGTATTTAATTGTTTTGATTAGGTTATGTTTCGAATATTATTGCTCGCTTTACTTATTACTGTCTCGTCGTCGTCATTTGCCATGGTGAAAAGCCAGGTTAAAAACATAGGTTTCAATGCCGTATCTCATCTGACTTATTCTGAAGGGTACTTTTCGCAAGCACCTGTTCCGAATAAGAAAGCGCAACTTAAGCGTCGCATTATGAGTGAATTTGCCGCGTGGAGAGGAACCGATTACCAATGGGGGGGAGATAGCCGCAGAGGAATTGATTGTTCCGCATTCACACGCAGAATCATCGCGTCGGTGATCAACAGACGTTTACCGCGAACGGCGCTGGAACAAAGTCATACCGGTCATCCTGTCAGCCAGCGTGAACTCAAAGTCGGCGATCTGGTGTTCTTTAAAACGGAGCCGAACGTGCATCATGTTGGCGTCTATATCGGCAATGACTCCTTTATTCATGCGTCCAGTTCGCAGGGTGTGACACTGTCACATTTATCGAATCAGTACTGGCAGGCGCATTATTTGACCGCGCGTCGGGTAAGCGCATAACGGCAGAACAGGTCAGTAGGATCAAAAACCGCGTGAAAAAGCGCAATAAAATGCGGCGAGGCCGCATAAATGCGCGTTTTGGCTCTCGACGCGACGGATGCGGATGCCTATTATTAGTGCGGCTTGTTTACGCTTACAGAATATGAGGGGAGTCAAATGCGCGCAGCGTTTTGGGTAGGATGTGCCGCGTTATTATTGTCGGCTTGCAGCAGTGACAATGAACCTGTTCAGCAGGCGACAGCAGCGCACGTCGCACCGGGTTTAAAAGCGGCGATGACCAGTTCCGGTGAGGCCAATTGCGCCATGATTGGCGGTTCACTTTCCGTTGCTCGTCAGTTGGATGGATCAGCAATCGGCATGTGCGCGCTTCCCAACGGCAAACGTTGCAGCGAACAATCCCTCGCCGCGGGAAGCTGTGGTAGCTACTAAGCTTCCATTACTGCACTAAATCGGCAAGTTTATAGCTTAACGTATGCTCCGCGGTGGCCAGGGTGAGCTGGTTCGCGGTCAGGTCGACCTGTGCGCCTTGTTTCAGCATCGTGCTGAGGGTGTTATCCAGCTCGCTGAGCTGGGGATCGGCGCACATCATACGTGTCATCGCCATCTCTTTTACCTTCAATGCGCCGTCAGAGAGTGATGCCTGACCGTTGAAGCGATTGCACATATTGCCGGAAATCGTCATCTTTTCGCCAAAGCTCAGCTCAAGCGGATGGCCCGTCGCACCGATCGGTTTACCGTCCACACTCTCCAGAACAAAGCGATGATGCTGCAATTGCTCGCGGCTAACCGACACTTTTCCATTACTGACACAACCTGCTATCAGCAGGCTCAGCGCAACCAGCGCTATGACCTTCTTCATGTTAATTCTCTGCATTAAAACCGTATTTACCACCGACAGCATACCGATCTTATTGCCAGTGGCTTTGGGGAAATTCTGAAATGCCCTCCAGCGAACAGGAGGGCGACGGGATCAGAACAGGGCGTTAGGACAGGTTTCTCCGTTCGCTAACTGCCGCAAATTCTGTAGCGTAGTCTCAGAAATGCTGGTCAGCGCTTCCGCGGTCAGGAAGGCCTGATGCCCGGTGAACAGCACGTTATGACAAGCGGACAAGCGACGGAAAACATCATCCTGGATAACGTCATTCGACTTATCTTCGAAGAACAGATCGCGTTCGTTTTCGTAAACATCCATCCCCAGGGAACCAATTTTCTGATTTTTCAGCGCCTCAATCGCAGCCTGAGAATCGATCAGCGCACCGCGACTGGTGTTGATGACCATCACGCCGTTTTTCATCTGATCAAACGCTGCATGGTTCAGCAGATGATAGTTTTCCGGTGTTAACGGGCAGTGTAGCGAAATCACATCGGATTCGGCGAACAACGTCGGCAGGTCAACATATTCCACGCCGAGTTCGAGCGCAGCGGCGCTGGGATACGGATCAAACGCCAGCAGACGCATGCCAAAACCTTTCAGAATACGCAGGGCGGCGATGCCAATCTTCCCGGTGCCAATGATGCCCGCTGTTTTTCCGTGCATAGTGAAACCCGTTAACCCTTCCAGAGAGAAGTTGGCATCGCGGGTACGCTGGTAAGCGCGGTGAATACGGCGGTTGAGGGTCATCATCATGCCCACCGCGTGTTCCGCGACGGCTTCAGGAGAATAGGCCGGGACGCGAACAACCTGTAGACCAAGCTCTTTTGCCGCATCCAGATCGACGTTATTGAAACCCGCACAGCGCAGCGCAATATACTTAACGCCATGATTTTTCAGCTCTTCGAGTACCGGGCGACTGCCATCATCGTTCACGAAGATACAAACGGCTTCACAACCATGTGCGGTTTTTGCCGTTTTCTCCGTCAACAGAAAATCAAAGAATTCAAGCTCAAAGCCAAAAGCCTCGTTAACCTGTTGCAGGTACTTCTTGTCGTACTGTTTTGTACTGTAGACGGCGAGTTTCATAAGACTTTCTCCAGTGATATTGAATCACAGTTATCTAATTCAAATTATTCTACAAAATATAAAATATCATTGAAAGTGATACGTATAATGAATAATTCTAGAGCATCTATCGCTTATGCATCCATCATACTAAATTTTAACAACTTTCTTAAGCATATGACTTCTGTGGTGCATCCAGGGGGCATAGTGGTTGACATGCGGTCATTCAGCACATCGACCTGATTCCTCTCTCAGCGCCACCTTGAGTCGGCCTCATCGGCCCTCTGTGTCAGCGATATGAGGACACGCTTTGGGAAAACCAACCGCATGGGTCAGTGAACATAAGAGGCGCTGTCATACTAAATCGCTTCGGTATTGTCTGGATTGGTATGCTAATTCACCGTTTGAAATTTTCAGTTTGCTTTAAAAATAGATAAATGTTCGGTTTGACAAACTTCATGTTTTTTATTCAATCATCCATGTTACCATTAATGATAATGGATATTTACATCGTTTATGTTAAGAGGCAGAAATGGACGATTTGATCTATCACTATACTTCTGAAAATACCTTTAAAAGCATGATGCAATCAAAAAGTATCTGGCTTACAGACTTGAGAAAGATGAATGATGACACTGAATATATTTTGGGCTTTAAAATCATAAGTGAATATATTAGAGAGTTCTTTCCCATCCTGAGTGAAGAGGTTGCTAAGCTATCCCCAGAAAATATGGGCGATGATTTTATGATTCTTATTTCTTCGTTTTCTTTATCGGGAGACTCTCTCGGTATGTGGAGGGGATATGGTGACTTTGGCAGTGGGATCTCGTTTGGCGTAGAACATGCTGATATGTCTATGATTAATTTAGTAAACAGATACGTTGAGAAAGGAGGGCCTGTTTTCGGTAAGGTGATGTTTTTCGGGGTTATTTATAATGAAGATAATTTTAAAGAATGTTTGCGTAGTTATTTAGAGCATATAAGCAATCAGTATAGTAAAAATGATAAAGTGCATCAGTCAGTGGCTATTGGAAAACTTAAATCAGTCGTTGTAAGACTTTCTTCTCTATATAAGCACCATGGTTATTATGATGAACAAGAATTCAGAGGTCTTATTGAGGTTATGGGGAAAAACGATCCATATAAAATCTTAGAAAGAAGTACCTCCTTTGGTGAGGCTAAATATTATAAAATGGATCTTGCTGTTGGCGATTATATGCCAGTCAAAAAAGTAGTGCTTGGACCTAAGAATAAAACCACAATAAATGACATGCAGGAGTATCTGAAATCCATTAATATCAATGGTGTCGATGTGATCAAGTCAGAAATCCCATTCAGGTAGTGAGCAACGGTTCGACCAGGTCTTCAGAACAGTGAGTTGCACGAGTGATTCTTTGTCGAAACTGATTTTGAAAACAAAGGAGTGTTACCTTGAACATCTATACTTACCCTAAAAGCAGATCGCTCAGAGTGCTCTGGACCCTTGAAGAAATTGGCGTAACGTATGAATCTACAAAAGTCGATCTCCTGAGTCCTGCTTCCGGAGTCAAATCACCGCATCCTTATAGAAAAGTCCCCTATTTGACGGACGGAAACGTCTCTCTTAGCGAGACAATGGCAATATGTATTTACATCTGTGAGCAACATCCCGGAACATCTCTGTATCCCGAAAATTCGCCAGAAAAAGCGGCTGTTAATTCATGGATTAGCTTTGCCCTGACCGATCTGGAATCACCTGTCTGGAATTTACTGAAACAGAGAGTGTTAACGCCGGAAAATCTGCGCTCTACAGAGTTAATGAACTACTTCGGAAATGAAGCAAGCAAAGTTCTCTCCCAAATTCAATTTAATCCAGATTACGCATGGATTGCGGGAGACAACTTTACCCTGGCCGATATTTTTATATCTCATACGTTGCTATGGGCAAAAGCCTGTGGTTTAGAAATAGACAGGGAGGTAGACAGTTACATACTCAGAGCGATGAGCCGGCCTGCATTGCTGAGGGCACAGGACAGGAATAATCGTTAAAGACGGCATTTGCCTAATCATACGGACTCCGAGACCGTCGTGTTCAGGCGATTTCCTCTATCCCCGCTGGCCTCTGATTTTTACACCGCCGGGGCTTGGGGCAGGATTGAAGGCCATAGTTTGCTCGCTATTGCTCAATATCAGGCTTTAGATTTATCTGATAACCCACTGTAATTTATCTGACTTTCTGATTTTTAAGAGGGTGAAAAATTGTGTATGTCATCCCGGAGCATCTATTCTTAATCTGGGCATGTTTCACTAAACATGACACAATAGCAGCCTAATTCGGCTTAATTTTTCGCTAAATCAGGATATTAACTACCCATGAAGGGTAAATATAAAGCCGTTCTGGCGCTTCTGTTACTCGTGATCCTCGTGCCGCTGACGTTGGTGATGACGCTGGGGCTGTGGGTTCCCACGCTTGCGGGCATCTGGCTGCCGGTCGGAACGCGCATTGCGCTGGATGATAGCCCCCGATTCACGCGCCACGGTTTGCATATTCCTGAGCTCCGCTATCTGGTTGATGACTGCCAACTGGCCCGTGTCAGTCAGGCCCGCTTGTCGCATCCCAGTCGCTGGCAACTGGACATCGGCACGCTTGAACTCGACTCCGCCTGTCTGGCAAAACTGCCGCAGGTGGAACAATCTCCCGCCGCGCCGCGTACGCTTGCCCAATGGCAGGCCATGCTGCCCAATACCTGGATAACTATCGACAACGTCATTCTTTCCCCCTGGCAGGTGTGGCAGGGCAAACTGAACGTCTCGCTGAGCGCTTCGGTTCAGCAACTTCGTTATCAGGGCGACAAAGTGAAATTTCAGGGTCAACTGCGCGGTCAGACACTGACGGTAAGTGAGCTTGATGTCATGGCATTTGAAGGACAACCGCCGGTCAAACTGGTCGGTGAATTCACGATGCCGCTGGTGCCGGATGGACTGCCGGTGAGCGGGCACACCGTCGCTACGCTCAGTCTGCCGCAGGAGCCGTCGTTGGTCGATGCGGAACTGGAATGGCGTGAGAATGCCGGACAGTTGATCGTGATGGCGCGGGATAATGCCGATCCGCTGCTCGATCTGCCGTGGGAACTCACGCGCCAGCAGTTAACCATCAGCGACGGGCGCTGGTCGTGGCCTTATCAGGGCTTCCCCCTCAGCGGGCGTCTGGGCGTGAAGGTGGACAACTGGCAGGAAGGCATTGAGAAAGCAGCAATCAGTGGACGATTGAATGTGCTGACCCAGGGGGACGCGGGGAAAGGCAACGCGGTGCTTTCATTTGGGCCAGGAAAACTGAGCATGGACAACAGCGCGATGCCGCTGCAACTGACCGGTGAAGCCAAGCAGGATGATTTGGTTTTCTATGCCAGACTACCTGCCCAGTTGACCGGCAGCCTGACCGACCCGGAACTGGCGTTTGGTCCTGGCGCGCTGCTGCGTTCGCGCGGGCGGGTCATCGACTCGCTGGATATTGACGAAATCCGCTGGCCGCTGGCGGGTGTGAAGGTGACACAGCGCGGGGTGGATGGACGATTGCAGGCGATCCTGCGCGCTCATGAGAATCAGATGGGGGATTTTGTCCTGCACCTGGACGGCCTGGCGAATGATTTTCTGCCCGATGCAGGGCGCTGGCAGTGGCGCTACTGGGGCGAGGGAAGTTTTACCCCGATGCACGCTAAATGGGATGTGGCAGGCAAGGGCGAGTGGCATGACGACACGATCACGCTGACCGATTTGTCTACGGGATTTGACCAGCTTCAGTACGGCACCATGAAGGTTGAAACGCCCCGTCTAGTCATGGATAAACCGGTTGAATGGGTGCGTGATGCGGCGCACCCTCGATTTAGCGGGGCGCTTTCGTTCGATGCTGGGGAAACCCATTTCTCCGGTGGTAGCGTCTTACCCCCCTCAACCCTCAAGTTCAGCGTGGAAGGGCGCGATCCGACATTTTTCCTGTTCAAAGGCGATTTACATGCCGGCGCGATCGGCCCCGTGAGGCTCAACGGTCGTTGGGATGGCCTGCGTTTACGCGGTCAGGCCTGGTGGCCAAAACAGTCGCTGGAGGTGTTCCAGCCGCTGGTGCCGCCGGAGTGGAAAATGAAACTACGCGAAGGTGAGCTGTATGCCCAGGTGGCGTTTTCAGCGGCAGCGGAACAGGGATTCGAGGCCGGCGGTCACGGCGTCTTAAAAGGCGGCAGCGCATGGATGCCGGATAACCAAATTAACGGCGTCGATTTCGTGCTGCCGTTCCGCTTTAGCGCGGGTGCGTGGCAACTGGGGACGCGCGGACCGGTTTCGCTGCGAATTGCTGAAGTGGTCAATCAGGTGACCGCCACGAATATCACCGCCTTCCTGGAAGGGGCCTATCCGTGGAGTGAAGCGGATCCTCTGTTGCTCACGGATGTGAGTGTGGATGTATTGGGCGGCAAGGTTTCCATGCAACAACTGCGTATGCCGCAGCACGATCCGGCGCTGGTGCGGGTGCAAAACATCTCTTCAAGTGAACTTATCAGCGCGGTTAATCCGAAACAGTTTGCGATGTCCGGGCCGGTGAGCGGGGCGCTCCCTCTGTGGTTGAACAATGAAAAATGGATTATCAAAGACGGCTGGTTAACCAATCCCGGTCCGATGACGCTGCGTATCGATAAAGACACCGCAGATGCTGTGGTGAAAGATAACATGGCGGCAGGGGCGGCTATTAACTGGTTGCGATACATGGAGATTGCCCATTCATGGACCAAAATCAATTTAGACAATTTGGGGGTATTGACGATGCAGGCGCAGATCACCGGCAACAGCCGGGTGGATGGCAAGGTCGGCACGGTGAATCTCAACTATACCCATGAAGAGAATGTCTTTACGCTGTGGCGCAGTCTGCGCTTTGGCGACAATCTCCAGGCATGGCTTGAACAAAACGCGGCGCTGCCGGAAAAAAACTGTCCGCAAGGCAAGGAATGTGAGGAACCCCAATGAAAACAATGATAGCCATGCTGGCGCTTCTTCCGCTGTGGTTAGTGACGGGCTGTACGCCGCGCATTGAAGTCGCGGCGCCAAAAGAGCCCATCACTATCAATATGAACGTCAAAATTGAGCATGAGATCCATATCAAAGTGGATAAGGACGTTGAAAGCCTGCTCAAATCCCGCAGCGACTTGTTCTGAGGTCATGATGAAAAGAACCTTAATCCTGGCAACGCTCATTCTGAGTTTGCTGAGTGGGAGCGCCCTGGCGCTGACGCTAAATGAGGCCAGAACCGAGGGTCGGGTCGGTGAGACGTACAGTGGCTATCTGGTGGCGCTGAAACAAGACGCGCAAACGCAGGCGCTGGTCAGGGATATCAATAAAGCGCGCAGCGTAAGTTATCAGCAGCTCGCACAAAGCCATAATCTACCCGTTGATGAAGTGGCGAAAATGGCCGGACAGAAACTGGTTGAGCGTGCGAAACCAGGAGAATATGTCCAGGGCATTAACGGCAAGTGGTTACGCAAGTAATTCGTCGTATCTGCGATCTGCGGCTTTCCGTTTTGCTGGGTTGGGCGTAATAATTTGCAGGGTAAGTTTCTATACTCTCTTTTCTAACGCGCTATTCAGCAGAAGGGGCAGTTATGGCAAGTCATGGTAAATCTGACACGTTTTCACTCGGTTCACGGCAGGTCAAACGCATAGGATATGGGGCAATGCAACTGGCGGGGCCAGGGGTTTTTGGTCCACCGCGCGATCGTCATGTTGCATTGACGGTGCTTCGGGAAGCGATCGCGCTGGGGGTCAATCATATTGATACCAGCGATTTTTACGGTCCGCACGTCACCAACCAAATCATTCGCGAAGCGCTGCATCCTTATCCGGACGATCTGGTGATTGTCACTAAAATCGGCGCTCGTCGTGGAGACGATGCCTCCTGGTTACCGGCGTTCTCACCCGAGGAACTCAGGCAGGCGGTTCACGATAATCTGCGCAACCTCGGTCTGGATGTGCTGGATGTCGTTAACTTACGTATTATGCTGGGCGACGGTCACGGCCCTCATGAAGGATCCATTGAGGAGAGTTTCAGCGTGCTGGCGGAGCTTCAGCAGCAGGGACTGGTCAAACACATCGGTCTGAGCAATGTGACCGCACGCCAGGTGGCGCAAGCGCGTAGCATGGCAGACATC
>OCAE01001477.1_pt1 | contig 10502 bp, 9 predicted proteins | sample 1495581 | NCBI WGS metagenome assembly OCAE01 (sample SAMEA2580278, study PRJEB22360) | human gut metagenome | biome: human gut; feature: human-associated habitat; material: faeces | place: Denmark | collected 2008/2010 | reverse complement strand
CCCATCAACAGGTCATCGTCATCCTCTTTGTCGTTTCCCCCCAGCCACTCTTCCCCGTCCGGTTTTCTTATGACCACCTCAATGTACTCATCCTTAATCAGATACCGGTAGTCAAATACATCCTCAATCACTTCATGATTGATTGAAAGCAGTATATCGCCCGGTTCTATTTCCATCTCCTGCGCAATAGAGCCGGGATATACCTCTTTTATCACATGTTCATTCTTTTTTGTCTTCAATCTATTTTCCTCAATATTATAGTTTTTTCCATAATCCCTGTTTTTATGCTTTTGCTTCCCGGTAACACGTCCACACGCAGCCTCCGGTAAACGCTGCCGCAAACAAGACCGCGGATGCCATGGAGGGCCAGCTGACACTGCCGCCAAACGAAATTTCCCGTATAAGCCGGGTGGTATGGGTCAGCGGCATCATATTCACCACCCACTTAAGCGCTTCCGGTATGCCGTCCAGGGAAAAGAAGGTGCCGCACAGAAACGACATGGGCGTTATGACAATATTAGTAAAATTGTTCATGTCGTAATGGCTCTCCATCATCATGGCTGCCAGAAAGCCAAGAGCGGAAAAGATCAGCGAATTCAGGATAACCGCGGTCAAAAGCCACCCGTTCATGGCCAGCCTGGCCCCCGACACGATTCCCAACAGTACGATAAACACACCGGAATACATGCCGCGGAGGGCTCCCGCAAGGATATGGCCCATAGCCAGCAGATGCATCCTGGTGGGTGAATACAGATAACACTCAAAGCTCTTTTCATGGAGGCGCATGACGCTGATGCGGGTGGAAACCGATGTGTAGCTGTTGCGCATGGTGGTCATGGCTAAGAGGCCCGGTATCAGGTAGTAGAGATAGGGCCTTCCATCCATCTCCATCACTCTCCCCAGTCCCATCCCAAAGGTAATAAAATACAAAAGCGGCGATACCATCTGTGAAAATGTAACTCTCCAGAACCTCCGTTTGAGGAACAGCCATTCCCGCCACAAAATCGTGGTTATTTCCATCCTCCCACCCCCTTGCTGGTGTAATGGAAAAATACGTCCTCCAGCGTGGAAGGAAGCACGCTGCACAGCGCGTCAATTCCGGCTGCCCTGGACTTTGCAGCAGGCAGGTCCTTAAAGAACTCAGCCTTTATCCTGTCCCCATCTTCGTACTCCACCTTAAATTGCCCGATTTCATCAATCAGTCCGGCGGGCGTGTCCTCCTTAAATATCTTCCCTCCGTCAATCAGCATCACATAATCGCACAGGTGCTGGGCCTCTTCGATATAATGTGTGGTCAGAAGTATGGTTTTCCCCTCCTTGTGCTGTATGTGCAGGAAATCCCATATATCCCGGCGGGCATTGGGGTCGATGCCTACCGTTGGTTCATCCAGAAATAGATATTTTGGATTGTGAATCAGGGACTTTGCAATCATCAGCTTGCGCTTCATTCCTCCTGACAGGTTCTGGGCCGCCCTTTTTCGGACGCTGTCCAGTCCGAGAAAGGCCAGAAGGCGGTCCGTGGACGCAGCAATATCCGCCTTTCCCATCCGGTAAAGGCGGCCTGCAAACTCCATATTTTCTTCCACCGTCAATTCCTTGTCCAGATTGACATGCTGGCTGGTCACGCCGATGGCCTGCTTGACAGCCACGGCATTCCGGTCCATCACCTGTCCGTCAAAGGCCACGGTGCCTGTATCCGGCGCCAGAAGTCCGGTCATTATCCGCATCAGCGTTGTCTTTCCAGCCCCATTTGGTCCCAGCAGGCCCAAAAACATCCCGTCGGGAATCTCCATGGAGACACCCTTCACCGCTTCCACATCACCGAACTGTTTATGCAGGTCATTACATAGAATCATTACTGCCTCCCCTGCTTCTTAATGATGACCGTGGAAAGATACGGTATATCATACCGCTCCAGCTCCTCAAAGTCAGTCACCAGACGCTCCTCCCCTGTGCCTGTCTTGGTAATCAGCACAAACCTGTCCTCCAGATGGTTCTCCTTAAGAGCCTTCAGCAGGGCCTGCGGGTCAGTGGACGGTTTCATCAGGACCACATTGTCATGTTCCCTGAGCACCCTCCCCAAATCCTCACTGCTGTTTTTACGCACAGGGGCTACCACCAGGTCCTCATTCCAGGCCACCAGGGGTATTTTCATGGAGTCAGCCACAGCGCAGAAGGAAGTGACGCCGGGCACTACCTCCACCTCCACGCCCGCTTCCTCTATGTAGGGAAGGGTATACATAAATGTGCTGTAAACCGCCGGATCCCCCAGCGTAATAAAGGCGCCGGTACGGTCCCCATTTAAATACTGCGCGATACAACCCGCGTTCTGCTTCCACATTTCGCGCAGCTGCGTGCCGTGATAATGCATCGGATAAACTAAATTTACGATTTCCGCCTTTGTGTCCTCCAAAAGTCCCTGTATAATATCAAAGGCAAAGCTGCCTGCCCCGGCCTCCTTTTCAGGACAAAAAATCACATCCGCCGCATTGAGAATGCGGTGCGCTTTTAAAGTAAGCAGTTCCGGGTCTCCCGGTCCTACGCCGATTCCATAGAGTTTTCCCATTTTTCAATCCTCTTTCTTTTCTCATACCTGGTGTTTTGTCCGAAACACTAAATATGGTACCATATATGGAGGCAAAGGGCAATTAATACCTCTGTTTTTCATTCTAGCACAGGATACTCTGCCTTTTCAAGATATGCATTTGAAAGTTTCCCTTCTTGTATACAAATACACCAGAATCAGGGTGACGCCCAGGCACATCAGCTCTGATACAGCAGGCGCCCACCAGATGCCTTCTCCTCCCCCCACGCCAATACAGACTGCTAATGAGGCCGCTATGATAACCATACCTCTGCCCAAAGAGATAATCAGAGACTCCTTCGGCCGCTCAATGGCTGTAAAATACCCTGCCCCTGTAATATTAAATCCCACCACCAGAAACGACAGGCTGAATATCCTGAATACAGACGCAGAGTACTGTCTGAGCCCTTCCAGCTTTTCAGAGATGAAAATACCCACCAGCCAGTCAGCACCTGCCATGGAAGAGATAAAGGCTATTCCCGCCACGCCCACGGACGCTGTCAGCGAGTACTTCAAAAGCCTGCTGCATACATCCCGCTCCTGTCTGCCGTAATGAAAGCTGATTAAAGGCTGGATGCCCTGCGCGATTCCCGCCATGGACATGACCACGATGGTATTCACATATGCGATGATTGTGTAGCTCACCACTCCCTGTTCACCAATATACCGCAGAATGGCATGGTTGAACATAAATACTGTGAAGCCTGCTGACAGCTCCGTAAAACCGGAGGACAGGCCAATCTTCACCACCCGGATAAACTGTCCCAAGTCCCAAACCGGCCTGGCGAAGCGAATGGTTGCCTTTGGCCCCAGGAAATGTTTCAGATACAGGAATACCGGAACCATCTGGGAAAGTCCCGTGGCTGCCCCGGCTCCCCCAATGCCCCAGTGAAATACCATGACAAACAGATAATCCAGCACACAGTTTACCAGGGCGCCCGAAGCCACAGCCGCAGCCGCAAACCGGGGAAATCCGTCTGTCTTTACCAATGTCTCAAATGTATATGATATGATGAACCACCATGTAAAGGGCAGCAGGGATAAAATATAATGGTTTACATACTCCTGCGTGCTCTGTGTGGCTCCCAGAAAGCTTACAATAGGGTCCAGGCACAGCCACACCATGAGCATGATAAACAGGGATAAGACTCCTGTCACCACCATGTTCTGAGTGTTGGCCTGATTAGCCTCCCGCTGCCTGCCCTGCCCCAGGAAAATGGCCACCACGGTGGACGTACCCACGGCAAACAATATGGAAACAGAAAACAGGAAGTTTACAAAGGGAGAGGCAATATTCACAGCCGACAAGGCCACCTCAGACACGCCCCTGGCCACAAACATTCCATCCACCATGGTATATAACGCAAAGATCCACTGGGCCACCACGGAAGGCCATACAAACCTCCAGAACTTTTTCTTCAGTGACATTCCCTCTAAATTCATGATACAACTCCTTTATGATGACTTTGCTGCTCTGCTTGCATTCCCATCATAAACCTTGGTATAATACCAAGGTAAACAGTAAATATTGCCATATTTGGGAGAAGATTCATGTCAACATTCTATAAAATCGGGGAGATTGCCTCCCTTTATAACATAAGCACGGATATACTGCGCTACTATGAGGAGCTGGGCATACTGGTCCCCCGCCGGGCGCCTAACGGATACCGCATTTACCGCACCGAGGACCTGTGGTGTCTGAATGTTATCCGCGATTTGCGGGAACTGGGATTTTCCATGGAGCAGATAAAGGCATATATTGAGAACCGAAGCATTGATTCCTCCCTGGAACTGTTCCAGAAGGAGATGGATGTGATTGACCGGCACATTGAACGGCTTAAATCCCTCCGGGACAATATCATCACCCGCAGGGAAACCATTTCCCAGGCACGGGGACTCCCTCTCGGGACCATCACATTAAAAGAAATGCCGCCCCGCGCCTGCCACCGGATCATGCAGAGCTACGAGACGGACGAAGAAATGGATATTCTCATTAAACAGCTGGTCTCCTTTGGACCGGACAGACAGTATATCATAGGCAACAACCAGATGGGCTCCTTTATCAGCCTGTCTGATGCCATGGACGGACGATGCCAGCAGTATGACGCGGTGTTCATCCTTCACCCTGACGGCGAGCACTGCATCGGGGAGGGTACCTATCTGTCGGTCTGCTACAGCGGCAACTTCCGCCAGACCAGGACCTATGTTCCCCGGCTCCTGGACTATGCCAGGGAACATTCCATGAATATCCGGGGACCCTTGCTGGAGCTTTTGTGGATAGACGTCCATACCACAAAACATGTGGAGGAGCAGGTGACGGAGCTGCAGTTAAAGGTGGATTAGATTATACCAGCAAGTCAGCCCCCTGCTTATCCCTTCCCAGCTCAGCCAGTTTCCTGTTCTTATCATTTAAAGTACCAAATTCCTTCAGACAGCAGATAACCTGACCGCAGGACGCCAAAACCTCTGCAGCGCGGTCATATGTCTCTTCCCGAATCGGTTCAAAAGGCATTTCCGATATCACCTGGGAGGCCAGCGCCCTGGCAATGGGGTAATCCACATCATTTTCGTGGAGAATGCCTGCCGCGAATGGGATTCCCATGCGCTGCAGTCTCCTGTAAACCGGAATCCCGCTTCCGTTTCCGCCTATGACAAATACCTGAGGCTTACCCTTCACCGGTTCCATCTCCAGGCAGCCAAATTCCGCATAATAGCTGCCTTTGGTGATTCCGTACAGCCCGGTAATATAGGAGGAGGTGAAAATCTCTTCCGGAGTTCCGCACCGCTCAATGTATTCACCCTTTACGCAGACAATATAATCTGATAATTTCTGCGCTAAATCCAACTCATGAAGGGACATGAGCACCGCTACCTTCTTCCTGCGTACCAGGTCCTTTAAAATGGTCAGAAGCTCCAGCTTATGCCGGATATCCAGGAAGGAGGTGGGCTCGTCCAGGACAATGACACTGGGGTCCTGACAGATGGCCCGGGCCAGAAGAATGCGCTGCTTCTGCCCATCGCTTATCTGCGAAAAATCCCGGGAAGCCAGATCCCATGCATGGACCAGCTCCATGGCCTCCCTGACCTTTCCTCTGTCCTCTGCCGTCAGTATGCCCATCCTTCCGGTATATGGGTAGCGGCCTGTGCCTACCACATCCTCACAGTTCATAAGCTCCGGGTGAATCCGCTCTGTCATCAGAATGGACATCCTCTTTGCAATCTCCCTCTCCCCCATCCCCTTCATGGGCATGCCATCCAGGTAAACGGTCCCTTCCAGCAGTCCCAGCTGCCGTATTACGCTTCGCAGAATGGTGGATTTACCAGCCCCGTTTGGCCCGATGAGCGTCACGATTTCTCCCGCCCTAACATGAATTCCGATTTGCCGTATCAGAGGCGTTTTGCCGTATCCGACGGTCATATTTTCTGTCCATATGTAATCTTCTGCCATGAAATCCGCCTCTCCATTTCGCTTGCATTTCTCCTGCTCTTTCCCTGCCTCTTTCCTGCATTTCACCCGCAGTTCTCCTGCATCTTTGCTGCATTTCACCCGCAGTTCTCCTGCATCTTACCTGCATTTCTCCTGCATTTCACCCGCAGTTCTTCTGCATCTTTCCTTCATTTCACTGCATACCCTTCCGGTTATGCACCATCATGTAAATGACCACAGGCGCGCCGAATACAGCTGTCACGGAGCTGATGCTGAGTTCCGTGGGCGCAAAGACGGTCCTGGCCGCCAAATCGCAGAACAGACAAAACACTGCGCCGCCCAGGAAGCAGCCCGGAATCATGAGTATGGGCTTTGCCGTTTTAAACAGGCTCTTCACCAGATGCGGAACCGCAATTCCCACAAAGGATATAGGGCCTGCGAATGCAGTCACACAGGCAGAAAGAATACTGGACAGAAGAATCAGGGCCACCCTGAACCGCAGTATGTTCACCCCCATGTTCTGGGCGTACACTTCCCCCATCTGGTAAGCTCCAATCGGCTTTGCCATGAGAAAAACAAGAATCAGCGACAGGAAAACCACTGCCGTCATAACACTTACATTCTCCCAGGAGGTACCTGAAAAGCTGCCCATGGACCAGTTGTGGAGATTGACAATGTTGGCATCTTCTGCAAATGTCACCACAAAATCAGTTATGGCGGAACAGATATAGCTAATCATCACCCCGCAGATAACAAGCATGGACATCTTCTTCACCTTACCGGAAATCATCAGGACAAATCCCATGGAAATCATGGAGCCTGCAAAGGCAGCCAGAATCATCCCCGCCGATCCGATGGAGATTCCCCTTCCCAGCAAAACTATCATCACAAGGGAAACCACCAGCTTTGCGCCGGATGAAATCCCCAGCACAAAAGGGCCTGCTATGGGATTTGCAAAAAACGTCTGGAGCAGAAAACCCGATACGGACAGCGCCCCGCCCAGTATCACGGCCGAGAGAATCCGGGGGAGGCGTATGTCCCATACAATGCGGTATGAGGCTGCCTCCCCTGTCCTTCTGAACAGAATTTCACCTATTTCCTCCACTGACAGATGCACACTGCCGGAATTGATGTTCCAGATAAATAAAAAGCACATCATGACCGCCAGAAGGGCAAATGAAATACTGTTTTTTATATAAGTACCTTTTATCATTCAGACTACTCCTTATTTAACGCAGCCGGTGCATATACCTGAGGCCTTCCGGCTCCTCCTCTGTCAGTATACGGTGGATATCCAAAATCATATCCCCCAGGCCCATGGTCTCCTGAAACAGGCTTTTCTCCGTACACCACACATTTCCCTCCTTCACAGCCTTAAAATCAGCCAGGAGACTGCTTTTCTCCAAAAGCTGGCTCAGATTGTCCAGCTCACCGTCTATGGTGCTGTTATATATAATATAATCCGCATCCCTGGCGGCGGCATAAAAGCTTTCCATCTGCATATTCATGGTGGACAGCGCGTTTTCATTTTCCGTAAGTCCCTGGGGCACATAGGTTCCTCCGGCCAGGTCTATCATTTCAGCCACATAATCCCCCGACTTCCTGACATTTACATAGCCGTTGGAACTGATATAGAAAAATGATACTGTTTTTCCGGTACTCTCCTGAGCCATGACAGGTTCCAGCTGCTTCACCTGTCCGGCAAAACAGCTGTTTGCCTGTTCCTCCCGGCCCAGCAGCACCCCATATAATTTAAGCCATTCCATCCTTCCAAGAGGATGGCGCTCGTAGCTGGAGCGCTCCACCAGAACCGGTATCCCCAGTCTCTCCAGCTGCTCCTTTACTTCCGGGGAATGGTAAATCATCGTGGATTCTACCGCCAGGTCACAGGACCCGGACAAAATCCGCTCATAGTCCGGCGCGTTGTATTTGCCCGCATAGAGCATCCTGCCATCTTCCATGGCTGACCTTGCCTCTTCTATGTACCAGCCGGAAGCATCTGTCCCTGACAGTGTAATCCGGTCTGTTCCATCCAGGCTGCAAAACAGGTCCATGGCCGAGGTCGCCGCCAGATAAATATTCTCCAGAGGCTGCTTTATGACCGCCACGTCACCCGGAAGGCCGGAAGGCTGTGATTTTCCTTCCGGCACCACCAGATAACGGCCGCTGTCCTTAATCGTTATCATTGCGTAACCGCCATCGTAATAGTCCACTGAAAATTGGTCCGCATAGAGAAGCTCCATACTGCCGGTTCTCTTTATGCCGCTCCAGCCTTCCGGAACCGGGGCAGGGGAGGAACCCAGGGACCGGTTATTCGCGACAGCCGGATCTGCCCCGGTCCGCCCTGCCGAGGAACAGCCTGTACACACTGCTGTCATAAGGATTCCGGCGGCGGCAATTGCCATTAATCTCTTTATCCGTCTCATCATTCAGCCTTTTTAATTGTGGTTGAATCAAACACAAGGGTATATTCCACCTCATGAGGTTCGCTCATGGCAATGGTATCCGCTATGACCGGCATCTTCCGGTCAAATACACGGACCGGAATCTCAAACGAAGAATTACCCCCGGTACTTATCAGATCCAGCCTCTCCCCGTCAACCTTCATATAATCATAGTTGGAACTGCCCCATGTAATAACCGCAAATGCATTGCCGTCCTCAACCCTAAGCGCCGCCGGCGTCTCCACAGACGCCCGGCCTGAACCGCCCTCCAGCCTGACTGCCACCGTATACGAACCATCTTCCAGCTTAAGGCTCTTCGCCGTAGCCGCCTCACCGTCGGCAAAGGCCTCTGCCGGAAGGGAGCCGGAACAAAATACCAGCACACGGTCATACCATGTTTCCTTTTTCCTGCTGAAGGCGCTGCAGTTAATTTCCTTGTCCAGCGCTTCCACCGGTACCTTGAAGGTGTGCTTTCCATCTGCATTCTCCACAAATGGAATAAAATCCGCCTCAGAAGCCTGCTCCGCCTCAGCCCCGGTTCCCATATACAGTTTCAGATAACCGGTCCCGCTCATGGTCATAACCGCGCTCATAGCGCCATCCTGCACCGTAAGTTCACACTCCGTAATCCGGAACATGCCGGAGCTGGAGTCCACCCTGACCTCATAGACCCCATCCTTCAGCGCATCCGCCGAAACCGGCTCCATTCCGTCTTTCACCGCATCCCCGAGGCTGCCTGACTCCTGGTTTTGGGTGTTTTTTGTCGGGGCATCATCATATGCCCCTCCGGCCAGTTCCGCTTCGGCCAGTTCCACATCGGCCAGTTCCCCCATAGAAGATTTTGCGGCGGCACTGGTATCAGCGGCAGCCGGCGCCTTTCCTCCGCAGCCCGAAAGGTTCCCTGCGCACAGCCCTATGGCGGCCAGGAGGGCACAGAGCTTCATTTTCATGTATATTACTTCCAATATTCCCACCTCTAAAAGGGCGATCAGCAAATTGCCCCGACCGCCCGTTTATTCTTATGATTTATTTTGTCAGACTGTCAACCGCTGCCTGAGCATGTTCTACAAAGAGCTGCTGGATTGCTTCCAGCTGGCCGAGTCCGTTGACAAGGCATGTCACTTCATAGCCCGCATCCTCAAACGCAGTCTTCCAGGAACCTTCTTCGTCTCCTGCCATATCATTGTTGGCATGGTCGCCTGCCACGATCATCAGCGGCTCCAAAACCACCTTCTTGTAGCTTCCTTCCTCCACCGCTGCCAGGACATCATCCAGGCTTGGCGCTGCTTCAACGGTACCCACATAGTAATTCTTATAACCTGCCTCTGTAAGCATATCCTGCATTTTTGCATATACCTGGTTGGACTCTGCCTCTGTGCCGTGTCCCATAAAACAGATGGCTGTCTCACCGTCATCATACTGTGCAGTTGCCTCTGTGACAGCCTTCATGACTGCCCTGAAATCATCCTCTGTGGTGAGAAGCGGCTTTCCGATTGCCACTTTGTCAAATGCGTCAGAATACTCCGCCGCCTCATTGACCAAATCCGTATACTCAAGTCCGTTCATCAGATGGGTGGGCTGAATTACAAGATTCCTGACACCGTTCTTCTCCGCGCGGTCAAGGGCCTCTCCTACATTGTCAATGGCAACATTATCCCTGGATTTTACGTGATCAATAATAATCTGGCTGGTGAATCCTCTCCTGACTGCGAAATCAGGAAATGCCTTCTCAACAGCGTCCTCAATGGCACCAATGGTCAGACGTCTGCTGTCATTGTAGCTGGTACCAAAGCTGACTACCAGAAGCTCATTTTCACCGATTCCATCCTGATTTCTGGCATTATCCTTTGAAGCATCGCCAGTATCGTAATTCTCCTCGTCAGCCTCCGCTGCCGCCTCTGCTGCCTCTGCTGTTGTCTCTGGTACTTCTGTTTTTGCCCCTGTGGTCTGCTCCGCAGTTGTCACTGCCTCAGAATCTTTGGCGGCATCTGCCGCCGTCTCCTTCTGCCCGCCGGGGCAGCCGGCTGCGGGCCCTGTGGGTGATTCC
>OCAE01001476.1_pt1 | contig 10504 bp, 9 predicted proteins | sample 1495581 | NCBI WGS metagenome assembly OCAE01 (sample SAMEA2580278, study PRJEB22360) | human gut metagenome | biome: human gut; feature: human-associated habitat; material: faeces | place: Denmark | collected 2008/2010 | reverse complement strand
TCGGAGATATCGGTACCTCCAGCTTCTACCCGCCTCACCATATGACGATGGGAGAGGGAGGCGCCGTTTACACGAATAACCCGATGCTGAACAAGATCATCCGGTCCTTCCGTGACTGGGGCCGTGACTGCGTCTGCCCATCGGGAAGAGACAACATGTGCGGTCACCGTTTCGACCGGCAGTTTGGCGAGCTTCCATTGGGGTACGACCATAAGTACGTTTACTCACACTTTGGGTACAACTTAAAGGCGACAGACATGCAGGCTGCCATTGGATGTGCCCAGCTCAAGAAGTTCCCGACCTTTGTGGAACGCCGCCGCCATAATTTTGACCGGCTTCGTGCCGCGCTTTCAGCGGTGGAAGAGCAGCTGATCCTTCCGGAGCCGTGCCCGAATTCAAAGCCAAGCTGGTTCGGTTTTCTTATTACCTGCCGGGAAGGCGTGGACCGGAACGGAATCGTGCAGTATGTAGAGTCGCACGGTGTGCAGACGAGGATGCTGTTTGCGGGCAATTTGACAAAGCATCCGTGCTTCGATGAGATGCGTGCAGAGAAGACCGGATACCGGATCGTCGGAGAGTTAAAGAACACCGACCGGATTATGGCCGATACGTTCTGGATCGGAGTCTATCCGGGAATGACGGATGCGATGATTGATTATATGGCCGAGACTATTATAGAAGCAGTAAAGAAAAACAGCTAAACGAAAGAAGCCCGGACGTGGGGATTCATATTAAGACGTTTCAGTGCTGCATTCACTGGTATCTGCACAATGCAGTACTGAGCATGGGGAGAAGGAAACCAAATGGAGAATTACGATCTTAAAAAAGTCCATGAGGCGAACCTGGCTATTTTGAAGGAAATTGACCGGATTTGCCGGAAATACAGGATAAAGTATGTTCTGGATGCGGGAACTCTCTTGGGTGCGGTGCGCCATAAGGGCTTCATCCCGTGGGATGATGATGCGGACGTGGCGTTCACCAGGCCGAATTACGACGCATTTTTGAAGGTGGTTAAAAGAGAACTGCCGGAGGGAATGACGTTGGTGGAGCCGAAGGATCTGCGGGACGGGAAGGCATTTTTCGATTTTACGGCCAGGATTATTTACGAGAAGAGCCAGATGCATGAGGATACGGAGGAGATGCAGTATTACGGAGGCAAGCTGAATCACCTTTGGGTGGATTTATTTACGATTGACGAGCTTCCCGCCAACAAGGCGGCATCCACCTGGACTCTGTTTCTGCACACGGCGATTTACGGACTGGCCATGGGACACCGCTATAAGCTGGACTTCGGAAAGTATGGCGTGATGGGAAGAATCTGCGTGTGGATACTGTCCACCGTGGGCAGGCTGATTCCCATGAGCGTCATCAGAAAGCTGCAGCATATGGCAGCGGTGAAGGACAGAAAAGGAAAGAGCCCCCTGCGCTATTACAGCAACTACCAGCCGGATTACCTGTATGTGACGCTTCAGAAGGAGTGGTGCGAGGAGACGGTGGATCTGCCGTTCGAGGACACCCTGCTCATGGCGCCTAAGGGATGGCATGAGGTCCTGACCTGGGTCTACGGGGATTATATGACCCCGCCGCCGAAAGAGGAACAGATACCCTCACACTCCAGCATGAAAATAAAAATCATGGATTGATTACTTAATGTCTACTAAGCGTATAGATTGATGGAGAATATTTCCAATCGGACATTATATCGACCGAATTCTACAATTTTTTTAGTTACACTAAAGAAAAAAGGAGGGATTCGGTCATGACGATATGTGAAGCAACCAGTAAGAGGATTGAGCAGCTATGCAGGCAGAAGCGTCTGACGGGATATTCTCTGACCTTTCAGGCAGGGATGCCACCATCAACCTTTAAGAGTATTATGAATGGAAAGAGCAAGAACCCCGGAATCTGCAACATTAAAAAAATCGCCGATGGCTTTGGAATGACCATCCGCGAATTCTTTGATTCCGATATATTCAATGATCTGGACCAGGACGATTAATTCGCCCTGGTCTTTTCTTTTTCGCTTTCATCTCCAGGTGTCTCTCCGCCTTCGCAGCGGTTTAAATATTCCCTCGCATCCTTAAAAAAGCTGAAGAGTATCAACAGAATAATGATTCCGATGGGGAATGCCGCGATGATGGATACGGTCTGCAGATTCGCCATCGAGTTCTCTGAAAAAATGAGGGCGATGGGGAACAGCATCAGCAGTATGGCCCAGAACAGCTTCACGTGCTTGTCGGGCTGGGCGTCGGACGGCAGTTCCTTGTAGGAATAGGACGAAGCCACCATAGTAAGGGCATCGAAGGAGGTGGCATAAAAGGCGATCATGGTTACAGCCAGCAGGATAAGCCCCAGCTTCGCCAGAGGAAGCGTCTCGAAGATGGCCATGATAGTCTGATATAAATCCCCGGTGGCTGCGTAGATGCCCATGACATCCAGATGTCCCTTCGTCTGCAGCGCCAGGCTGTAGTTGCCGAGTATGATAAAGGAGGTAAATGTTCCCGACAGTCCAAAGCAGTATCCGCCGAGAACCGTCTGGCGGATGGTGCGTCCCTTGCTGATGGTACCGATAAAGAACGGGGTGGCTACGCACCACACCATCCAGTAAGCCCAGTAGAAGATGGTCCAGTTCTGCGGGAAAGACGAGGTGCGCAGCGCGTCGGTCCATGTGGACATGCCGATGAAATTCTGCACCATGTTGCCGATAGCCGTAACTCCCGTCTCAATGGTATAGCGGGCCTCTCCGCCGCCGATCAGCACGTAGAGCAGCAGGCCGAAGAAGAGCCAGGTACAGGAGGCCGCCAGCTTGGCGATGCCCTTCATACCGAAATAAACGGTGATGGTGTAGACGACACAGATGATGACAAGGATAACAATTGTCAGCATGTTGGATTCCGGGATCCCGGTCACGCGGCTGATCGCCATGGAGAGCAGCGGAGTGGCCAGGGAAAATGTGGTAGCCGTCCCTGCCAGCAGCGCAAAAACGGCGATCAGGTCGATGACTTTTCCACCAATTCCATCCACGTGTTTTCCAAGGATCGGACGGCAGGCCTCAGAATACTTCTGTTTGGTGCGCTTCCTGACGTGAAGCATGAAGCCGAAGGCCACGGCCAGCACCATATAAAAACTCCAGGGAATCGGTCCCCAATGGAAGAGGGGGTAGGTGGAGGCCCAGTCCTGAAACGTCCCCATGTCCGCAATATGCGGTTCATTGGCATAGAGCACCCACTCGCAGAGCGAGTAGAAGAGAATGTCGGCCGCAAGGCCTGCCGTAAACATCATGGTTCCCCATTTGAAATTGGAGTACTGGGGCTTTTCTATATTCCCCAGCTTAATCTTTCCGTATCTGGAAAATGCCATGTAGAGTGAGCAGAGGAAGACGCCGAGTCCGATCAGCAGGTAGTAGCTGCCGAATTCATTGCCGAGGAAGAAACGGATCGACGAAAGCGTATCAGTCGATTTCTGCGGGAACACCATAAATAAAAGACAGAGTATAAGAACACAGACGAACGGGACGATGGTCGTAACCCAGTCCAGCTTCTTCATCAAGTATTTTTTTTCATCCTGGTCCATGATAGTACCTCCTAAATGTTCAAAAAAGTAAAATTAAATTTGATATTGAACATGATACCATGGTTATCCAGAAAATGCAAGAATTAATTGTGAAGATTTTCTGACTTTTTTCCAAAACCACTACAAAAATGATGCCGCATCCGATATAATAGCCTCGTGCAGAAAAAAGGAGGACTGAAATTGATCATGAAGAAAAAAGTGTTAATTATATGTGGAATTACGGCGATGCTGCTGGCTGGCTGTACCAAAAGTAATATTGTGACAGGAGGGCCTGCGGAGCCGGTATTTGAAACTCAGGAAGGGATTGTGCTGGACTGGGGACAGATCGGAGATGATCTGGATGAGGAATACTTAAATAACGAGGATTACCCAAAGGCGGTGAGCATCAATTACAGCGTGGATCCGGATAAGAAGACCATCGATTTAACGCTGATGATGAACGCGGGAGCCACACCGGAGGAGGCCGTGGCCTTTGCAAATGCGGTTGTGAGAACGATCAATGATGAGGCAGCAGTACAGGATTTCTCCATTGAGACCTCTACCGAGGATTCCTATGGCGGATTCTTCCAGGACTATACGCTTAATCTTATCGTTATGCCGGACGGCATGATGACGGATAAGTCCGTATGGCTGGTGAATATGACGATCCCGGCCGGTTCCAACGAGGCTATTGTGCCGGTAGAAGGTGCGAAGGTTATGGAGCCGACGTCTGCAGAAGAGGACATGGGGGAAGAAGTGGAAGAGAGCGGCGAGGAAAGCCAGGAATAATCGATTTACCAGGAACGTGCAGATATGAGAAACAAAAGGTGCAGCAGCGAATTTCCTATTCGCGTCTGCACCTTTTAACATCCTGAGAATCCTAAGATACTGCCAGGCCGCTGTGGTAGGAGTAGTTGCCCAGTTCCTTTAACAGCGCTCCATGGTCCTGATGAGAGAGCGGGGTGGCTGATATCAGCTCTTCATTAAATAAGTAGAATACGTCGCTGCATTTCCGCATGGACTGGTGGAAGAGATCCGGGAACGATGCCTGGGAAGCCAGACGTTTATCCCATGGATTACACCAGGTCTCGTGATCTAAGTTCATGGCTCTGACCGGATCCGGCGGTATGTCGGTTACCAGCTTCTTGGAAGCGATGGGATTTTTTAAAAACAGATTTTCCACCACGGCGATGCTGTTTCTTTTGCGGCTCCTGGGATCGGCCAGTGTGCGGCAGATATCAGCCTTTGGGGGCTCCTGGGACCGGCAGGTGTGCGCCAGCCGATGCGCATGGCCAGAATGGAGCGGGATACCATCCGGGGCGTTACGCGGAAATTGTTCCGGTAGTTGATCGGATAATAAGCTTCATTGATGCAGGATGAAAGGAAACCGGAGATAAACTGCGTTTCCAGTCCGTTTAAACAGATCGTGGCCGCCTGGTTAAACTGGGACGGCTTTTTCTTTTTGTATTTCATAAGAAGAAGGGCGTCGATATCATTCTCCAGCGTGGCATGAAGGCCATGGTAATAATTGCCGGAATTCTTAATGTCGTATTCGATCCGCCCATAAACGTAGGGATGGCAGATGGAATCCGCAACGTAGTGACAGAAATAGCCGCTTAAGTAGGAGATGGCCTGCTCACGCTGCTGCTTTGACTCAATGGTGGCCAGGTGGTTTAAGCATACGGCGAAAAAAGTGCTCACGTGGTTCTCGTGCATGTAGGAACCTACGTTTCGGTAGTCGCGGTGGCGCAGGATCGGAATGTTGTAGAAAAACATATCGGGGCCCTGCAGCCCTAGCTGATAAAGCCAGCGGTACTTGGAAATAATTCTTCTTAACTGGTTGTTCGGAAGATCATTGTATGCTTTGACGCCGAGTAGATAATGGGTGGTAAATCCAGGCATTTGATCACCTCTTGATGGAGTATTTGGGGGGACAGTCAGCGATAACCGGCGGTGAATCGAAGGGACTGACGTTCCCGGCAGAGAAGCCAAAACGCAGACGTTCCGGCCGCCCCGCCCTATACGCACATTATACCACATCCCGCGTCGCATGGTGTAATATATAGTGTGATTTTTAATGGAAATTTTATTCCTGTTTTATTTTTTATTCTTATATTTCTGTTATTTTGTGAGAACGCTTTTCTGATACTTTTTCGGAGACACTCCCGTATATTTGGTAAATGTTTTGGCAAAATTGGAATAATCGCTGAAACCGCTCCATTCACAGGCTTTGATTAAAGGATAGCCTGCGGATAAATACTGTTTTGCAGCGTCCAGCCGTTTGCAGATGATATACTGCTGGAGAGAGATGCCCATGCACTCTTTAAAACGCCTGCTGATATAGTGCCCATTGTGATGAAAAATGGCGGCCAGGGTTTCAATGGAGAGGTCATTAGTCAGCTGTTCGTGGATATAGGCGGTCAGATCGGAGACAATGGGCGGCATGGAGATGCTCGGTGCCTCTGGCTGTTCCCTGGTACGCAGGATTCGATTGATGTCAACTAATAATTGGCGTACGAGACAGTCTGCCAGTATCTCATCCCCGTACTGCTCCATCCGGAGCGCTTTTTCCAGCTCGTGGCTCTTTTTTACAAACGGGCCAATCTGATTTTCCGGCAGTGTAAAGACCGCATAGCCTCTGTTGCTTCCTTCGCCTCCGGCAATAATCTCCCCCAGGTCGGTCCCGCCCATGTTCAGAGTCTTAAAATAAGAAGCCCGTATATGGATATTGATTCGCTCGTAAATATCTTCACTTAAATATTCCAGCCGGTGGAAGACAGCGGGGCGGATAAAGATTCCTTTCCCTCTGGTCATATGGTAACCGTGCTGGTCAAAGTAATAGTTGGTCTCCCCGTTTAGCAGCAGGTAAATTTCATAATTGCCGTGGCTGTGGTAATCTGTGGTTACGCCTGCAAAACTGGTTTTATGCGTGCAGGTGATGTCCTCCGGGATTTCATGGGAAATAAGGTTGTAATCCATAGCGCGCCTCCCTTTTGCCTTACAGCCGGTTCTTAAGTACGATTCCGACTAAAATAAGTCCGATTATGCGTGGAAATGGTGTTATCTATATCATATAATGAAATCACCAAAGAGACAAGGAGGGGAACAAAGAAACATGGAATATTCAGATACAATTCAGAGCCTGATTACAGAGGAATCAGTTACATTATACTGGGACAAGCCGGTGGCATTTCCGAGACAGGGGTACTACAAGATAATTCTGGATGGAAAGCCGGTGGGAAGCACAAAGAAGACGCACTATACGATCGACGGCCTGGAGGCTGATACTGCTTATGAAGTGGAAATACAGCTGCTGGAGAAAGACGGAACTGGGGGAGACACCGGAGTACACAGAGAAATGATAGAATTGCGGACCGGAAAGAAAAAGGTGCGGATCGATATTACGCAGTCCCCATATTTCGCTTCGGGAGACGGGAAGACGATGAATACGGCGGTGATTCAGAGGGCGATTGACGACTGCGGTCCCGGGGAAGCCGTCTATATACCGGCCGGTATCTTTTTGACGGGTGCCTTAAGACTTCACAGCAATATGGAGCTGTACATAGAACGGGAGGGAATCCTTAAGGGTACTGCGAGGGTGGAGGATTACCTGCCGAAGATTAAGAGCCGTTTTGAGGGGCTTGAGATGGAGTGCTACAGCAGTCTTCTGAATCTGGGGGAACTGGATCATGACGGAGGCTATGGATGCAGAAATGTGGTAATCCGCGGTATGGGAACCATCGCTGGAGGCGGGAAAACGCTGGCAGAGAACGTGATTGCGTATGAAAAAGAACGGCTGAAGGATTATATTGCCTCCGTCGGAACACGGCTGAAAGAGTATGAAAAGGAAGATACCATTCCTGGAAGGGCCCGTCCGAGGCTGATCAATATCAGCAATTCCCAGGAGGTTGTCATTTCCGGCATCTCCATAGAAAATGGCCCCGGCTGGAATGTGCATATGATCTACTCCGACCGGATTACCACCCATGGCTGTGTGTTCCGTTCGGAAGGCGTATGGAACGGGGATGGCTGGGATCCGGATTCTTCCACCAACTGTACGATCTTCGACTGCGCCTTCTACACGGGGGACGACGCCATCGCCGTGAAATCGGGGAAGAATCCGGAGGGAAATATGATCGGCCGTCCAAGTGCGCACATCCGGATTTTTGACTGTAGGAGCGCCTTCGGCCACGGAATTACCATTGGCAGCGAGATGTCCGGAGGCATCGATGACGTCTCCATCTGGGACTGTGACATGAGCCGGTCCATGTGGGGCATCGAAATCAAAGGTACGAAAAAACGGGGCGGCTACGTCAGAAATGTGCGGGTCCGCGACTGTACGGCCGCCAGGATTCTGTTTCATTCTGTGGCCTACAACGACGACGGCGACGGGGCGAAGACGCCTCCGGTTTTCGAGCAGTGCAGGTTTGAGCGGGTTCATGTGCTTGGCGAATACCTGGACGATGACCGCAGATGGATTCCTTGCGAGGCCATTGAACTGTGCGGCTTTGAGGCGGGCGGCCATGAGCTGAGAGATATTACATTCCGTGATCTCTGACTGGGAAGCGGAAGAAATCAGGGGAAACAGGTGCTCACTCTGCAGTATTGTGATAATATTACCTTTGAGCGAATCCATACTGTTTTAGATGCAGAGCAGGAAGCAGAGGAGACGATATAAGAGAAAGAGGTGTGAGACCATGTTTCATGGAAAAATGAAGGCACTGACCTTCAGCTACGATGATGGCGTGACGCAGGACCGGCGGGTGGGGGGGCGAGTTTGCCGCTCTTTTACGGTGACGCAGGACCGGCGGCTGGTGGAGCTGTTTGACCGCTACGGGTTAAAAGCCACCTTCAACATTAATTCCGAACTGCTGGGAAAACCCGGTACCCTGTTGCGGGAAAATATGTGGGTAGATCACAATAAGATCCGGCCGGAGGAGGTTGGTGAGCTTTACAGGAATCACGAGGTAGCTGTGCATACACTGACCCATCCGCATTTGACGGAGCTGGAAGAGCCGGAGATCATCCGTCAGGTGGAGGAGGACCGGATAAACCTGGAGCGTCTTACCGGAAAAGCGGTTGTGGGGATGGCCTACCCTGGCGGCGGGGTCAACAACGACGAGCGGGTGGCGGCAGTCATACGGGATCACACGGCCATGAAATATGCCAGGACCATCACCTCCTGCGGCCACTTTGATGTGCAGCAGGACCTGCACCGGTTTCAGCCATCCGTTTATCATATCGAGTTTGACCGGATGACAGAGCTGGGAGAGGCGTTCCTGAAATTACAGCCGGATACACCGCAGATATACTATATCTGGGGGCACAGCTACGAGCTTGACTACCATGACACCTGGGGGAAATTCGAGGAATTCTGCCGGATGATGAGCGGCCGGGATGATATTTTTTACGGGACAAATTGTGAGGTACTGCTGTAGATAACGGAAATGCCGCGCGCCGGATACCCGGTGCCGCTGTTTGGTGTAACCGACAGCCTGTACCATGCATAGAACGTTGTCTCTCCGAATAAGTCTTAATAAAAGCAATTTGGAGCGGCATCGATGATACATAGAATTCATGAGCTTGTCTGGGGGCCATGGCTGCTGGTCCTGTTTCTGGGGATCGGCATTATTTATACGGTGAAGTCCGGTTTTTTCCAGATCAGGAGGCTGCCGTACTGGTGGAAGATGACCATCGGAAGCATACGGGAAGAGGAACTGGAAGAGGAAGGCGCCGTGACGAAATTCCAGACGGCCTGTACGGCCCTGGCGGCTACCATCGGGACCGGAAATATCGTGGGAGTGGCGACCGCGCTCACTGCAGGGGGGCCGGGAGCGCTCTTTTGGATGTGGGTGTCTGCCGCCATCGGCATGATGACAGGCTATGCGGAGACCATGCTTGGCATCCGTTACCGTTACCGGGATAAGAAAGGCAAATGGATCTGCGGTCCCATGGTTTACCTGGAGCGTGGTATGCATATGCCGTGGCTGGGAATGCTGTACAGCTTCTTCTGTGTCATGGTGTCTCTGGGGATGGGAAGTATGGTGCAGTCCAATTCCATCGCGGAAACCATCCAATATACGTTTGGGAGCCGCCCGGAGGTGGTGGGAGTAATCCTGACCGGCATCGTCTTTCTCGTGATTTTTGGCGGAATCAGCCGGATTGCCATGGTTTCCGAACGGCTGGTTCCTATCTCAGCCGGGGTTTACATGCTGTTTTCCATGGTGGTCATCATGTCGTGCTACGACCAGATCCCCGCCATTTTCGCCTCGATTTTTCACGATGCGCTAAAGCCTGGAGCAGCTGTATCTGGTGCTGCGGGATATGGAATCTCCAAGAGCCTTCAGTATGGCATGTCCAGAGGCGTGTTCTCCAATGAGGCCGGACTTGGCAGCATGGCCGTTCTGCATGGAGCGGCTGAGGAGACGACGCCGGAGCAGCAGGGCATGTGGGCCATGTTCGAAGTATTCTTCGATACCATTTTGATCTGCACCATGACGGCCCTTGTCATCCTCTGCATGACCGGGGGAGACGCGGCGGGCTCCGGATACGATGGAGCGGCTCTCACGGCCTACTGTTTTTCCAAACGGCTGGGCGGTCTGGGAGAGTACCTCGTGTCGGCAGCAATGATGCTGTTTGCATTTGCCACCATTATCGCCTGGTATTATCTGGGACGGCAGGCGTCGGGGTATCTGGCCGAACGGCTGAAGGAGCACGGCCATTTCCTGCTTCTCTCCCGGATTCTGCGGGGAAAGGCGTATACGTTCCTCTATCTGGGCGCGGTGTTCTTAGGCTGTGTGGCCAGACTGGAAACGGTCTGGGAGCTGTCCGATATCTGGAACGGCCTGATGGCGCTGCCCAATATTGCGGCTTTAATCTTTTTAATGAAGGAAGTAACCTTTCCCAAGGGAAAAGAGGGGGAAATACAGGCCGGAAAAAACTGATATGGCAG
>OCAE01001475.1_pt1 | contig 10519 bp, 10 predicted proteins | sample 1495581 | NCBI WGS metagenome assembly OCAE01 (sample SAMEA2580278, study PRJEB22360) | human gut metagenome | biome: human gut; feature: human-associated habitat; material: faeces | place: Denmark | collected 2008/2010 | reverse complement strand
TAATAGGTCGAGGGCTTAACCAAGTTGGTTTAGGTTGTCAGAAATGGCAGAGGAAATAAGAACGGATGAAAGATATGTACAATGTGTGGTTTTGAGGGTATATGCCCAGAAAGAAAAGCGGAAATCCTGATGATTGGGATTTCCGCTTTTTGGTGTTTTCAGAGAGGTATGGCTTGCATTTTAAAGACCTGACTGCTAAAATTATTGATGATACGATATTGATATGACACGAATATGACATATGACACGAGCAGGCAGAATTTTATAAATCAGCAGAGGGGGGATTTGATGATACATATAGCAATCGTGGAAGATGAGGCATTTTATGTTCAGCAGATCCAAAACTATATGGAACGGTATCGGCAGGAAAGCCGCAGAGAGATCTCGGTTACCGTGTATTCCGACGGGGAAGATATCCTGGATAATTATAAAGGCGATTACGACATTATCCTGATGGATATTCAGATGCGGTTCATGGATGGGATGACGGCGGCAAAGAATATCAGGAAACTGGATGATGCGGTCGTTATTATGTTTATTACGAATATGACTCAATACGCAGTGCAGGGATATGAAGTGGATGCCCTGGATTATATCATAAAGCCGGTGGAGTATTTTGCGTTTTCTCAGAAGTTAGAGAAAGCAGTCGGAAGAATCCGCCGCAGGAAGCGGTTCTATGTCACGATTCCGGTGGAGGAGGGGATTCAAAAACTGGATGTATCCTCCATTTACTATATCGAAGCCCGGGGGCATCAGGCTGTATACAGGACGGACTCCGGAGCGTATACGGCAAGAGCGGCGTTAAAGGATCTGGAAGGGGCGATGGAACAGCACGGATTTTACCGGTGCAGCAAAGGGTATCTGGTTAATATGAACCTGGTAGAGGGGATTTCCGGCGGAGACTGTATCATTCATGGTGAGAAAATACCGATTGGGCGCAGTAAGAAGAAAGAATTTATGGAATGCCTGATCCGGTACATGAATATGGAGGGAAACTGAGTATGATCAGTATCGGAATGCAGGCGGCAGATGATGCCGTCTGTTTTGCATTTCATGCAGATTTTAAGCATTTTATGCCAAACTTCGCATGGGAGAGGAACTTGTGGTATAGTAAAGCCAGAAAAATGACCGCAGGAGAGATTGCCTGCGCTTAAGAGTCAGAATCAAATGTGGGATGGTGTGAACTATGAAACATAGAGTTATCATTGAAAAAATGACGCTGGAAGAAAAAACGGCGGTTCTAAGCGGTAAAAATACGTGGGAGACCAGAGCGGTTAATCGTTTGGAAATACCGGCGATCGCACTGTCGGATGGGCCTCACGGGATCCGAAAACAGGCAGGAGCCGGAGATCATCTGGGGCTTAACGCTTCTTTGCCTGCCACCTGTTTTCCGACGGCGGCCACCATTGCAAACAGCTGGGATGAAGGGCTGGGAGAAGCGTTGGGACAGGCCCTCGGAGAAGAAGCGGCGGCTCAGGGCGTAGATATCCTCCTTGGTCCGGGATTAAATATAAAGAGGAGCCCCTTATGCGGCAGGAATTTTGAGTATTTTTCAGAGGATCCCTATCTGGCAGGGAAGATGGCTGCCTCTTACGTGCGGGGGATTCAAAGTCGGGGAGTCCATGCGTGTCCGAAGCATTTTGCAGTGAACAGCCAGGAGCTTCGCCGGATGGCGATGAATGCGGTCGTTGATGAGCGTACACTGCGGGAAATCTATTTAACCGGCTTCGAAATCGCAGTGAAGGAGGGCGGAGCCAGGTCCATCATGACCAGCTATAATCAGGTGAATGGGACCTATGCTAACGAAAACAAACATCTCTTACAGGATATTCTTCGGGGAGAGTGGGGATTTGACGGTCTCATCGTGACGGATTGGGGCGGTTCGAACAGCCATACGGCGGGAGTGGCGGCCGGTTCCGACCTGGAGATGCCGTCTCCGGGGCTGGACTCGGCGAGAGAACTCGCGGCGGCAGTCCTGGAGGGACGGCTGGCAGAAGAAGATCTGGATTCCTGCGTGGACCGGTTATTGGAGGCAGTGCTGACAGTGAAGGGAGAGAGAAAAACTTCCCGGACATTTGACCAGGAAACGCATCACTTATTAGCGAGAAGAGCGGCGGCGGAAAGTGCGGTCCTGCTAAAGAATCAGGAAAAACTCCTTCCTTTGAAGGCTGGGACGAAGGTGGCCGTCATCGGAGATTTTGCCGTGGAGCCGAGGTATCAGGGGGCGGGGTCCTCCATGGTGAATCCAATTCAGGTGGAGACCATGGAACGTGTAATCGGTGATTCCCAGCTCTCGGTGGTTGGAATCAGCCGGGGATATGAGCGGAATGGAGATCCGGATGATATCCTGAAAAAAGAAGCGGTGGATCTGGCGGAAAAAGCGGAGGTAGTCATTTACTGTCTTGGACTGAATGAACTGGGCGAGGCGGAGGGGCTGGACCGCAGCCATATGAGAATCCCACAGAATCAGATTGATCTTTTGGAAACACTGGCGAAAGTCAATGAAAATATTGTCGGTATTATCAGTGCGGGCGCTTCCATAGAGATGCCGTGGGAGAGAAACTGCCGGGCAATCCTGCACGGTTATCTGTCAGGGCAGGCCGGAGCCAGCGCCATGGTGGATATTTTGACCGGTGACGTAAATCCCTCCGGCCGTTTGAGCGAAACGTATCCGATCAAATACGAGGACACTCCATCTTTCCGGAATTTCCCCAGTACGGAGCGAAATGCGGAGTACCGGGAAGGGATTTACGTGGGATACCGTTACTATGATACCAGCATGGTGCGGGTCCAGTATCCGTTTGGATTCGGGCTTTCCTACACGGAATTTTCTTATTCGGATTTGCAGGTGGACGAAGACGGCGTAACCTTTACCGTGTCCAATGACGGAGATTGCGGCGGCGCAGAGGTGACACAGCTTTATATTGGCCTTCCGGAGTCTGCCATTTTCCGGCCATATAAGGAATTAAAAGGATTTAAAAAGGTATTTCTGAAGGCAGGGGAAAGGAAAAAGGTGCGGATCCCATTTGACGATAAGACCTTCCGTTACTGGAACTGCAGGACGAACAAGTGGGAGACGGAAGGCGGGAATTACCTGGTTATGGTAGGCGCCTGTGTGGCAGATATCCGACTGTCAGGAAGGCTTGAAAGAAAGGGTACCACCGGGGAACTGCCCTATGATAGAGAGCAGCTGCCATCCTATTATTCCGGACTGATTCAGCAGGTGGGGGAAAGGGAATTCGAGACACTTTTGGGCCATCCGGTTCCGGATGGAAAATGGAGTGGGGAACTGGGGATTAACGACGCGATTTGCCAGATGTACTACGCAAAAAGCAGATTGGCCAGGCTGGCCTACCGCTGTCTGACAAAGCGGAAGAAGAAAAGTGAGGATAAGGGGAAACCGGACCTGAACATCCTGTTCATTTATAATATGCCTTTCCGGGGAATTGCGAAAATGACGGGAGGCATGGTGAGCATGGAAATGGTAAATGGGATCGTCGAGATGGTAAATGGACACTTTTTTTCGGGATTAAAGGTCGTGATTGCCGGATATATCCGTAATTCGACAGCGAACAAAAGAGAGGAAGCCAGATTGAGATAGATATGGTATCATTTACAAAAGCAGAACGGGGGACGCCAGCCTGTGAAGGGTCCCCCGTTTTGCTTTTTGTAATTTTCGGGGTCAGTCTAATTTCTTTTCCAGTTCTTCTCTCAGCCGATTGAAAAAGAGTTTCGCAGCCGGAGAAAACGTCTGGTATTTTTTTGTGACAATAAAGAGATCCACTTTTAAGGCCGGCGACAGAGGACGGAAGGTGAGATTACGGCTTCCTTCCGTATTGACCAGATTAGCAAGACAGAGCGCGTAGCCCATTCCCTGCTCGACCATGAAGGTAGCGTTGTAAATAAGGCTGTAGGTTGCCACAATATTCAGCGTGTCAAATATCTCCCCGAACAGCTCAAGGCGCTGGCGGCCGCTGTAGGCCTGTGCGGAAGCAATAAGCGGAAGCCTCTGTAAATCGTCAAAGGATACGGTCTCTTTCTCCGCAAGCGGACAGTCTCTTGGCATCAGAAGTCCGTAGCTGTCACTTCTCGCCAGATTCAGATAGTCGTATTTTTCATGCTGCATGGGCCCCAGCAGAAGTCCCAGATCCAACAGCCCCTTGTCCAGCCGTTCCATTACCGCTTCGGCGTCTCCGCTGAATATATGAAAATGGACGTGCGGATAGTCATTCTGGATTCCCTTGAATATTCCGGTGATAAATTCCATAGCCGGAGTTTCCCCGCATCCCATATAGATGTCACCGCTGATCAGCTCCTCATCCGTGTGAAATGCCGATTCTGTCTTTTCCATCAAATTTATCATTTCCTGCGCCTTGCTTCGCAGATAGGCGCCTTCTTCTGTAAGCGTAATCTTTTTCTTCCCTCGTATAAGCAGTTGTTTTCCCAACTGTGCTTCCAGTTCCATCATCTGCTTGGAAAGCGTCGGCTGGGTAATGTGCAAAGCATCGGCGGCTTTCGTTATGCTCTGTTCTCTTGCTATGGCAAGGAAATAGGAAAGCAGTCTTATTTCAATCATGGAATCACCTCTTTTGTATCATCATAGCAGGAAAATACCATTTCAGTCAACTATCTGCAGAAGACAAAATACCATTCCTTTTAGCTATGCAAATACATTCTACATAACTATTTGATATTTAATGAGAACTGTTCTATGATACAGATAGCCATTCACTACATATCGTTACCAACAAATTAAGAGAGGGGTCGTAATCATAAGATGAGAGATACAGCAGTATTTTTGTGCACGCTTATGCTGGTTTTTGCCGCTTGCGGATGCAGCAGGACACAGGCGGCTGATTCGCCGCCGATTTTGCAGGAAGAGGAAATGGCGGATAAAGGAGGGGGGCAGATGAGAGTTTATGTTACATCAAACGGAAACACAATCGTTTATGGGCTGAATGACAGCCAGGCGGCGATGGATTTATATGCACAGCTTCCCCTGACCATTGAAGTGGAAGATTACAGCACGAACGAAAAAATATTTTACCCGCCTGGGAAGCTTGATGCTTCTGACGCTCCTGTGGCTGATGCAGGGAAAGGTACTCTGGCCTACTATGCACCGTGGGGAGATGTGGTGATGTTCTATGATTATTTCGGGAAGGGCAGCAGTTTATATGAACTGGGCACGGTGATATCCGGTGAGGAGTTTATAGAAGCTTTATCGGGGAGTGTTGAAATTACGGGAGAAAAAGAGACGGCACAAGAGTGAAGATTGCAGGATCAGAACAGGAGAGAGGTGCAAGCGATGAGAAAATTGCGGCTGAATAACGGTACTGAAATGCCCCAGATGGGTTTCGGTGTTTTCCAGATCACAGATCAGAAGCAGTGTGAAGAAAGTGTTTTGACGGCTTTAAAGACGGGCTGCCGCATGATTGATACGGCTGCCTGCTATGGAAATGAAAAAGCAGTAGGTAATGCGGTTTTGAAAAGCGGAATTGCCAGAGAGGACGTGTTTCTGGTATCCAAGGTCTGGATACAGGATGCCGGTTATGACCGTACGATACGGTCTTTTGAAAAGACGCTTGAGAATTTACAGACGGATTATCTGGATTTATACCTGATCCATATGCCGTATGGAGATTATCACGGCAGCTGGCGGGCGATGGAAGAATTGTACCGTGACGGCAGAATAAAGGCGATCGGGGTCTGCAACTTTGAGGCCGACCGTCTGGTGGATTTAATCCTGAGTCATGAGGTGATGCCGGCAGTGAACCAGATTGAGATGCATCCGTTCTGTCAGCAGAGAAAACTGCGGAAAGTGATGGAAATGTACGATATCAGGACGATGGCCTGGGCTCCGTTTGCGGAGGGAAGAAACGGAATCTTTCAAAATGATACTTTGGCCGCTGTCGGCAGTGTTTATTATAAGACACCGGCTCAGGTGATACTTCGCTGGCTCATTCAGGAAGGAATCGCTGTAATACCAAAGTCTGTACACCAGGAGCGTATTGAGGAGAATTTCATGGTGGACGACTTTCAGCTTGCGGATGCAGAGATGGAGAAAATCAGAGATATGGATACCCGTGACACCATGATACTCGCGATCCGAAGCCTGGATGAGGTATACCGGCTTCATGAGATCCGGTTTGAGCAGTGAAATGCGATTTGAGGGAATTATTCGTTAAGCAGATAAGTTTGCAGATAAGTTTACAGATAAGAGGTGGAAGGATGAAAAAATATAGAGCTGTTATCGGACTGGTATTTGTATTGATGTGCTTTCTGGCGGCATGCAGTCCCCAAAAAGATGCAGCGGCGGCTGTGAAGTCTGTGTCCTCAGACACCGTGCCTGTGCAGGTGAAAAGCGTAAGCGGGACTGAGGAGGAGACTACGGTAACACAGGCGGATGAACCGTCAGAAAAAAGCGTTCTAATTGCGTATTTTTCTTGTACAGGAACAACGAAAAAGGCGGCAGAATATGCGGCGGATCTTCTGGGAGCCGATCTTTATGAGATAAAGGCGGCAGAGCCCTATACGGAAGAGGATTTAAACTATCGTGACAGCACCAGCCGCACCAGCCTGGAACAGAAGGATGCTTCTGTCCGTCCGGCTATTTCCACTGGTGGATTCATGGGGCAGGATACGTCAGGCAGCGCTGACTTAAGCTTGTCAGAATATGACGTTATATTTCTGGGGTATCCCATCTGGAACGGCCAGGCTCCCAGAATTATCAATACATTTTTGGAAAGCTATGATTTATCGGGGAAAGCTGTAGTGCCGTTTTGTACCTCTGCCAGCAGCGGGATCGGTTTAAGTGCTGAAAATCTCAAAGGTTCCTGCTCTGAAAGCACAGTCTGGTACGATGGAATCCGGTTTGGCAGCGCGGTGTCCGCGGATGATGTGGCTGAGTGGATTCATGAGCTGGTTCTTCCGGACAGACAAGAACGGTGATGGTATGAAAGGTTATCTGGATAACGTTGATACGGTCGAACGGAACCTGAAAGATGCCGGGTGTGATGAAACTCTGGTAAAGGAGTTTATAAAATTGATAAAGACAGGCGAGAGAAAAAGACAGCTCAGAATGCTGGAAAAGCATAGAAGTAACCTTCTGGAAGAGATACATAAGAATGAAAAGAAGATTGAGTGTCTGGATTATCTGGTCTGTCAGATGGAGAAGAAAATGGGTAAAAAGATTGTGGTATTGTCAACCAGCCCGCGAATGGGCGGAAATTCTGAGATGATGGCGGATGCATTTATAAGAGGAGCGGCCGAAGCAGGCCATGAGGCGGAGAAGATACATCTCTATGATAAGAAAATAGAATTCTGTAAGGGCTGTCTGGCCTGTCAGCATACGGGAGCATGCGTCATTCGGGACGATGCGGCAGTGATTGTGGAACAGATGCGCCAGGCTGACGTACTGGTATTTGCAACTCCCATCTACTTTTATGAAATGTCAGGTCAGATGAAAACTCTTCTGGACCGGACCAATCCTCTGTTTCCAGGAGAGTATGCATTTCGTGATATCTATCTGCTGGCCGCTTCGGCAGATCAGGAGGCATCTTCCATGGATGGGGCTGTAAAGGGACTGGAGGGCTGGATCAGCTGCTTTGAGGAGGCACACTTATCCGGTGTGATCCGGGGGGCAGGAGCCGACAAAAAAGGAGAAATTGAAAATGTACCGGAGGCCTTAAACGCTGCTTATGAGTTTGGAAGGAATGTATAGACAGCAGTCTTTAATCCGGAGAAAATGTGGTGACAGAACGTGGTGACAGAACCAGGTGACAGGATCAGATGACAGAAAGAAAGGAATCAGGATGAAAGTAATAAAACAGGAATTTTTAACGGGTGAAAGGGCGTTATTTCAGGGGAAGGACTTGAAAATCTGCGATACGACCTTTGCCGATGGGGAATCCCCTTTGAAGGAGAGCAGAAATATTGAACTGTACGGAAGCATGTTTAAGTGGAAATATCCGTTATGGTACAGCCGTGACATTAAGATGGAGGATTGTGTACTGTTTGAGATGGGAAGAGCCGGGATCTGGTATACCGAGAATATTTCCATGAAAAACTGTACCATCGATGCGCCAAAGACATTTCGCCGCGCGTCGGATATCCGGCTCACCCATGTAACCATGCCGAACGCAGGAGAGACACTGTGGAATTGTGACCGGGTTACCATGAATCAGGTGACGGCAAGAGGCGATTACTTCGCCATGAACAGCAGGAATATGGTGATAGACGGCTTTGAACTGACAGGGAATTACTCTTTTGACGGTGTAAAACAGGCGGAGATCCATAACGCCAGGCTGCTCTCAAAGGATGCGTTCTGGAACAGTGAAAATGTAACCGTTTATGATTCCTTTATCTCCGGTGAGTATTTAGGCTGGAACGCAAAGAATCTTACCCTGATTAACTGCACGGTTGAGAGCAGTCAGGGCATGTGCTACATTGACAATCTGGTCATGAAAAACTGTCGTCTGTTAAATACGACGCTGGCCTTTGAATACTCCACCGTGGACGCAGAGATAAACAATACGATTGACAGTGTCTTAAATCCCAGCGGCGGCAGAATAAAGGCGCAGGGAATCAAAGAGCTGGTTATGGATGCATCCAGAGTGGATGTGACAAAAACTGCTGTTCAGATGCAGGAGCTGAGGGAGGCGGTGTAAGATGTCCCATGATTTTGATAAATTGACAGACCGGCGTGGAAGTAACTCTTTAAAATGGGATATCACGGAACGGGAACTGCCTATGTGGGTGGCGGATATGGATTTTGAAACCGCACCGGAGATTACGGAAGCGCTGAAAAAACGGGCGGAGCACGGAATCTTCGGTTATACCACGGTGCCGGAGGCATGGCGGGAGGCGGTCGCCGGATGGTGGCAGCGGCGTCATAACTTTGAAATGGATCGGGATTGGCTTGTATTCTGCACCGGTGTGGTGCCCGCTGTTTCCAGCGCGGTCCGTAAACTGACGACAGCGGGGGAAGCTGTGCTGGTACAGCCTCCGGTCTATAACATTTTCTATAATTCCATCTGCAACAATGGCCGCAGGGTCATTGAAAACCGGCTTTTATACGATGGGAAGAGTTACAGGATAGACTGGAAGGACCTGGAGAACAAGCTTAAGGATCCTCAGACTGCACTGATGATTCTCTGCAATCCCCAAAATCCTACCGGATCCATCTGGAGCAGAGAAGAGCTGGGAAGAATCGGGGAACTGTGCGCCGCCAATCACGTTACGGTGATTTCCGATGAAATTCACTGTGACTTAACCGAGCCGGGATACGACTATATTCCATTTGCATCGGTATCAGAGGAATGCGCACAGAACAGTATTACCTGCATTGCACCGACAAAGGCGTTTAATCTGGCCGGTCTGCAGACTGCGGCGGTTGCGGTGCCCAACGAATACTTAAGGCATAAGATGGAGCGGGCATTAAACAACGATGAGGTGGCGGAACCGAACGCATTTGCCATTGACGCGGCGATTGCCGCATTTACACAGGGAGAGGAATGGCTGGACGATTTGAGAAACTATCTGGCAGAAAACCGCCGGATCGTCAGAAGCTTTCTGGAACGGGAACTGCCCAATGTTTCTCTTGTGCAGTCCCATGCAACGTATTTGCTCTGGCTGGACTGCACAAGAGTGCTTGGGGACGCGGCGGAGCTGTGCCGTTATCTCCGCAGGGAAACGGGCCTTTACCTGTCGGCCGGCGCCGCATACGGCGGGCATGGAAACCAGTTTCTCCGTATGAATATTGCCTGCCCCGCGTCGAGAGTGGAGGAGGGGCTAAAGCGCCTGAAAGCGGGAACAGACGCTTATGAACAGTATACAGCGGAATGCTGTTAAAACGACGGCTGTCATTTATTTCGCAGTCAAATCCCTTTGTGCCCTTGCGCCGGCAACCTCTTCCGGAGACTTTTCGCGGAGACGCACCGCACCACGGTATCCGTCTCTGGTAGGAATCCTGTCTCCCGAGGAGAGACGTTTTTTGGCAAGCTCTATTTCGTCTTTGTACTGTGGGAGCCACTGCTCCTGAGCTACCAGCATTTCGTCAACCATCTGCCAGATTTCCGGCGGATTGCAGACGGCGCCGGTGAGCGGGTCCATTAAGGCGGCCTGTTTCAGAAGGGTGACGTCTCCGGCGGCTGCGGCTTCCACCGACAGGCGCTGTACCCAGACGGACTGGGAGCACACGGCAGCAGGGCCGAGGGGAAGATCACCAATTTTCGGTACACTGATGCCGTTTCCGTCTACGTAGCAGGGAACCTCGACCACACATTCATAGGGCAGGTTGGATATGCAGCCTTCGTTCATCATATTGAAATGGCCGCGGTACATGCGTCCGGTTTCCAGGGATTCGATGATGTAGGAGCCGTGTTCCAGGCCGCGGTCGGAGCCGTCGTATTTTTTCGCCGGCTCAGCCAGAATTTTTGGATAATCGGTTTCAAACCAGCGGCGTTTGCTTGTGTGTGATAAAGAAGCAATAGAAGTGTAAAATTTTTTTGCCGTTCCCATC
>OCAE01001472.1_pt1 | contig 10548 bp, 11 predicted proteins | sample 1495581 | NCBI WGS metagenome assembly OCAE01 (sample SAMEA2580278, study PRJEB22360) | human gut metagenome | biome: human gut; feature: human-associated habitat; material: faeces | place: Denmark | collected 2008/2010 | reverse complement strand
CAGAGTTCGGCACCGGCAACAAAGAAATTGAGCAGATAATCGGACAGGCGGAGGCGTTCCTCAACGCGCACGGGCTGAGCCGGTTCGCGCCGCTGCCGTATGACTGCCGGGATATGCCGATACGGGATCTGGCGGGGTACAGGAAGAAAGGGGATCACGACAATGACCCGATTGTCTTCTACACCTTTCCGGCGGCATTTGAGAAAGAAATCTCTCAGGGCGTGAATTATAAACAATTTGCCGAAGTGCTGAAAACAGCCGGGATGCTGATACCGCCGTCCAGCGGCAGAGGCTATCAACGGAAAAGCCCGAGAATAGACGGGCGGCAAATTAACGTTTATGTGCTGCGGTTTATGCCGGAAACCTCAGACCCGGAGGATGAAAGTTAATTTAATGTTAAAAGATGACATCTCAAAGTATCACCGGAGTGTCTTCAGATAAAAAGCGCTATACGTGAAAACAGTGTTTTAGTGTTGGTTCAGTTGGTTCACTTAATAAGGTGTATTGATTTATAAGGAAAATAGCCTTTTTTCTGAACCAACACTGAACCAACACTGAACCAACAAAGGGCTGTTTTGAACCAACAAACGGGCATTTTGAACCAACACTGAAAATCAGCCGCTTCCCCTCTGGCTGGCAGTGACGGGAAAGAATGTTGGTTCAGTGCCGGAGTATGTTGGTTCAATCGGGGGCAATGTTGGTTCAGTATTTTGAAATAAATCATTTAAAAACAATTATCTTTACAAATTGAACCAACTGAACCGACTGAACCGACACCTGATCGCGTATTTATATAAAAAAATAAAACGGGAATAACGAAAGTGAGCAGAGAAATTCTCACCTTAAAGAAAAGTAACAAAGCGGTAACAATTCAGGCCGATACCAGCGCACCAAAAAGCGCACAGAATAAAACGCAGCAGGAAGCCCTGCAGCAACCGCAGAAGAAAAACAAGACAGAGGCTCACGCGAAGAAGCGGAAACGCCGTACAGACCGGATAGCGAGGCACTGGCCTGTATTCATCCTGCAGGGAGCCAGACCGCTGGCAATCGGTATACGGGAACAGATGATTGCGGATGCTGAGGCGCGGGGGCTGGATATTACCGTCTCACACATCAAAAAGGGGCTGTACGACTACATAAACCGCAGGGTGTATCTGAAATCCCTTACTCTGGGCGGCAGTCGCTTTGATATGACCGGACAGCCAAACGGAGAAGTAACACCGGAACAGCAGCAGGACGCACAACGGAAATTGGATAAGTGGGACAGTGCCAAAACCCGCAGGAGAGAGAGTGAGGTGAGTCTGTGATAAACGATACCAAAGCGGAATCGCTGGAAAATGCCGGACTGTATTACAGAGCAGCGCGGCGGTGGTTGGAGGTGTTCGACCGCTGTCAGGATGAACAGAGACGCAATTACGCAATAGAACAGCGTGAAAGATGCCTTATTCTGGCAGGTAATCCGGCAGAAGCAAAAGCGCGGCGCAAGCGGGGATACAAAGCCCGTCACCGCCTGTAGTAATAACGGAGGCTGACCATGCAGAAAAGCACAAAGAAACAGACTAACCGCTACTTTAACGGTACACCGACAACACGCCTGATAGTGACCTGTGAGCAGTCTGTCATTGACGCGGTAGATAGTCACATTAAGCGCGGCAGGTATACGCGAGGCAACCGTGCAGAGTTTGTCAGACAGGCAATCATTGAGAAGTTACAGCGTGAACTTTGATGATTTAGACACCAGTACGCGCACGCGCACGAGCCTGACAGCTTTGATGATTTTCGGACACCGCAGGAAGCCCGTGAATGCGGGCTGAATAGCGACAAATACAGACCGTAAATCTTAACAAATCCTAACTAAAATGGGGTTTTGAGAGTCTGCCACGATTATCAGGGCGATATTAATGATTGCTCAGTATGAAAAATATACGATATCCTGCTGACCAAAGAAAAATATAATGACTTTCCTGACTGAGTTTCACTTATGGGTTAATATTCTTACGTGATAATAACTAACCCAGAGATAATACAATGTCAGGATACCGGCCTAATATATTCGGAAAAGCAATGGCGATTGATGGTGACAAAACCACAACAGGAGCCACCTGTATCGCGTCGTCAAGCATGATAAAATACAAAGGTACACCAGCGGTGATTGTCGGCGACCTCACCACCCCCTGCCCGCAGTGCAAACAGACCGGCACGATAGCAACCGGAGACAGCCGGATGATGAATAACCGCAAACCACAGGCCGTTGACGGTTCAATCGTGCAGTGCGGCTGCCCTTACGGCTCCAATACCATTATTGCGGCATCATACAAAAATGCCGGCACATTTAAATTTTCGCCATTTTCGCCATTTTCGCCACAGGAAACTTCATCATGTTACAGTCAGTATAATGACCCGCAATATGACCGTTCTTTTCGGGAATATGCGGATCCGGTTTCTGACGAACAAGACAACCGAATCAGACTTGACGCCCAACGCTTAATTGATTGCGCCGCTGAAATTTGTGAAAAACACCTGTGTTACCCGGAAGTCAAAGCCGAGTTCAAACGGGAAATTCAATCCGCTGCCGATGATATTGTTCAGCAGGTCGAATCAGGACAAATGAGCTATGAACAAGGTTCAGCGGAACTGAAAAAAGAAGAAAAAAGCTTACTTGAACAATCCATTGACTGGGTTATTAACGGGTTATCTATTCTCGGTGGTTTAGGTATGACAGTAGCAGGGTTCGCGCTATGCACAACCGGGGGAGGTTGTCTGATTGGTGCCCCGCTTATGGCTCACGGCATAAATGGTATGTATGAAGGGGCCATGGGTTTCTATGAAGGACACAGTAACGTACAGGGGCCTCTCAGGGAAGGGTATAAGGCCACAGCGAAACTTCTTGGTTTTAATGAATCGGTAGGAAACCTCGCTTATGATCTTGTTGATATGGGGATATCCATACGCGGAAAATTACAATTGGTTCCGAAATTAACAACACGGTATGGTGAAAAAAGAAAAATAAAACCATTTGTGCTGTACCATTACGGACGGAAAGATCTGGATTATGCGGTTCGACAAGCTAATAAATTTTTATTAAGCCTAGAAATTGCCGGTGATGTAATTAATTTTTTAAAAATAAAAGATGATATAAAAAATGCGTTTATTCTAGATAAAGAAACAGGAACAATTATGTTAACTGTAGCAGAGCCTGAAAAAATAACAAATGTAGAATATATAAAAGAACATTGCAGTATGGTTATTACTATCATAGGATCTGATAATGCGCCATCATCATACTATATGTGTAAAGATAAAAATGGGAATCGCTATGATGTAAGCAATGATGGAAACTTAATAACTGAGTGAGTGTGAAATGGAAATTAAAATATATGTTTTTTTTGTTCTATCACTTGTTAATATTATTTTGTTTTTTAAAATGAACAAAAAAAAAGAAAAGACCATAAAGTATAGAATGTGTATTTTTTATTTCTATTTAATGTTTTTCGTATATGGAGACATGCTTTTATCTTTAAAGTCTGGCGATATACCGCCGTATTTCACGCTATTTGTATTCGTAACGTTAATGATTGTTATAAATGCTATTTTCTTAACTATTAAAGAATGATGAGCATTAATCAATGGTTAATAGGAAGATGGATGCTAAAATATATATTTTCTTTGTTTTTCAGTTATTAATGTTTTTCTTTTTATATTAATGGAAAAATAAATGTATAACTAAATTCTGTTAAAAATGGCTCATTGATTACAAAATCATACTGTACTCGGTGAGCCACACCTTAAAAAATCTATAAATGTTTCCGGTGCGCATGTATCGGAATGTATCGGTATTTTGCGCAAAGTGTAGGCAGGTACGAACTATCACAAAGCCTTTATCCATAAGGCGCGAAGCAGGATTGCGCATTATTTTTATGTAGAGAAATGTCGAGGTGAAACTGCGCAAAACGAAACCTGCAAACTGCGCACTGCGAACCAAATGCGAACCTCGATAAAGTCAGGTATGACGCAGGGTAAGGACAAAATCGGCACCATATTGCGCACAGGAAGATGTACAGAAATGCTAAGGTTAAATTGCGAATTGCGGGCGCACTGCGCAAAGTGCGAACCACCCTGAACGCTAGTGTTGACGTGGGTTTGATGATAATTGCGCACGTTTTGATATAGAGATTTATTGAGGTCGGCTGCGCAATGTCGGCGGAAAACAGCGTTTAAAACTGCGAATTGTGCACCACTCTGCGCAAAGTGCGAACCGAATGCGAACCTGTCACAAGCCTTGTAACATAAGGGATTAAAGAGAATTAGACTCGGCAGCATGCGCAAAAAAATGCTAAGATTTGCTAAGGTGATTCGCAGTTAAAAAGCCAAGAATTACAGGGGTAATTAACCGTTGAGCTTCCCGGCAATATCCTTGTGCCGCTTCCATGCTGAATAGATATCCTTGTCCCACGCTTTACCGGCCTTTGTCTGATAGCCAGCCTCGTTAATCCGTTCAGCAATGACACGCCCGTTATCGATCCCCTCAGACAGCACCTGATTTACCACAGCGACGATAGCCGGTTCATTGTAGGCGTGCGGCGGGATATCGGCTTTACCTGCAATCAGTGAAGCAGCGGCGGATTCCAGTCTTTCCACCAGCGTCAGCATACGGGCATCAGGATTCCCCTCTGGACGGTTCAGCTTCTCGTTAATGGCTGAGACTATCCATGATGTTTTATCGTTGCCGGAAGCTGTTACAGCGTCATTAAACACGGTCTGGAGTTCCGCGGGGAGACGAAAAGCGACAAGGTTAGAATTGCTCATGTAAAAAGTCCTTTTACTGGTGATTGCTGGATATTATACCAGTGTATAACACCGTTATACAGTTCAGATAGTAAACTGATATCAATCTAACTCTTTGTTAAAAAAGCAAAGCTCAGATTTGCGCTTTGTACCGTTGTGATTATCGCAATAGCCGGAAAGGGAGACAGTTGTAATCTGTATCCGGTACAGAAAAGCACAGATTTGTTGTTTTGGTTTCGGGATTGAAAGCAAAGGATTGCCCGCCAGAGGAAAGCCCTCAGACGTTTACAAATGTTAACTTTTAAACCGGATGCCGGAGAGTGCTGATGTTGACAAATGTTGACATCGGAACTTGTCAAAACTTGACATCAAGAAACCCGGTTGTTGTGAAATGTTGTGGTTAAAAGCTGTCACCAGAACCGGATAAAACCAGACATCGAACAGCTGCCGGAGATGGATCAGCCATGCGTGATTACTGGCTTTACCGTCACTGGTACGCAGACAATACGCACCAAAATAGCTTGTATGCTCCTGCGTACCGGACAATCACCGGACAGAACACCAGCTTATGCCACGCTATCCGCAGCCGGTATCAGGACAATGACCGGACAGGAGGCACCGGTATCGGTGGCTCATGCCAGAATGCTAAATCACACTCTGGATAAATATCAGCACGTTAAGCCATATCACCCAGCGCGGGACAAAGTGACGGCCTCGGGGAACGGCAAGATTACGGCAAGGATCAGGGCTATATAACGGTGAGATTACGGTGAGGGGTAAGGGCGAGATTAGGGCAAGGAAACGGTAAGATTACGGTAAGGTTTTACATGCGGGATTATCCCGTATCATCGTTGGTCATTGATTCAGTGACCAATGGCAGCAGTGTTTCTGGTTTTGTGACAGAATTAATCTAAATCAATGAGTTATACTATCCGCAGTTTCAGCAGCCAGCAGGTGAACCATGCGTACATACCGAAAAGCAAAGCCCATCACAGCCACAGTAACCGGCACTGTCACTAAACCACCTCAGCGGGTTAAGACGGCGACCGGTAAGGTAATGGCAACAATGATCATTCAGGCAGAGAGCGAACGCCGCAGCCCCTATCCGCTGAAGCTGGTGGCATTTGATATTAACGCGCTGGAACTGATGGCCTGCCGGAAAGGGAGCCGGATTGTTGCTACTGGTCGGCATGAATGGTTTAACGGGTATCAACTCACCGGGGCGCAGATAGCCACCTGTTAGTAAAAGTTAGCATCGTCGGATTTGAAATCGGGAAATTCAAAGGTGAGGAATCCCGACTTTAAAAGTGACAGTAATCTGCCATTTAACTGACCCGATATTATCGGGGAGCCTTTGAACTAACCCTCTTAAAGATGGTAAGTTAGTAACTGAAACTCTTAAAGAGATGTGGTTCAACAGAGGCAGTGGAAAATGACGGTAAGGTTACGGTAAGGATTCTGTCTGGACGGTAAATCCACCAGCGGGCACAAATCAATCAATCAGATGTTACACTCCGATTTAGCGTGTACCCAAGGGTGTACCCCTAGAAAACATTGAATAGCCAGAATCCAGTAACCACAAGCCTTTGAGCCACCTACTCAATGAATAGATCCAACATTGAGTAATACATAATACTCACAGCCCGCTGAAATACGCGGGCTGTGAGACTGTTTTAATTAAACTTCCTCTTTCCTCACAGATTCTTCAATATCATCCGGTTCTTTTTCCTTACTGATCGGGATAATCAGATTCAAAATAATCGCTGTCACACCGCCCATACAAATCGGGTTTTCTGCCAGTGCGTAAAGGGATGTCGGCAGGACGTGGAATACCGCCGGGTCATAAGAGACACCCAGCCCCAGTCCCAGCGAGGTCGCCACAATCAGGGTTTCGCGGCGGCGCAGACCGTTCGACAGAATGATGCGTATCCCCGCAATGGCAATCATAGAGAACATCAGTGTCATCGCCCCACCCAGCACCGGTGCCGGAATCGTCGTAAAGAACCAGCCAATCCCCGGAAACAGCCCCAGAATCACCAGGATAACCGCAATGATTTTCCCGACATGGCGGGAGGCCACCCCGGTCATCTGAATGACCCCGTTATTCTGGGCAAATGTAGTCAGCGGCAGAGAACTCATCGCGGAAGCCGCCACAGACACCAGGCCATCCGCCATTACCCCGCCTTTCAGACGGGACTGAAATTCCGGCCCCTGAATTTTCTGCCCGGACACCAGTGCGGTTGCCGTCAGGTCACCAACCGCCTCCAGCACACTGAGCAGATAAATAATGGCGACGACCAGGAAATGGGCGAAGTTAAACGAGAAACCGTATTTGAACGGCACCGGGATCGTGATAAACGCGGCTTTGCTCATCTGACTGAAATCGACCATCCCCAGGAACAGGGCGCAGACATAGCCGACAATCAGACCGATCGCGATCCCGCCCATGCGCAGCAGCGGGCTTTTGCAGCAGTTAAACCCGATAACCACCAGCAGAACCAGTAACCCGACACCGATATTCTGATAATCCCCGAAAGTGCCGGACGACTTGGCGGAAAAACCGCCGCCGAAATCAATAATCCCGACTTTTATCAGGCTCAGCCCGATCATCAGAACCACAATACCGCTGACGGTCGGGGTGATGACACGGCGCAGATAGGGCAGGATAAAAGACGATCCCACAACTAAGAATGCACCGGCAAACGAGATACCGAAGATAGTGGACAGTAACAGTTCCTCATCAACACCATCAGCCCGCATGCTGGTTCCGATGGCAATCATCACTGTCACAAATGAAAAGTTAACGGACTGAATCGATAATAACCCCGAGCCGACCATGCCGTAACGGTTTACCTGCAGCCAGGTGCCGACACCGGAGGCAATCATAGCCATGGAAACAAGATACGCATTGGTCTCAGGCGATAACTGTAAGGCAGTACCGACAATCAGCGCCGGTGTGACCATCGGGACAAAAATTGCCAGCAGATGGGTCACGGCACCAATAATCGCCTGTAAAAACGGAGGTTTATCTTCGAGCTGGTAAATAAGATCAGATGCTGTGTTTTGTTGATCAGACATCTCTTCTCTCCTGTACGTGAATTTGACTATCTGACTCTGTTAATAACTATCTGTTTTATTTAGGACTCTTGTGGAGAACAGACGGCTGTTATGCAATCTGTATCAACAGATAAAGCAATAACCACACCAGGAGGACGTATTAGCGGGGAAAAGGGTTATAAAATGTGGTTAATAACGGTGTTTTTGATCACTTTGTGAAATTGTTCACTATTCGTACTGAATATCCCGCAACAGCGGGGTTTTCCGGACAGATATCATTATGAGAATGGTGATTAATAAATAATCAAATTGATAACCGGCGACTGAATATTAATTTTCTTCGCGGATACGGGCGCGGGTGATTTGCTTTCTGACCAGAAGACGCAGCGAATTCACCACCAGCAACAGGATAAAGGCGTTGGAAAAGATAAACAGAGTGAATGCCAACAGGTGAATAAATTCATTATCTGAAGACATGCTGATATTCAGAGAGGATTTTGCCAGTGCCGACACGCCAAATGAAAAACTCCAGAATGATAAGGTAAATGCCTGCCGGGTAAACCAGGGAATGAGCCGGATCATAAACACCAATTGCAATAACCCGTAACCGAGCAGCATTTTGGCAAAGAAATCAATATGATTCTGATTCACCGCCAGATAGGCGCTGCATGCCACCAGAGCCGGTGCCAGCTGAATACCGAAAGAGAGACGTGATTTTTCATCCATCAGCCCGTCACTACGGATACGTTTCAGAATCGCCGGTTCCAGGCTCAGCCAGGAGAAAACCCCGGCACCGAAAAAGAGAATACCAAGGTCAGAAAATCCGAGCGCACCACATGCCATGGCACAGATAAAATTATTAGCGACGGTCGGCAGATAAAGTACCGGGGTGGTTGCTGCTTTCGGGTACTCGCCTTTCCACTGGGAGCCGACCAGCCACGCAGCATAAGAGAGTTGCGCTACGGCACCAAGGGTAAATAATCCGGAGGAAAACAGCGGAAAATAAGGCGTCAGCCCCATCGCTACCAGCACAGTGGTTGCCGGTAACAGGCTGGAAAATCCGCTGGCGACCGGATGACGGAACTCGTCGGTCATTTTTTCCGGGAAACAGAGACTGCGGATAATAAACAGCGTGATCAGCACCAGCCAGACCGCACAACCGGCACCAATAATCACCTCACCGATGATTGCCGGATAGCCCTGCTCCGCTGCTGCGTAGCGCCATGCCATCCCGGTGCCGATCAGCCCCAGAACCATGCCGAAATACCCGGCTGAAAACCGGGAAGAAACGGATTTAATCTTATTTATCAGTGCAATGCTCATATCTGTTCAGCTCTGTCATCATACAATCGCCGGAGCAGCAACCCCGGGAACTAAATAATAATACAAATTTTATAATTTATTTTGATAAGAGTCATTTTGTATGCATGTTATATCACATCATTTTTTCCGGCTGTTCCCGGCACCAGACCTGCCAGTCCCCAGTGATGGGTGATCTCACGGATAATCAGTAAAAACGCCGTGAATTGTTTGTCGGAAGGGAGTGATGTTGATGATACCGGGCTGCCGCTGATAACATTCACGATCTCATTAAACCCACGTTCTATTTCCCCTGTGGATAAGAAATCCGTTTTATCACCGGCAAGTAAATAGTTTAGCCGCAGGTCCGGACAATGCAAAATAAGCTCTCCTGCCGGTAATAAGGCCCGCGCCGGGATAATCCGGTTTTCAATATGTTCAATCGCTACTTCCGCTTCATACGCGGTCACCGGCGAGTGCCGGAAAACAAATCCGTCAATCACACTGTCGCCGAACGGAAGCCGCACATCAGCCTCTGCAGAAAAAATCCGGGTTTCTGTTGCTGTTATCTGTAATGTCAGGTGCGTTACCATTATGACCTCCGTTTAAACCTTTACACTTCTCTGTATAACTATACGTTCCCTGTATTGACCTTCCCCTAAGGTAAACCATTAATCTCATCATTATTATCCGACTCATTACAGGGAATACCGATGAAAAAATCCGTCTGGGCGTTATCTTTATTATTAACCACATTATCTGCCGGTGCTATGGCGGCGAAAGGGACAGTCACCGTATACAAATCCCCGACCTGCGGCTGTTGCGGCCAGTGGGCGGAAGGGGTGGAAAAAGCCGGTTATGATGTGGAAACCAATGTTATTCCGCAGGCACAGCTGGAGAAAATGATGCTCAGTTCCGGAGCCACCCCGAACCTGATGAGCTGCCATCTCGCCACGCTGAACGGCAAATATGTGATTGGCCACGTCCCGGCGGACAGCCTGGATGCCATTGATACACTGCCGGAAAATGCCAAAGGGATTTCGGTTCCGGGGATGCCGGTCGGCAGCCTCGGCATGGAATATAAGGATATGAAAGAGCCGTATGATGTGATCGCGTATGATGCGGACGGAAAACAGACCGTATTCCGCAGCTACTGATTAGTACCCTGATCCCGCAGCGAACATTCAAGAAAATGCAGAAATTTGTCGATAACCGGTGAAACCTCACGGCGGCTGGCATAGACGGCTCTCAGCTCAATGGGAGCCGGTTCTTCATTCAGCCGGACAGCCTGCAATGTGCCGTCACGAAACGCCTGCTGACACAAATGCCCTGTTAAAATCGCAAAACCCAGCCCTTCAACGGCTGCTGCCGCTGCCAGTGCCGCCCCCCTAACCCCGTGCTGCTGAC
>OCAE01001471.1_pt1 | contig 10554 bp, 8 predicted proteins | sample 1495581 | NCBI WGS metagenome assembly OCAE01 (sample SAMEA2580278, study PRJEB22360) | human gut metagenome | biome: human gut; feature: human-associated habitat; material: faeces | place: Denmark | collected 2008/2010 | reverse complement strand
TATTTCAGCCGTTTTTTTTCGTTGCCGGCGGCAATACCCGCCATGCCATTCTGTCGGAACTGTATGCCGAAACCGGTGATGACCGTTTTCGCTGCATTCCCTGCATTGTCAAACCGTGGCCCGGGCGGCTGCACTGTGTGATCGGCCATCTGGCTGAGAATGATATGCGCGGGGAACTTTCTTTCATTGAGAAAGCTTTCGGCATTGAAAAAGCCCGGATAATTCATGAGGAACATCTGGGACGAACGGTAAGTCAGCGGGAACTGGCAGAACTGCTGAAAAGCAGCGGTTATCCTGTTCATCACTCCAATATCAGCCGGATGAAATCGGCGGTTGAGCTTCTTTATCCGTGGATGCCGGATCTGCTGAATTCCGGTATCGGGCGGCCGCAGGTGTCACAACTGCTGGCACTCAGATCCACTGCAGAGAAAGTCTGGCAGTCATTCCGTGAGATCTGTGCTATTCCCCCGGAGCAGGATTTTTCTGTGATTTTTGGTGAGGTCTGCCGGGATTTCAACAACCCGGAGGATTACAGCGCTGATCTGTTTAAAACCGCACTGATTACCGCCATGCAGCAGGCCATGCCGGACCCGGCACTGACCGGTGATACCTGGCTGGCGGCTTTTGAGCCGCAGGAATTACAACAACTGAGGTTGCCTGAGATAAAAGCGTTGTTGCAACCTCCGGTGACGGCTGAGAAAAAACCGGCGGAGAAATTGCCGGAAAAGGTCATCCGGAACCGCCCAAAAAACGCCGGTGATAAAATCCCGGATACTCCGCCGCCGGTATCCGTTGCGGATATCTGGCATATTCCTGCCTTGCAGGATGATATTGAACATCTGCAAAATGCAGCTTTCCGGCTGGCTTACGAACTGGCTGCTGTCACCAGTGAAGAACACACCATCCATGAAGATCTCTCCCCGGAAAGTCCCGGTTACCGGGTATATCCTGTAGGGAACCACTCCCTTCCGGCTGCGTTATGCGGCTCCGGTAATGACTGTATTGTTTCCGTCCTGATTGGTGAGGCACACGCTTCCGTTGTACCGGTTTGTGATGATGAGACTGCCCTGAAATATTTCCGGCTGATCAGGATTGTCCGCCGGATAAGAGAACTGCAACGTGAGCGGGCCGGAGTCTGCGTATGAAAAATAGTATCTCATCGTGGGGGATTATTTTGCTCTGCCTGCTGACGTGGGCAGCAGATATCATCATTATTTACGGGGAAACGGTTGTATGAACGCCTTACTGACACAAATTCTGATGGAGCTGAAATCCGGTAATCTTCACCGTTGTAAGGAAATGGGGCTGACAGAGGAGGAGATGCAGGCACTGAACCGGCTGACGGTGGACGACCTGCATTATCTGATTAATACGCCGGTTTCTCTGCTGTCTTTTAATATCAATCATTCCAACCTGAGCGTTATGCTGAAACAGGCGCAGCAGGTACAGCTCCGCAACCGGAAAATCAACAAAGCACTGGCGCTCGGTGGTTCAATTGTCATGATGCAGCATTTCTTCGGTCTGACGGCCACTGATGTCAGTAACCGGCGGCGACTTGCCGGGCTTACCGTACGTCAGGGCCGCAGTACTGCACCGACAGAAGAGGAAGAACTGGCGGTGTGGCTGCAGTGGCGGGCACTGGATACGGACAACAGCCGGTCATCTGATAACCTGGATATGATGATGGAAATCGCAGAGCAGCAGAACGTGTCACTGAACACCGTCTGGTCGCTTATCAAAGAGTGGAGTGTTATCTGATGGCCGTGTTACCGGTTGACAGTGTGATCCGGCAGACACTGACAAAGATGCAGCAGCGGATTGATGAAAAAACCGCTGCCGGTGAAGTGACAAATGCGCAGAGCGGGTTACTGTTTCTCGGCAATGTGCATGACGCGGTGCCGCGCCGTTTGTTTCTCGATAGCCGCCTGTCACCGCTGGATAAAATAGCGTGGGTGATGATCCGCATGTATGCGCAGCAGAATGAGGGCGCAGTATTTCCGACCTACGACGAGTTACAGCTACAGCTCGCACTGCCGCATTCAGATAAAGCGTCCCGCGAGACTATCAGCAGGGCTCTGCTGATGCTGCGCCTGACCGGCTGGTTGAGTCTGTGTAAACGGGTCAGAGATAAGTCAGGACGGGTACGCGGCAATATCTACGCTCAGCACGACGAACCGCTCAATGCTGCCGATGCGGAATATTTTGATCCGCGCTGGCTGGATACGGTGGAAAAGGCGTGCAGTCACACCAATAAAACCGTTCGTCTGACAGCCATCGGGGTTCTGAAATCCATCCGGAATGACGACAGCATGCGGCACCGGCACTCCCGTGTGGCACTGACGGAAGCCCGGTTAGCCGCACCGCAAACGCCCGCGGCACTCGCACAGTCAAAACGCCGGAACCGCACCGGTACGGAAGCCGAACCAGGGCAGAAATCACCGGATTCGGCTCCCGAACTCAGTGTACAGACTGACCCAAAAATACCGGGTTCGGATCCCGAACTCAGCCGGAAACAGCGGGCTGAGCACTCAGTTCGGAAACCGAACGGTTACGTACGTTCTTTTACACAGAGTGTAAAAAAGACGTACGTAAACACAGACACAAAATTATCCTGGCCGGTCACGGTGCAGGAGAGACTGAGCAGTGCTGACAGGGATATGCTGGAAACTCAGCTCTGTGCATTGCCTGATTCACTGGGGCCGCAGATTCTGGATGACCTGGCCGGACGCATGAAAACTACCGAAGTCCGCAATGTCACCGCCTACCTGCTATCCAATATCAAACGGGCACGGGAAGGGCTGTTTAACACCGGCAGCACCGTACCGGTACGTCTGGCAGTAGCGGCAACGGCTGCCAAAACTCAGGAACAGCGCAGGGAAATGCCGGTCAGACGGGCACGGCAGGACGTGATATCAGGTACGATGGCAGAACTACGGAAAGCGTATTTTCAGGGGTGAGGGAAACGGGGGGGGTGTTGACAGTGTCAACAGTCGGGAACGTAATGTGCTCATTTTGGCACTGTTGTGAAGTTTTTCTGACGTTGAGTATCAATAAATAAAATAATAATGTGATTGAGTGTGGTCATGGAAAACGGAAGCGAATCATCTCAATCCCGTATCAGGATTAAAATCCCTGAAAACAGCAAATGTCACCATAAAGGGGATCGAGGCAGTGCGGGCATTGCGGAAAGATCAGACCGCGCAGTTTTACTACGGGCACCCCTTAGGTGAAATGCGTCTGGTGAACAGAGCATTCGCTCTGTTAGCTGACACTGCGTGAAAAATTCAGGAATAACCAGCTATTTGCAACCGCTCCCTCCTGAATTTCTGCAAACTTCGACTTAATCACCTTCTGCAATGATAAATTGCTGAGCCAGACAAAGAGGTAAATTTTGCAGGTACTGTTGTGCATCTCTGATTAATTCATCAACTGTTTCATCACGCTCACGCAAATTTTGTGCCCATCCCCGGCCTGGGTGCATAAAATCCCAGCGTGGACGTAAACCGGTATAACGATGTCGGCCGGGATCATGATTGCCAAAGCCATCAATCGATGAATTCCAGATCGGCTTAAACCGGGATATAACTAAAGATTCACCTAAAGGGATCCAGATGTCATCCACAACTAGGAATCGGCAATGAAAGTCCTCTATTGTCAGATTGTGCGTTGCCTTAATACTTTCAGCATGCTCCTTTAAGCGCCGAAAGAGGACATTACCGACTTTTTCAGGGTTGGTTAGCCCCATTCGCGCACCTGCCGGGACCGCTTTTCCGACGTATATAGGTAACCTGAATTTACCACCTCTGTTCATATCCGCTAATTGTGTATATGCCGGATGCTCGCCGGTATAATAAATGGCATAAATACCAGCTCCCGGAAATGGGGCCAGTTCACCCAATGGATGAGCTTCTTTTCCCAGCAAAGCCTCTGCGACACTGGCACCCAGATTTTGCTTATCAAGCGGATTAAACGGAATAACATTACTTGTCATGCAAAAGACCTTTTTTTATTTCCATCCTCTCTCAGGATATTCTTGATTTCGGAAGTTAACAGTTTTTCAGCAACACTACTTGCAACACAGTAAGCTAAATGAACGGGCACTGCGTTACCTAGCTGCCTCATTGTTTCAGTCCAGCTACCATGAAAGCGATAGCTGTCAGGAAATGTCTGGATCCGAGCGCTTTCCCTAACGGTAAAATAACGTACCGAACCGTCATCACGCACAAGCATATTTTCGCCGCCAGGAACACCATGATCTCCGGCTTTTAGTGTTTTAGCAGGCAAATCTAACGGACTCCCTGTATGGCCAGGATAAATTCGTGCTCCGGCCTGGAATGTATGATTCCGGATTTTTTTCGCTGCCTTAGTTTCTGGATCCGGTAAATCTGCTATCGCATCCCTGACGGTTTTCCATGGAAGTGTATCAGGCGGATTTTTACGTAGTTTAGCTATTCTGTTAACCATCCTGTCAGGTGGCTGAGGCATTTTCAAACCATGTCGTTTCCAGTAATTACCAGTAATCCATTGCTCATAAATAAGTGCGTCATAGCTATGGGTTGGCTTCGGGAATGACCATTCGATTCCGAGATCATCTCGGAAGCCAATAATAAAAACACGTTCGCGTTTTTGTGGAATACCATAATCTGCAGCGTTGACCAACGTTACCAGTACGTTATACGTCAACCCTTTTCCTTTACTCTTTCCACTGGTTTTTTCTTCCTGTAAACGCTTTAGATGCTCACTCCAATCTTCCCCGTTCCGTGGTGAAACGTCAGGAAATTCAAGCTGCAGTTGAATGTATTGGAAATAACTCGCAAAAGTTGCGCGGGTTAGTCCTTTCACATTTTCAATGATAAAAGATTTAGGGCGAATTTGTCTGATTATTTCTGCAGTTGCTGGAAACATATCCCGTGAGTCAGAGTTGGCTTTGTGTTTGCCACCAATCGAGAACGGTTGACATGGTGGTCCTCCAGCAAGAAGATCAATCCCATCCGGGATCTGAGACCAATCAAACGCTCTCACATCACCTTCAAATAGTTCCCAGTTGCTCAGTAAGGGAAAACCATGTTTTTGGTTTTCTCTTACTGTATCGCAGGCCCATTTATCCCATTCAACAACAGCAAGATGTTCAAAACCGGCGATTTCGCAACCCATAGCCAAACCGCCTGCTCCGGCAAATAGTTCTATAGATTTCATTCTGTTCTCCGCTTCATGGCTTATGGCTTATGGCTTATGGCAGTATCTTAACAATTTAATCTGTTCTCTTGCCAGAGAAAATCATCAGGCTAAGCCTGGTATATTATTCTCTGTTTCCCATTAGAAATAGTACCGTTGATAGCAGCAATGTGCGAATTTCAGTGTTGACAGTGTCAACACCCGAAAACTTTCAAACCACAAAAACACTTTCCCATAGTCTGCACCTTTCATCACTGATAGCACTGACATCCCGTTAACTAACACAGGATGAATGACGATGTTTGATGACCAGAAACATCGCGCCGGAGCATTGTTCGGTGAAATGCGTATCGAGTTACATACCCACTATGCAGCAGGGATCTGGAACGGGCGTCCGGGCACCGGGACAAAAAAGAAGTTGATTGGCGTTCCCCCGTTTCTTGCCCTGATTTCCCGTATTCATAATGATGCACTGACCTGCAATTTAGCGGCAGGCTTTGTATTATTGGCACTGGAGGAACGATTAATTTCAGCCGGTAACACCTTTCAGCAGTGGCAGCATGAGCTGGGCATGATGATTGCAGGGCTGCCGGTGAATATCATTGTCTCCGATGTCGTTTCTGCTCAGCCGCTGACCGTTGCGGTACATTGCCTGAACCCTCTGGGCTATCGCTTTGCCTGTTTACTGGCCGAATTTGACCAGTTGGCTCTGCGGATTTTGCAGGCGTATCACAATGGTCTTATTTCAATGAAAGAGAAGAAAGCACGGCTGCATTATTGCAGTCATCAGATAAGGCGTATCTTTGCGGTGGTATTACAGTATCACCCGGAATAGAAGTAAGTTAAATTCGTTAAATGATCTATTAATACAATGAATTGTCATTGATTTTATCCGGATTTTAGTTGGCGTAAACAAATCAGATTTGTTATTTTGCTGACGGTTCTGAAGTACCCGTGACTGCCGTGCAGTCCGGTTGCCCGTTTTGTTACCTGAGCGGGGCAGCAAGGCGTGACCCTCCGTGAGACTACACGCTGGCCGATAAAGCTCCGGCCCGGAGAAGAGCAACACACCACGAACACTGGGTACAGGTTCTGAAATCCGGTTCCGGGAAGGCGCCGGATTTTTTAATTATAATAATCAATTGATAATAATTTTTTAATTACATAATATTGAAAAATTAAAGAAAAATATACTTTAACACATTTATGCATGAAGTATGTTAAAAGGTGATTTAGAGGTTGGCATAATGAAGAGAAATATGTTAGATCTTCCTGATTATAACACGTTGAAAAAATTAGCATCAATTCTCTGGAAAAAAGATAATTCGTATCAAGGCGCAGCTGTTATGGTTGGCGCTGGGTTTAGCAGAAGCGCAGCTTTTTCTGGTGATATTAATGCGAAAATGCCGCTTTGGAATGATTTTTCAGGTTATTTATCCGATGAATTAAATTCTAAGGTAAATGACCCATTGCAGTTAGCTGAAGAATATAATGCATACTTTGGAAAGCAAGCACTTAATGATTTAATAAAGAAAAAGATAAATGATATTTCTTGGAAACCAGGTGAATTACATAGTTCACTTCTTAAACTTCCATGGTCTGAAGTCTTAACTACCAATTGGGATACTCTCTTGGAGAGAGCATCACGTGATGTACATGATCCAATTTATAGTATTGTAACTAAACAAGAAGATCTATCTAATGCTAAATCACCGCGTATTGTTAAATTACACGGTACTATCGATGTGACAAAAAATTTAGTTTTTACACAGGAAGATTATCGTAGGTATCCTCAGGAATATGCAGCATTTGTTAATTTTTCAAGACAGGTGTTTATAGAGAATGAACTATGTTTATTAGGGTTCTCTGGCGATGACCCAAATTTCTTACAATGGGCTGGGTGGGTAAGAGATAATTTAAATTCACACTCAAGAAGAATATATCTAGTTGGTGCGTTAGGTTTGAGTTCAGCAAAACGTAAATATTTAGAGGCTATAAATATAGCACCTATTGACTTAAGTTGCTTGGTTTTAGATTGTGATGATCAAGATAGAAAACATTTTATTGCAACGCAACTATTTATATCATTTTTGAATGATTTAAAACCAATATCCCCGCGTGAATGGACTCCAAGAATAATATCTGAAAATGTTAAAACAGAAGATGAAAGAAATAAGATTTATAAGGATTCAGTTTATGCAGCTAAAATTCTTGAAGATAATGTTCCTGTTTTATCTAAAGATAGAGAATCGTATCCTGGTTGGTTGGTTTGTCCGCATATGCAAAGGAATGAATTAAAAAATCAAATAAGTGAACCATATCCTACACTAGCGAATTTAAGAAGCATGAGCGACGATTTAAAAGTTCGTTTGCTATATGAGCTTAGCTGGAGGTTTCGAGAAACGTACCAAGAGGTTTCAAAGGATTTTATAGAGGAAATTCTGTCAGTTTTGGAATCAGATGAATCTCGGTTTTTAAATAAAAAAGAACAATCTGAAATGGCAGTGTTCATCCTTAAATATACTAGATATATGAGATCTGATGGCTCAAATGTCATTAAAGATAAAGCGAGAAATATTATAATTAATAATTCCGACTATTTCCCGGAGTTTATGAATGAAATAGAGTACCATAATGCTATTCTAGCTAGAGATATATTTGATTACAATCTTATTGAGAAGAGCTTAAAAAATATATGTGATTTAAATCCTGAATGGAAAATAAAAAAAGCATCGTTGTTATCAGAGATTGGAATGTTTAGTAAAAGTAAGAATCTTGTTATTGATGCATCTAAAGAACTACTCATCCAGCATCGAGATGATAATGATTCAACTTATGTTTTATCTAGGTTGTTATGGGCCAACTGGCTTGTTAATGGCATAAATAAGAATTATTTCGACGATGGCAATATATCCTTTGTGCCTAATGGTGATTATGAGTATTTAAATCCAGATAACTATATTGAATATATAGAAATTAGAATATCAAATCATCTAGAAGAACAAAACAAACAACTCATTGAACCATTATTTGAAATGGGATCTTATAAAGATAACACAAATAAAATCACCTTTAGTAGTATGTCTCATCCTTTTTATTTATTAGATGGGGTGGCAACAACAATTGGTATTCCAGTATTTTGGGATAATGTGAGTTTTCTCGGTAAATCTGCTGCTAATATTTCTTATTTAGATGATTTGAGTTATTTTTATAAATTTTCATATGCAATTAGAACAGCAAGGAGCGATTCATCTCCTATTTTGAATAAGGTTTTTTCACGAATAAAAATAGCGAGTTACCCACAGTCTGAAGTTGATTTTTTTATTGAAAGGTGTGAGTGTGCTATTAAGTATTTTGATGAGAAGATATCAAATAATACAGAAGCCAATTCTTATTATTTAAGTAGGTTACAAGTTTTTATTGAGGTATTAGCACGATTATCAATACGTGCTACTCCTATAAAAGCTAAAGAGATATTTTGTTTGTCGTTACAATTGGCCAAGCAAGCTAAGCGTTGTTATCATTTTATATTTGATACACTAAAGCGATTGTCTGAAACTTCACTTAAAAGCATTCCCAGGATGGAGCAGAGTGATGTGCTTTACGAGATATTATCATTTCCTATTGAAAGTGAAATGTTGGAAAGTAATTATAAAAAATGTATAAATTTATTTAATTACTATCCTGGGAAAAGAACTGCAAGCCCAGCTTTAGATAGAAGAATAAATGAAATAATTGAATCTATTGATTTGAAGTCGAATTGTAATACATCTAAAATTCTGCGGGTCTTACCTCTATGTGAGAATGGTTTTCTCACTGGAGTTGAGAATGAAAAGTTGAGGAGTGTTATATGGGAAGGGTATGAGGATTATCATAAGATACCAGACTTAGGTGTTCTTCCTCACGTTGTTTTAATGCTTCCGGGTGGAAGTGATTGTAAAGTAAAAACTCTTGTTAATAGATATTTTTTTGAGTCACATGATGATGTGTTATTTGATTCTGTTTTTTTAGAAAGCTTGGCTAATATGGCTAGACTTGATGGAGGTGTGAGGCCCTCAGAATTTAAAGCTATGGATTATTTTGATAAATTAGTTTCATGGCGTAGTAGTAATAAAAATGATCCATTTGGTTTTTTTGAACAGAAAGAAAAAAGGAAAGCATTATTAATAAGTAAAGTATTGGCTTACGCAGTGATTCCATTCTTACCTAAATCAAGTTTTACATTAAGTGGATTTAATAAGATAAATTGTTTTTATAAGGAATACGATTTTTCCATTATTTTAATGGCATTGCCATATTTTTCAATTAATAACAAAGAGTGTAGTGATCTTCTTGACAAAATAATAAAGGATGAACTTAGTTCAAGAAATAATGAAAAGGTTGCTAATGCATCATATGTGATATTAAAATGGAAAGAATTGCTCGGGTTGAGTGAATCTTCAATTGTAGATAATTTGATCTTAAGATTGGTTTACTTAATGGGGGTTGGTTTTATTCCTGGATTGCAAGGAGTGATCTGGACGGTTAATGAACTTTATTTAAAAGATTATTTGTCAAGAGAATATTTAAATAGTGTTATAGAATGTCTTCCAGTTATATTTGATAGTTATAATTACAATAATGACTCTATATCTGGTAGAGAGTTAATAAGTATTCCATTAATACGTTCAGCCTGTATTAAATTTGCTAGTGAAATAATTTTTTTTAATGATTGTTTTAACCCAGAGCTTAATAGAATTCTGGAGGAGTCGAAAAATGACTCTTTGCCGGAAGTTAGGTTTGCATATAAAATAGATGAATAGTTTAACGTTCGTTGAGTAACATGAATTAATTTTATTTTGTTAAATTTATTTTCTATTTACGTTATTTAGATGTTTTTACATACTCAGCCCTTTCCCCGACTGAGAACCCCCCATGCATCACCCGATCCGATTTATCACTCCGCTGGTTGCTGTGGTGTTGACACTGTCAACACCGGCCCGGGCGGAAAACATGCATCAGACACCCTCACACCTCACCGAATCTCAATCAACCATCACGGCCGCGCAGGAGTGGGAGCTCACTCCGGATGAATGGCTGCGTTATCAGCAACTGAAAAACGGCAGGCGCGGCGTGCTGTCGCCGGGGCTTGATCCGCTGACGATGCTCGGCACCGAAGCCCGCAGCGATGAGGAGCGCCGCCGTCTGGCTGAGCTGTGGGTGAAACAGGAATTTCGGCGTACCGAAGCGGAACTGGCGTTCCAGCGGGAAGTGGATAACGCATGGCGGCGGATTTTTCCCCGTCTACTGCCGGTCCGGCAGAATCCGGTGACAACGGGTCGCAGTGTAAGTATCCCGGAAAAAAGTCCCATTCACTTTCAGAGATCTTCATCCATACTG
>OCAE01001470.1_pt1 | contig 10567 bp, 9 predicted proteins | sample 1495581 | NCBI WGS metagenome assembly OCAE01 (sample SAMEA2580278, study PRJEB22360) | human gut metagenome | biome: human gut; feature: human-associated habitat; material: faeces | place: Denmark | collected 2008/2010 | reverse complement strand
CCGCGGCCGTTCGGTGCTCTATCTGGCCATCGGCGGCAGGCTGGCCGGCGTGCTGTTGATCAGCGATCCGCCCCGCCCCGAGGCCGCTGAGGCCATCGCCGCCCTGCGGGCGCTGGGGGTGCGCCGGGTGATCATGCTCACCGGCGACCAGGAGACCGCCGCCCGGGCGGTGTGTAAGCGGCTGGGCATCGACACGTTCCGCGCCCAGGTGCTCCCAGCCGACAAGGCCTCCCTGATCGAGGGCTACAAGGAGGGCGGCAGCAGGCTCATCATGGCGGGCGACGGGGTCAACGACTCCCCCGCCCTGGCCGCCGCGGATGTATCCGTGGCCATGAGGGATGCCTCCGACCTGGCCCGGGAGGTGGCGGATATTACCCTCCTCTCCTCCGATCTGCGGGAGCTGGCCGCCCTGCGCCGCCTCTCCCAGCGGATGCTGGAGCGCATTAACCGCAACTACAGGTCGATTTTGACCATCAACACCAGCCTGCTGGCGCTGGGGATTTTCGGCATACTGCCGCCGACCACCACGGCCCTGCTGCACAATGCCTCTACCATGGCCATCAGCGCCGCCAGCATGCGGCCCTATCTGCCCGCGCCCGGCGGGCGCGGGGCCCAGGGAAAGGAGCCTGGCAATGAAACAGCATAGATTCTGGGCTTGGGGCGCCGTGTTCTGTATGCTCATGTGCATCTACACCGGCAAGCGCCGCAAGTAAAGCAAGGCAGAGAAGGCCCCTCCCCGCCGTCCGGCGGAGAGGGGCCTTTGCCGCCGCCGTGACAGGAGAGCGCGGGCATGCAGTCACCACGCCGGACGGCGGGACTGTCCGGCAGTGAGCTGGCGGAGGGATTGGGCGCACAGCGCGCCGTAGAACTTCAGATACTTCTTTTTTGCCTGGCGCTGGAGGCGCTGGCGCTCCTGAAAGGCCTTCCAGCAGGCGCAGCTCTTGTGGCAGCCGCTGTGGTAGGAGGGACATTGGCTCTGACAGGGAAGCATGGGGGTTCTCCTTTCTGCGGGGGCGGGAGGTACGGTTCCCGTCCATTGTAGGCCGGATCAGAGCCCAACTGCCACCATGGTGCTGTAAAAGGGAGGTAAATAATTGGAGTTTACCGCATTTGTAGAGCATGCTCACTAAAAATAATGACAAATAAGAGGATAAATATATACAATCTAAACAAAATAGAGTGGCTGAAATCGGGCAAAAGGCAGAATAATGTGAGCATGGTTGCAATTGGAAGATGCTCATGGTATCATGCAAAACACCTTGCGGGGTCGGGGCTCTGACCACTGGAGACTCCGCGCCGGAGGACTCCTGGTCGCAAGGAAAGAAAAAGAGGAGGAAACATGAAATGAAATCCCATAAGCCATCCAAACTGATCGCTCTGGGGCTCGCCCTCACCATGGGCCTGAGCATTCCCGCGGCGCTGGCAGCCAGTTCTCTGGTGCCCGCCTCCACCAAGGTCACGGTGGACGGTAAGGCGGCCGCTGTCGAGGGATACAATATTGACAACGGCAACAACTATTACAAGCTGCGCGATTTCGCCAGCGCGCTGGACGTGGGCCTGACCTGGGATAAGGCCACCGACACTGCGGCCATCGACACCGGCTCCCACTACAAGCCCGACGCCACCCAGCTCATCACCGGCAACTGGGCCCCCGCTACCCGCGCCCGCATCCAGGCCGTGATTGACGAGAACACCAACCAGGGCAAGTACGTGGTCTTTGACTTTGACAACACCTCCGTGATCTTCGACATTCAGGAGGCCCTGCTTATCTACCAGATTGAGAACCTGCAATTCAAGATCGACCCCGCCGACATGGAGGCCGTTCTGGAGACCGGCATTCCCGACCTGAACAAGTCCATGGGCACCAGCCTGGACGGCAAGAACATCACCCCCGCCACCCTGGTGGCCGACATCACCAGCGATTACGAGTGGATCTATGCCAACTACGAGGGCTTTGAGGGGGACAAGGACCTCAACTACATCCACGCGTCCAACCAGTACCAGGACTTCGCCGCCAAGCTGCGCTTCATGTACGGCAACCTGGGCGACTACTTTGATCACGCCGTCTCTTACCCCTGGGTTGGCTATCTGTTCACCGGCATGACCCCCGACGAGGTGCAGAAGCTGGCTGCCGCCTCCCACCAGTATTGGGCAGACTACGGCCGCTATGCCGAGGAAACCTGGACCTCTCCCGTGGAGCTGCCCGGCAAGACCGGCATTGTCTCGATTGACTTTATCACCGGCCTGACCTTCACCGACGAGCTGAAGGACCTGTATGCCACCCTCCAGACCAACGGCATCGACGTGTATATCGTTTCCGCCTCCCCCATCGACACCGTGCTGGCCGCCAATGAGACCATGGGCTACAACCTGCCCGAGGACCACGTCTACGCCATGCGCAACAAGCTGGGCGAGGACGGCCGCTACATCAACGAGTATAACTACGACTGGGGCGGCGAGGGCAAGTACGCCCAGACCCAGGGTGAGGGCAAGAGCACCATTATCACCAACTTCATCGCGCCCCAGTATGACAACGCCGGCCCCCTGATGGTCTTCGGCGACAGCTCCGGCGACTGGAACATGATGACCGACTGGATGGAGAGCGGCGACACCGAGCTGGGCGTCATCTTCAACCGTTACCGCAAGCCCGGCAGCGACCCCATCTGGCAGGGCTCCAACGAGGCCGCCCAGTCCATCGGCGATCCTGACGCCCGCTTTGTCCTCCAGGGCCGCGACGAGAACACCGGCGAACTGCGCCCCAGCGAGAAGTCCATCCTGCTGGGTGAGACCGACGAGGTGCTGGTCCGCCCCGCCGAGTAAGGCAGACATAAGCGCAATTTCATATACGGCGCCAGCCGGGATTGGAGCCTGCGGGCTCCCTCCCGGCTGTTCTGATCAAACTTTAAGATTTTTTTAATGAAAACCGGGAACCTTGCTCTGGACATTTCGTCTGTAATGTTGGATAATGGAATATATAACCAAGAAAAAACCTGCATTGGAAGGAGAGAATGAACATGAAGCGAACCCATAGAGGGCTTGCCCGGCTGCTGTCCGCGGGTATGAGTCTGGCCCTTTTAACGAGCCTGGTACCCGGGGCCATGGCGGCGAGCCGAAATGTAGAATACGAGGTGGATGCGGATGAGGTTCTCTACTTGGAAAAGGAGGACTTCGATAAATTTGTGTATGACGAAACGTCACAGGGTACCGAGGTGGATGAGCTCTGGTTTACAAGCTTACCCTCGTCCAGTAAGGGTGTGCTATATTTTGACTATGACGGCCGAGACGAATATGAGGTCGAAAAGCGAGAGAGCTTTACCCGCAGAGACCTAGATGATCTCGCCTTTGTGCCAGATGAGGACTACGATGGTTCCGTAACGATCGGTTTTAGCGGTGAGTCCGACCAGGGTGAGAATTTTTCTGGTACACTTTATATTGAGGTCAATGGCACAGGGCGTTCATCCTCTGACGGCGAAGTGACCTATGAGGTGGATGTCAACGACGCCGTGGATCTGGACGTGGACGATTTTGACGACTATGCCTACGACGAGTCGGACGGCACCGAGGTCGATTACATCTTCTTCACCGACCTGCCCTCCTCCAGCAAGGGCACCCTCTACTACGACTATGGCTACTCCAGTGAACGCGAAGTAGAGAAGGACGAGGAGTTCGACCGGGACGAGATCGACGACCTGACCTTTGTGCCCAAGCGGAATTATGAGGGGACGGTTACCCTGTCCTTCGAGGGCCGGTCGGACGCCCGGGATAAGTTCTACGGCGACCTGGTCATCGAGGTGGGCGGCGGCCGGAGCAGCAGCGCCGCCAGGGGCGACGTGACGTACGATGTGGACGTCAACGACACGGTGGACTTCGACTATGACGACTTCGACGAGTTCGTCTACGACGAGACCAGCGGCACCGAGGTGGGACGGGTCTGGTTCACCGATCTGCCCTCCTCCCGGGAGGGCACCCTCTACCGGGACTATGACAAGCGGGATCAGGAGGAGATTGACGAGGACGAGGAAATCCGCCACGACGAGATCGACGACCTGACCTTCGTACCCAAGCGCAATTTTGAAGGGGCGGTCACCATCCCCTTTGAGGGCAGGGCGGACGACGGCGACAAGTTCGCCGGCGAGCTGGTCATTCGGGTGGGCGATGCCGGGGGCGCCGACATTACCGTGGAGCTCCAGGCCGGCAACGGTTCCACCGTCAACTTCCAGACGGACGCGTTCAACGAGGCCTGCGTGAAGGAGACCGGCGCCAATCTGAACTATGTGATCTTTGACTACGACTCCGGCCGCGGCGGCTATCTGTACTACCAGCACGGCGAGTCCGGCGAGTCTGAGGTGGGCTCCGGCCGTTATTACCGCGCCTCCTCTCCCCGGCTGGACCAGGTTTCCTTTGTCCCCGGCAGCGGCACCGGCAGCTCCGTGCGCATCCCCTTTGAGGGGGAGGCCACCAACGGCAAGTCCTTCTACGGCGAGGTCAAGCTGACCTATGTGACGCTGAGTGAGCCCACCATCATCACCTACACCTCCACCGGCCTGGCCGTGGACTTCAACGCCGCCGACTTTACCGCCGCCTGCGCGGCCCGGGGCGGCAAGGCCCTGACCTCCGTCCGGTTCCCCGCCCCCGACACCACCGGCGGGCAGCTCTACTACAACTTCCACACTCCCACCCAGTACCGCGGCGAGGTGGTTTCCACCGTGGACTACTCCGTGGGCGGCGTCTACCTGCTGGGCGAGGTCACCTTCCTGCCCAAGGCGGGTTACAGCGGCGTTGTAACCATCCCCTATGTGGGTACCGATGCCGACGGCATCGAGTATACCGGCACCGTTCAGGTGATGGTCACGCCCTCCGCCTCCTCCCGCTTCAGCGACATGGGCAGCTATAACAGTTGGGCGGGAGCCTCCGTGGAATTCCTGGCCGCCTACGGCATTACCACCGGTACGGGCGACGGCGCCACCTTCAGCCCCGCCTCCACCCTCACCCGCGGCGACTATATCCTGATGCTCTACCGCACCTTTGGCTTCAGCAGCACCGCCGCCGCGGGCAACTTTACTGACGTGGCCGCCGGCAGCTACTACGCCGAGGCCCTGGCCCATGCCAAGGCTCTGGGCATCGCCACCGCCGAGGCGGACGGGAGCTTCCGCCCCAACGACCCCGTCACCCGGCAGGACGCCATGGTGTTCCTCCTGCGGGCCATGCAGGCCGTCAACCGGTCTGTGCCCAACGCCTATGACAGCTACCTGAGCCGCTTTCCGGATGGGGCCTCCGTGGCGGACTACGCCCGCACGGCCATGGCCGCCATGGCCCAGGCCGGCGTGATCCAGGGCAACGAGCAGGGCAAGCTCAACCCCACCGGAACCCTGAACCGGGCGGAGATGGCCGTCATTCTCCACCGCGCCCTCACCCTGTAACCCAGCTCCCAAGCCGGGGCCGCCCAGCGGCCCCGGCTTTTTGTGCAAAATATGGGACAGGGAGGCTTGAAAAGGGCGGCTTGGGTATGATATAGTATCAAGGTATTGGTATCGGCTGCATCCCTTCGGATGTGGTCGTTTTTGTGAGACGGAACCGGGGGGATGGACGTGTTTGACGGACTTCTGTTTGATCTGGACGGGACCCTGTGGGATTCGGTGGATGCCATCTGCATCTCCTGGAACCGGGCCCTGGAGCGGCTTGCGCCGGAGTATGCCGGCACCGTGACCCGGGCGCGGCTGCTGCCGTGTATGGGGATGCTGCTGCCCGATATCCTCCACCGCCTGGTGCCGGAGCTGGACCAGGAGCGGGTGAAGCCCATTCTGGAGGAGGTGCTGTCGGAGGAAAACGCCTATGTGGCCGCCCACGGGGGCGTCCTCTACCCCGGGGTGGAGCAGACCCTGGCGGCGCTCTCCGCCCGCTGTCCCCTCTTTCTCGTCAGCAACTGCCAGGACGGGTATATTGAGGCCTTTTTCCAGGCCCATGGACTGGGGCGCTATTTTACGGACTACGAAAACCCCGGCCGCACGGGGCTGCCCAAGGCGGACAACATCGCCCTGGTGGCGGAGCGGAACGGCCTGAGGCGGCCCCTCTACATCGGAGACACCCAGGGGGACTATGACGCCGCCTCCAAGGCGGGGGTCCCCTTCCTCCATGCCGCCTACGGCTTCGGGCGCATTGACCGCCCTGTGCCCTCGGTGGCCGCCTTTGAGGCGATCCCGGACGCCATCCGCCGCCTCACTCCGCCGTAAGGCGGGGCGATGTAGGCATCGCCCCCTACAACGTCCAAATGAGGGCCTGTTCCCGCCGTAGGGGCGGATGCCCACATCCGCCCGGCACCCATGCACCAACTCTATCAAGGAGGACATTACCTTGTCACAATACGAGAAAGAAATCAATCGCCGGCGTACCTTTGCCATCATCAGCCACCCGGACGCCGGCAAGACCACCCTGACCGAGAAATTCCTGCTCTACGGCGGGGCCATTGCCCAGGCTGGGCAGGTCAAGGGCAAAAAGAATACCCGGGCCGCCACCTCCGACTGGATGGAGATTGAGAAGCAGCGCGGCATCTCGGTCACCTCTTCCGTCATGCAGTTCCAGTACGAGGGCTACTGCATCAACATCCTGGACACCCCCGGCCACCAGGACTTCTCGGAGGACACCTACCGCACCCTCATGGCCGCCGACAGCGCGGTGATGGTCATTGACGCGGCCAAGGGCGTGGAGGCCCAGACCCGCAAGCTGTTCAAGGTGTGCGCCATGCGGGACATCCCCATCTTCACCTTCATCAACAAGATGGACCGGGAGGCCCGGGACTCCTTCGAGCTGCTGGAGGAGCTGGAGAAGGAGCTGGGCATCGAGACCTACCCGGTCAACTGGCCCATTGGCTGCGGCAAGGAGTTCAAGGGTGTGTACGACCGGGGCAGCCGCAAGATTATCCACTTCACCTCCAACGGCGGGGCCAAGGCGGCCACCGCCACGGAGGTGGAGCTGGGCGACCCCAACCTGGACGGCCTGATCGGCGAGCGGCTCCACCGGCAGCTCACCGACGAGATCGAGCTGCTGGATGGCGCGGCCGCCGAGTTTGATCTGGACCGGGTGCGCCACGGCAAGCTCTCCCCGGTGTTCTTCGGTTCCGCCCTCACCAACTTCGGCGTGGAGCCCTTCCTGGAGCACTTCCTCCAGATGACCACCGCCCCCCTGCCCCGGCGGGCGGGCGAGCTGGTGGTGGACTCCCTGGACGACGACTTCTCCGCGTTTGTGTTCAAGATCCAGGCCAACATGAACAAGGCCCACCGGGACCGCATCGCCTTTATGCGCATCGTCTCCGGCCGCTTTGACGCGGATAAGGAGGTGTACCATGTCCAGGGCGGCAAGAAGCTCCGCCTGTCCCGGCCCCAGCAGCTCATGGCGGCCGAGCGGGAGATCATCGAGGAGGCCTACGCCGGCGACATCATCGGCGTGTTTGACCCGGGCATCTTCTCCATCGGCGACACCCTGTGCGCCCCGGGCAAAAAGTTCCGCTTCGACCCCATCCCCACCTTCGCCCCCGAGCACTTCAAGCGGGTGCGCTCCCTGGACACCATGAAGCGCAAGCAGTTTTTGAAGGGTATGGAGCAGATCGCCCAGGAGGGCGCCATCCAGATCTTCAAGACCCCCTACACCGGCATGGAGGAGGTTATCGTGGGCGTGGTGGGCACCCTCCAGTTCGACGTGCTGGAGTACCGCCTCAAGAACGAGTACAACGTGGAGCTCTATATGGAGGGCCTGCCCTACGAATACCTGCGGTGGATCGAGACCGACGACGGCGAGCCGGTCAAGGAGGAGGATCTCATCCTGGGCACCGACGTGAAGCTGGTGGAGGACTACAAGGGCAACCAGCTCCTGCTGTTCGGTTCCCAGTGGGCCATCGGCTGGACCGAGGAGCGGAACAAGAACCTCACCTTCCACGAGTTCGGGGGTACCAAGTTCTGATAAAATCAAAAACCGCCCGCCGGCCTGCGCCGGGGGGCGGTTTTTGATGCGCCGGTTACCGCACGGGGGTGTAGCTGGGGACGGCCTCCTCGTCCGTGGCCTCCAGCTTAAAGATAACGGGCCGCAGGCCGTCGTTGCAGCTACAAATGGCCACGCCGGGCTTGCGAATCCAGTCTCCGTAGTAGAACAGCCCCTCCCCCGCGCCGTGGGCCAGGGCGAAGGCGTACTGGTAGACCGCCTTCCACGCCTCGTCACAGAAGCCCTCCGGCTTGGCGTAGTCGGCGTAAAAGACCTGCCCTTCCCGCAGCATGGGACAGGCCGTCAGCCCCTCGGCGCCGTATTCCTCCGCCAGATCCCGGTCCAGGGTGGTTTTCAGAACGGTAATTTTCACGCGCTTCATAACAATCCCTCCTCGTGTGAGAATAGGATAGCACCGCTCAAGGGCATTGGGCAAGGGGAAGTTTTCCACAAGGGGGACCAAACGGGTGGAAAAGTCAGCCCTGGCTATGGGGAGCGAGCCTGGCTTTACCGCCTGCCCGGTCCAGGGCCAGCGCCAAGACGGCAAAGACCGCCCCGCTGCCCACCGCCTGTACCAGCGTGCCCAGGAACTGGGGCCAGAAGGCGTTGACGCCGCCCAGCAGCAGGCAGGCGGCCAGGCCGTACGCCGCCGGGGAGAGCAGGCAGGCCAGCAGAAGGGCCGCCCCGTTCCGGGGGCAGAGGAGCCGCGGGGCCCGGCTGGTAAACAGGAGGGCCACCAGGGCCTTGATGAGCAGCGTGGGGACCACCCACAGAGGGGCGGTGAGCAGATCCGCCAGCCCGGCCCCCACCATGGCGGCGCCCACGGCGTAGGGGGCGGGCAGCAGACAGGCCGCCAGGTAGATCAGCGCGTCTCCCAGGTGGATGTAGCCGCCGGTGGGGATGGGGATATGGAGCAGATAGGCGGTGGTGACCGCAATGGCTCCGGCGAACAGGGCGGCCAGGCAGAGCAGCCGGAGTTTTTTCGATTCGCGCACAGGGGCTCCCTCCTTTTTTTGTCTGTCCCCATTGTACGCTCCGTCTGACCTTGTTAAAAGTATCAGAATAAATCTATTTTAAAAGGTCAGGCGAGGCGGAGGAAACACACAAAACCTGCCCCATCCCCATAAAATAGGGCAGGGAGGTGGAAAAATGGAAGAGACAGTCCTGCGGGAGCAGCTCAGGACGGTGGATGAATCCCTGCTGTTTCTGTTGTTGATCGTACTGTCGGTGCTGCTCTCCTACTGGGGGGTGCGCATACAGCGGGAGGGGCTGTGCAGAACCCTCCAGGGGGATGCCGAGGGGGCGGCCGCCCTGCCCCGGGTGTTCCCCATCCGCCTGAGCGCCTCGGCCCTGGTGGTGGGAGCGCTGGGCTTTTTCCTCTGTCTGGCCCTCAAGACAGAGCGGGAGACCGCCCGGGGTGGGACGCCGGCGGCCCGGCGGTCGGCGTGCACCAACCTGTGGGCCTCCCTGTTTGTCTTTCTCGCCGCCCTGCTGCGGCTGGACGACCTGCTGGGCACCCGGGATGCCTCGGGGGAGGTCATCTGAAATAAAGCAGGCGCGCCCTGCGGCGCGCCTGTCGAGGATGCGGGTCAGTTTGCCGGCCCCTTGGCAAAAAAGGTATAAACCCCGGTGGCCACCGTCCGGCCCGTGTCGTCGGTGAGCACGGCCTCGTACACCAGGACGGTTTTGCCCAGCTTCCTGGGCGTGGCCGTGCAGGTGATGCGCGCTCCGGACGCCGGGGCCAGATACTGCATGGAGCAGTCCAGGGTGACGCACATGTGCCCGGTGGTGAAGGCCGCCGTGCCGCACACGGTGTCCGCCAGGGTGACCAGCGCCCCGCCGTGGACGATGCCCATGGGGTTGAGGCTGGAGGGCTGCACCTCCAGCACGCCCACGGCGCTGTGATCCGGCCGCAGCTCGGTGACGTACATGTGGTTGGCGGGGGCGAAGCAGCCGCTGGTATTCACCAGCTCCAGAAGCTTACTGTAGGAATCCATCGAGAATCTTCTCCTCCGCCTCCTGCTCGGTGAGGCCCAGGGTCATGAGCTTGAGAATCTGGTCGCCCGCGATGCGTCCGATGGCCGCCTCGTGAATGAGCTGGGCGTCCACATGGTTGGCCACGATGGCGGGGATGGAGGAAATTCTGGCGTCGCCCATGATGATGGAGTCGCACTGCACATGGCCGAAGCACCTGGCGTTGCCCGTCACCTTGGGGTAGAACACCTGCTGGGACTGGTCCTGGGCCACCGAGCGGGACACCACCCGGCCGTTGGCCCCCTCGCCGTCCAGAATGATCTCCATATCGCTCTCGGCGGTCTGCTCCCCGTGGGTGAGCAGCTTCTCGGTGATGATGGCCTCGGCGTCCTTCCCCACCACGATTTTCGTCTCCCGCTTGGTGGAGTCCACGCCGCGGATCTGGGTGCTCTCCAGATTGATGGTGGCCCCCTCCTCCAGATACACGACGGTCTGGGGGTTCATGATGCGCTTGCCGGTGCCGGGGCCCTCGCCGTAGTGGCGCTCCACATAGCGGACCTTGGAGTTTTTGCCCACGTAGAAGGTGTGCACGCCGTCGTGCTGGCTGGTCTCGCAGCCGGGG
>OCAE01001465.1_pt1 | contig 10638 bp, 10 predicted proteins | sample 1495581 | NCBI WGS metagenome assembly OCAE01 (sample SAMEA2580278, study PRJEB22360) | human gut metagenome | biome: human gut; feature: human-associated habitat; material: faeces | place: Denmark | collected 2008/2010 | reverse complement strand
GTTAAAAGAACCCCACAATGCCAGCGAAACCGCCGCCCGCCGCATCAAAGGCATTGCCTCCGTTTTTCAGTATCCAAAGACCGGCTCTCGCCGCATAACTGTTGTTGCAGCTCACAGCGCCGTAATCTCCGTGTGCGGCCGGTTTCTCCCAATGAGAAGGCCACATATAAATCTGTTTCTTTTGCTCCTGACACATATTAAACTATCTCCTTTTTGCTCGTCATAAGCGAGACAATAATTCCAACTGAATATGTAACAACCACAACCGGATAAACTGCTTCCATCTTATCAGTCAACCCAAGAAGCATCCAGGAAATCCCCACTATCATGCCTGTCAGCATGCTCCAGAATGCGCCCTGCTTCGTACACCGTTTCCACATTAAGCCTGCCAGAATCGAAAAGCTGACCGGCGCCGCCGCTACATGCTGCAGTGTTAAAAACAGGTTGGTAAGTGACTGACTGGGAATCAGAAATGCAGGTATCAGGGTAAGGTAGGCAAAAATAAAGGTTACCGATTTGGATATCTTTAATACCTTCTGATCTCCGGCATTCCGGTCAATTTCAGTCTTGTATATATTTGTAATAATAGTGCCCGTCGCCAGCATCATCGTAGCCATTGTGGCAGCGATAATCATGGTCGCAAAGGCAAATATAATTCCGGCAAACACGGGACTGCTGAAGGTTTTAATTGCATATGCAAAAGCCGTCGAACCGTCGCCCAGGTCTGCACCGGAAGCTTTTGAAAGCATACCACAAATTGCCGTAAAAAAACAGATCGGCGCCGCAATCAGATAGCCCAGAATTGAACCGGTTCTTGCAGCCTGAGGGCTTTTTGCCGCCAAAAGCGGCTGAAGCACTGCCTGCATGACTGCCGTACTGATACAGCCGCCCAGAATCCATGCAATAATTCTCTGTGTCGGCATATTCCCCATAGAATTATAATTTTCCGGAAGCTGTTCGAATAAACCGCCGAGTCCGCCAAAGCCGGACAGGGTCGTAACCGTGAAAATAATAAGCAATATATAGATGCCGATACAAACTACGCGGCCTACGGCCGATGCGCCTTTCATTCCTGAAAAGCTTGTATACAGTACGGCAACCGTAACGCCAATCAGCATCGCCGCCATCATGTTCATGCCCGGCAGCACGATCTGGATGATGCTGGCTACCGTCTTAAGCTGAATCGGAATATAAAGAAATCCATAAACAATCCAGGCATAGGAATACAGGCGGGTGGTTTTCGTATCAAACCGGTTCTGTAAATAGGCAGGCACTGATTCCCCTGGCATTCTCTCCCGGATAATCTTTGCAAATACTGCCAGCGCGATAAAATAGAACGACCCGGCAATTGAATACCAAGCGCCGGAAATTCCCAAATTATAGCCGTTTTGCGCTGCGCCTACCACTGCCATGCCGCCAATCTGCCACGCCGCAAATATACAGCCCAGAGAAACGGCTCCCATCGTCTTGTCTCCGCCCGACCATTGATTTGCAGATTTGATTTTTGTACCTGCGTATACTCCGATACCAATAATTAACAGGAACGTAATAATCCATACTGCGACTAACATACTTCTCCTCCTTTATTTGCTCTACACTGTGTACTCAGTTCCTGCAACATGCCACTGAAAAAACCCGCCTCCCCTCTCAGTAATATATTACATATTACATTCTACATATCTATAATATAGACACGAATCTGACGATTGTCAATAATTTTTTTGGATTTTAACTTAATATACAATTTTCCGGTCATTTTACCCAGGGAATGTTTGTATAATTTAAAATTCTCGCCAAACACACCTGCTGATTTCATTGCAATTTCCCTGTTTTATCGTTATACTACTCTTATTAATATGTAATATATTCTGCTCCAAAGGGCGGATTAATGGGAGGGTTTAATAATTATGAACGATGAATCTCTGCTGGGCGGAGGATATATCCAAACGAATACATTTAAAGAACAGGCCTATGAACTTATCAAGGATGCCATCCTTTACAACCGCTTCCGTATTGGAGCCATCTACTCTCAGGAAGCAATCTGCAACGAATTGAGAATCAGCCGTACTCCGGTGCGGGAAGCATTGCTTGAGCTGCAAAAAGAGGGATACGTCTGTTTCTGCCGCGGTAAAGGTGTGAAGGTAGTCCCTGTCACAGAAAAAGACGCAAAAGATATTCTGGAGATGCGTATGCTGATGGAAAAGAATAATGCCAGACTGGCCGCACTGCGCAGTACGGACGAAGAAATAAACGGATTGATCCGGTGCCTGGATGAACTCAAAAACAATCTGGAATCCAGGGACAGCCGCTCCCTCTACCGGATCGATCATAAGTTCCACCGTGACATTGCCGCCGCCACCCACAACGGCTGGATGCACCGCGAGACGGCGATGCTTCTAAATAACTATCTCCGTTTTGAGGTAAAATCCGTATATAACAACTCTATCGATGCCGAAATCGTTTTAAAAGAACATCTGGCTATCGGAGCCGCCATACGGGACCGTAATCCTGAAAAGGCGGAACAGGCCGTGGCCCGTCATCTGAACAATTCTTTCAAACGGACACAGCGGCAATTGTGGGAGGAATAACGGTTCCGCTGCCGGGGATATATTTGATATGGCTCCCGGGGAAATGGGTAATACAAAGCCCGTCCGGTCATGAATCTGTTCATCAAAGAATCCCGCTCGCGGGATTCTCCGCGGAGCGGTTATACAATCACCCGCCATCTCATTCCCAACGCTTTAACCCATGTACCATCATGAGATTTTGGCCTTTCCTTCAGATATTCATCGTAAAAATACACTTCTAAGTTGTCAATGAAAATAGATGCATTAAATAAATCACCCAAATAATTTTCTCCCGGCGGTACCAGCCGGAGCAGCCTGACCGACTCAAAAACTATCTCAATGCTGTTTGCCCAGCTACTGTCAAACACCATTCTCAGCTTTTTGGCACAGGAGGGTGACAAATACATTGTTCCGCCTTCCATATAATCGCCACTTTCATAGTGGATTTCCCTTATAACGGAATCATGAAATCCGCCGAAATAATCCATCAAACTGTTTATATCACAGCTATCCTCTATGTAATTCCATCCCTGCAATTTCGTATCGGGCACCACTGCATCCGCTCTGTAATCAGGCAATTTCCGTCTGGCTGTCAGTTCTGCCAGCCATTCCTTCTGCTCCAATAAAAACGGGCATCCCCTGAAAGATAATAACGGCGGATGATGGTATTTTTTCTCCAGGATTAGATTAAGGTCTAACAGCTCCTCTTTCTGTCTGTATTCCCACTGCATCCCCTCAGGAAGGGGATTACTGTCAATACATTCGACATTCACCCGGTAAGGCGGCTCCGATGTATAGTCAAGATAGTCTATCAGATAAAATATCTGTTTACCACCCTCACATTTTCCGGCAATATACCTGTCTCCACCGAAATTTACAATCCCATAAATCTCTGACCGATAAAAGGTTTGACTGGCCTTATCAAAAATTCTGGCTCTCATTTTCCATTTCACTCCTTTCCTGTTCCATCTCTACTTAAGTAAATTATAGATTAAATTCACATCAAATTACAATATCTCAATAACGGGCAATCGTTGCAAAACTGCAGTTTACCGGTAAGGAAAGGCTATTTGCAAATTGCTTTGACCTCACAGATTATTTCTGTTTTGCATACAATGTAATAAAATCTTTTATGGTGACTCCTATATGAGCAACGATCCACGCGGAACGATAATTCAGCAGGGAAATGTCCTGCGGATCAATAACGCCTTTGTAGAAGAAGCTTCATGTACCGATAATTCTAACGGATTTATCCTGGTCTCCTATGCTGTTCGCGAAGGGAATAACACTTCCATACAAATTCTAAGATTAAATCTCAATAGAAATACCAGTATCTTAACATCTTTCGGCCAAAAAATGTGCATATGCTGCCTTCAAAGGGGAATGTGGGTAAACGTCGTGTTCTCGTCCGCCATGACTATGAGCATCCCTCCTCAATCCAATGCTTTGTTAGTGGTTGTTCAGGGGAATTTTCTTCCTCCATGGCCTCCCCAACCGCCAAGGCCTCCAAGGCCTCCGCAGCCTCCATGGCCTCCTCAGCCACCCAGACCTCCTCAGCCGCCCAGACCTCCAAGGCCTCCGCAGCCTCCATGGCCTCCAAGGCCCGAACCCCCAAGACCTCCGCAGCCGCCCAGGCCTCCAAGGCCCGAACCCCCCAGGCCTCCTCAGCCGCCCAGGCCTCCAAGGCCCGAACCTCCAAGACCTCCCCAGCCGCCAAGGCCTCCAAGGCCCGAACCTCCAAGACCTCCGCAGCCGCCCAGGCCTCCAAGGCCCGAACCTCCAAGGCCTCCGCAGCCGCCCAGGCCTCCAAGGCCACAGCCACGGACTTTTAACTGACCTGCTGGCTAATTAGATATAGAAAATCATGTTTCCGATTCGATTCATGTTTCCTGCGCTGCCTAATGGATGGGATTATGCAGGCAGATCTTTCATAAGGCAGGCCGCTGCAGTTATGTAAATCATTGAAACATTAGGCGCATCCGTCTATTGGACGGTGCGCCTAATGTTTCATTTTCTCACTTATTAAATGATGGAACGCTTGATTAACCATTCCCTTTAATCAGAGAGTGAATCGATAAATTTTATACTTCCTTCTGCGATTACGTCTGGCATTTCATCATGAACATAGTGACCGCAATCTAAAAACTCATATTGTGATTCTGCAAATGATGCAATATAGGATGTGACGATGTCCCTCCATCCCTCTACAACCTGAGAACCGTCGGATATATAATAAAGTACCGGAATTTGAACCGGCTTTTCCAGGGAATCCACTTTTGCGGCATTCGCATAAGCGTATCTTGCCTCATCCACCATATTCTTTGTCATAAAACTCTTCATAACCATAGCTCTATAAGCTGCTTTTTCTTCGTCTGACAATATATCTCCGGTCATTGCAGGATCGGTATCATATAGCTCGGGATGCAGCCGTACCATTCCCGCCTGATATAAGACTGATATTTTTGCCATGCTTTCTGCACTCTTATTTAATATCTCTTCCCCCCAGGACAGATAAATGGATGGGACAGCGGCATCAAGCCCAATAATCCCCTTCACCTCCGAGGGATATTTCTGTCCCCAATAAATTGCTTCAATACCTGACAGGGAATGCGGAAACAAAATATAGGGTCCTGATTCGCCTGCAAGCGTCAAAGCCTCCCTGGTTTCCTCTAATACCGTATCAATATCCCTGGGAGTATCGGCCGTATCACTGAATCCATAGCCGGCCCGTTCCACCACGGCAATCCGGTAACGGCTGCTCAGTCTGCTGTAAAGAGCCTTAAAATCCAGGGCTGGCGCAGCAGTTCCGGAACCAGACAGAAATACTAGCGTTTCCCCTCCCTCTCCCTCCGAATATACATGCATTTGATGGCCGTTCACCTCCACCAATTTCCCAATGGGTGGAAATTTCCGGCGCTCAATCTGTAAGCTTATTCTATGAAAACCTATAAACACTCCCATTGCAGCCATTGGAACTGTAAGTAAAAACAGGATACCTCTGATTACCTTACGTTTATTCATTTGTTTCCCTTCTGGTCAGACTGACCATATGTTTTCAACCATATCTTCCCGGCAGAACACTCTGATGGAAAGATTCGTCATTACATAAAATCTATTGTATCCAGAGAAATAGCAGATATGCTGCCGGTACTATCAGAAAAAGGGAAAGGATAGTCCGTTCCAGCCAGATAATCATCATTTCCCTGAGTGAAACAGGAATTTCCGTAGCTGTGATACAGGGGATCGTGGAGGTAAACATCAGGACCTGCGAAATGCTCAATATACTGATGATAAAACGAGTTCTCTCCGGTGCGCCGGCCACTACGAGAACCGGAAGATACATTTCCGCCAGGCCCAGGAACGCGGCTTTTGCAGCCAAGAGTGGTTCCGGAATCTGTAAAAGCAGTGTAACGGGATAAAATAAGTAACCGAACCAGTCAAAAACAGGTGTATAATTTTCTAAGATCAATGAGATAAGGCCAATGGACATAAAATTCGGCAAAACTTCCAAGATTAGTCCAAAGGAATTTTTAACGTTTTTTGTAATGTTTGAAAGAACTGGTCCTGCATCCTGGCAGACCCGCAGCCCCTCTGTCCATGCTGCCTTAATGAGCTGTCCGTCCGGTTTTTCTTCCGGGACCCCTTCTCCTTCCCGGTAGTATCCGGCAGACTTTCCTGCCAGTGGATACAGACGCGCAGTAATTGCGGTAACTCCATATGTAACTAAAAGCGAAGTCAGAAAAAATTGTGTCCATAAATGCATGATAGAGGCTGTTTTTGCTACAACAATAAAAAATGAAACACAGACAACGGGAAAACCCGTGGCAATGACAGATGCTTCCCTGGTATTGTACCTTTGATTCTTATACATTTCATTCGTTAGCATCAATCCTATGGCATTACCGCCCATAAAGGATGCGGCGGCGTCCACGGCGGAACGGCCCGGAGTTTTCCAAATGGTTCGCATGATTGGCCGGAGAAACTGCCCGATAAAATCGATAAACCCGTAATTCATAAGACAGGTCAGAAAAATGGAGCCTATGGGGAGCAGGACCCCAACCTGGATAACAAGTGCCTCAAATAAAAAGGGACCATGGTCAGCCCTGATAATTGGCTCAGGGCCAAAGCCCGAAAAAACGATAACCGTAAAAACGGCTCCAAGTATTTTGCTGAAGGTGAATACGGTAGTTAAGGCATCTTTTTTCCACGTTTTTCTGATAAAAGGCAAAACGGCGGCTATCAAAATCACCGCCAGTGCATAGAGGCGGACCACCGGCTTAAAACTGCTTATCAGAAAACTTACCAGAAATTCGACCGGGATTGTGCTGGCTCCGCCAGCCCGTATCGGAACGAAAAACACAAAAATCCCAATCAGGCTGAGAATTATAAATTTAGCTGCAATTCCTGGATTATTTACCGTTTTGTTTTCTGCATTTTTCGAAGTAGAATTCATCTGTACCTCCTGAGCTATCCCTTTTTACAGTCTCCACTCATTATACCTTAATTGTAACAGAATGTCATGATACCAGGGTCAAAAGGTTGGAAATATGATGCAAGCTTGCTTGCATGAAGATTTTTAATCTTGGGACCCGCCAAAAACATGAGTAAGAAGCCATTTTTCGCAGAAAAATGAGCGGATTGCGAATGTTTTTGAGGATTGTGAGAGCACGCAGTGCGGAGCAATCCGGTATCAAAGGGGGCAAAAGACCTTTTGACCCCAACATCATGTCATTATAATAGATATATTGTAACAATTGCTGTTGACTCTTTCCAGCAGGAAGGAGGTGCCATCACGGAATACATAATAAAGAAAACCCAGAGAAACTGCCACTCTCTGGGTTTTTGCTATGCTATACGGACATAACTACTTTTCTTTGCTAACATTATATCAAATCAAAATCGGTGTTTTCTTAGAATTTCCCAGCTTTAGCGCTCTCCTCAATACTTACCGCAACGGCCACTGTCATTCCGACCATCGGGTTATTTCCGGCTCCAATCAGACCCATCATCTCAACATGAGCCGGAACGGAGGAGGAGCCTGCGAACTGGGCATCGGAGTGCATGCGTCCCAGTGTATCCGTCATACCGTAGGAAGCAGGACCTGCCGCCATGTTATCCGGATGAAGCGTACGGCCTGTGCCGCCGCCGGATGCAACGGAGAAGTACTTTTTGCCTTTTTCCAAACACTCTTTTTTATAGGTGCCTGCAACCGGGTGCTGGAATCTTGTCGGGTTTGTGGAGTTACCTGTAATGGAAACATCTACTCCCTCTTTCCACATGATGGCAACGCCTTCCGTCACATCATTCGCTCCGTAACAGTTAACTTTTGCCCTCAGTCCTTCGGAGTAAGATTTTCTCCAGAGTTCTTTAACCTCGCCTGTGTAATAATCCATCTCTGTCTCAACATAGGTGAATCCGTTAATACGGGAGATAATCTGTGCGGCATCTTTTCCTAAACCGTTTAAGATAACGCGAAGAGGTTTCTGACGCACTTTGTTGGCCTTCTCGACAATACCGATGGCTCCCTCTGCGGCTGCAAAAGACTCATGGCCAGCCAGGAAACAGAAGCAGTCCGTCTCTTCTTCCAGAAGCATCTTGCCAAGGTTGCCGTGGCCTAAACCAACTTTTCGCTGGTCGGCAACGGAGCCCGGGATACAGAAGGACTGAAGTCCCTCACCGATTGCCGCCGCTGCGTCCGCCGCTCTTCTGCATCCTTTTTTGATGGCAATGGCAGCGCCTACCGTGTAAGCCCAGCCTGCATTTTCAAAGCAGATAGGCTGAATTTTCTTAACCTGGTCATATACGTTCAGTCCAGCATCTTTTGTGATTTTCTCAGCCTCTTCAATGGAAGCGATGCCATAGCTGTTTAATACGGAATTGATTTTGTCAATTCGTCTCTCATATGATTCAAATAATGCCATAACTCTATGATCCTCCTTAATAATTTACCTGCTATTAAGTCTATGTCTATGTAACTCTTTCAGGGGGTTCAAACGTTCCCTGCTGATTATCCCGCTTATTCCTGTCTCGGATCGATAATCTTCACCGCATCGTCCACACGGCCGTACTGGCCTTTGGATTTCTCGTATGCGGTAGTTGGATCGTCGCCCTTCTTGATGAAATCCGTCATCTTGCCGAGATTTACGAACTGGTATCCGATAATCTGGTTTTCTTCATCGAGAGCGATTCCCGTTACATAGCCTTCTGCCATCTCCAGGTAACGCGGACCTTTCTTTAATGTTCCATACATTGTACCAACCTGAGAACGAAGTCCCTTGCCCAGATCCTCAAGACCCGCACCGATTGGAAGACCATCCTCAGAGAATGCGCTCTGTGTTCTTCCGTATGCGATCTGAAGGAAGAGTTCTCTCATCGCCGTATTAATTGCGTCGCAGACAAGGTCTGTGTTCAGCGCCTCCAGGACCGTTCTTCCGGGAAGGATCTCCGCTGCCATGGCTGCGGAATGTGTCATGCCTGAACATCCGATTGTCTCTACTAAAGCTTCCTGAATGATTCCCTCTTTAACATTCAGAGTCAGCTTACAGGCGCCCTGCTGCGGAGCACACCAGCCCACGCCGTGAGTTAAACCGGAGATATCTTTCACCTCTCTGGATTTTACCCATTTTGCTTCTTCCGGAATCGGAGCACAGCCGTGATTAACGCCCTGCGCTACTGGACACATACTTTCAACTTCGTGTGAATAAATCATTTTAAGACTCCTTTCAAAATGAATGTGTTAGTACTTTGTTAATTTTATCACATCATACTTGTACATATTATCTCACGTATCCCTCAATTCGTCTATAGTTTTTTGCTGAAAACTTTTCACAAAACTACAGGCATTTTTTTGAGTATTTACGTCGTTTTTTGTAACCCCGGCCCCATTCTTTTCTCCACTTTCCGCAGCGTCATCTTATATGCGATATAAAAGATAATTCCCTTAGCCACACTGGATACGGTAAGCGCCCACCAGATTCCGTTCAGCCCAAGTCCCATCGAGGAAAACACAATTGCAAGCGGTATCCTGGCTGAAGTCAGGATTATGCTCAGGACTGATGGTATCGAGGTTTTGCCTAAACCGGCAAACGCTCCGATGGATGTCAGTTCAATCAGCATAAAGAACTGGGAAAGGCCGAGAATCCGAAGATATTCCACTCCGGCCCCGAGTACATCCGGCTCCCGGATAAAAATACTGAAAATAGGTTCCGCCAGAAATATCAGCAGGGATGTCGTCATCAGTCCCCAGATCCCCATCATTTTCACCGCCGCTGAAAACCCTTTTTTAACCCGGTCAAACAGACCCGCGCCAAAATTCTGGCCGGTGAATGAATTGACTGCTGCCGCAAATCCCTCTCCCACCATCCAGGAAACTGATTCCACCTGGCCGCCGACTCTCTGAATCGCCACCGCCGTGTCTCCCCACCCGGTCACCAGTCTCGTCAGTACCATGGAAATACTGGCATAAATAAGGTTTTGAATCGAAGCGGGAAATCCGATTGTGACAATCTCTTTAATATAGCGGACCGGGGTAACGGTGAACAACCGGAAGCTGCCAAAGAGAACCTCTTCTTTTCTGACAGCCAGAATAAAAATAAATGAAACCGTAATCTGGGCCGTGACGGTCGCCACTGCGGCGCCCACTACTCCCATGGCCGGAAACGGACCAATCCCGAATATCAGAACCGGATCTAATACCATATTAGCCGCAAGTCCGATCACATTTGCCTTAAACGGCGTTTTACTGTCTCCGTTAGCCGTAAGGATACCTGTAAGCACTGAATTGATATACGGAAAAAGAATCAGCCCGCAGACAATCCTCAGATAATTCTGTGAATTTGCAATAATTACCGGATCCTTCAACCCGAAAAATCCAATCAGATACTTTGCGCCAAAGAACGAAATCAGGCCGAACATCACGGCAAACAGCAGTCCCATCTGAATTGCGCATTTAGCGTACTGGGCCGCATCTTTTTCATTGCCGGCGCCGAGAGCGTGCGCTACTTTTACCTGGCCCCCGATTTTAGCCAGATCCACGATTCCCTGTGACAGCCAGCTATACATTCCGGCGGTA
>OCAE01001458.1_pt1 | contig 10669 bp, 9 predicted proteins | sample 1495581 | NCBI WGS metagenome assembly OCAE01 (sample SAMEA2580278, study PRJEB22360) | human gut metagenome | biome: human gut; feature: human-associated habitat; material: faeces | place: Denmark | collected 2008/2010 | reverse complement strand
AGTGAAAGAAAAAAGACAACCGCCTCCTATTAGGAGGCTAGTTGTCTACAGTCTGAAGGTCCGGGAGCATATCCCGGAACCTTTTCTAGTCCGTATTAAAAAACAGTTTCTTTATTTTTTCTGAAAAATCAATCCCCAGCTTGGCAGGCATCCGGACTAAAAATCAGTAAACACCAGCACTGTCCTGCTCCCTGAACCTCACTGGCGCCACCTCCGGCGTCAGCGGCTCCATCCTGTATTCCGGCAACTGGTCAATGAGACCATCCAGACAAAGAGATGTACTGTGGACCATGTCGTGAGCCAGAAGGACTACCTGCTGCCTTCCCAGAATGGTTTTCATGGCATTGTCAATCAGCTCCTGGGGCCGGGACTTTTTCAGCGCGTCGTCCAGACTGGCATTCCAGTCAAAATAGACAAATCCCCGTGCGTCCATCTCGGCTATGATTTCCTTGTAAACCTTCCGGTTATAGCCATTGATGCTGCCTCCGGGAAACCGGTAAAGAACAGGCTTTACCCCGGTCACTTCCAGAACAGCCCTGTAAGCTTCCTCAAAATCCGCCAGATAGCTGTCCCTGCTTTCGTAGAGTTCCTTATAGTCATGGCGGTTGCAGTGGATACCAATGGTGTGTCCCTCTGCCGCGATTCTTTTTGCAACATCGGGGTGTTTCCTGACATTTTCTCCCACCACGAAGAAGGTAGCTCTTATATTCCTGGCTTTCAGCACATCCAGCACCGCACTGGTATTTTCAGCAGAAGGACCGTCGTCAAAAGTGAGATACATGGTTTTGGGATTAAAATACAGATCAATGCCTTTGGCAATGCCCCCTGCCAGTTTTTCCTGGTACTGCGGGTCTGTCAGCCGTTCTCTTTCACGGGGATTAGACAGAAACCCCGTCTCGATCAGGCATGATGGAACAAAGGTCTGTCCGGTGACTGTAAATTCTGCATCCCCTCTCAGTTCGCGGGCCACTGCCCCTGTACTTCTGACTGCTTCCTTATGGACCAGCGCGGCTAAACGCCTGCTGTTCGAAGCCCCGTCCTTTCCGGAATACCAGGTCTCTATTCCCCTTGCCGCCGCGTCCTCCCATGTATTTTGATGAATGCTGACATAAGCGCCGGCCCGGACCTTGTGTGCTGCCTCCACCCGTTCTTCCTTTGAACGGTATGCGTCGCCCTCCCGCACCATCACAACAATATATCCCATATCCTCCAGTTTCACCTTCAGCCGCTCCGCAATGGCCAGGTTAATGTCCTTCTCCATTATGCCTTCCTGGCTGGCGCCTTCATCCTCACCGCCATGGCCTGCATCCACCGCAATAACAGGGGGACCTGTATATAAAGAATTCTGACTGCCAAAAGAAAGGAGGGATTCCCCCTGGCCTTTTATGGAACTTTGCAGGACATGTGTGTCTTCCAATATACGGGACAGAATTTCTGTCCCTCCCCGTCCTGTAAATTGCCGCTCTATCCTTTCCCGCTCTGTTATTTCCTGCTTTATCTGTCCCCGCTCTGTTATTTCCTGCTTTATCTGTCCCTGCTCTGTTATTTCCTGCTTTATCTGTCCCTGCTCTGTTATTTCCTGCTTTATCCGTCCCTGCTCTGTTCCTGCCATTCCCAATTCCCGTTTCTCCGGTATGACCATGGCCATCACTGCCATGGTCATGCATACGCCTGCGGCCAATTCTGCGGCGGCCAGAAAAAATGCCCTTCTCCTGGCCCTGCGCCTGGCCTGCCTTCTGCGCTCTGTCTGTCTGCCATAATCATACGGTTTTATCTCTATTCTGTCCATGACGCCTGTCCTTTGCATATAAAAAGCTCTTGTGTACTGCAATCAGCATACACAAGAGCGGCATCAAATTATCATCATTTTTGCATCAAAGTTGCATCATCTGGAAATTTTCAGGAACAATTCATTGATTCCTTCATAAAAACCAACTGTTACTATGGTTTCTTCCTCCTCCCCTTGGCTGATAACATATTTTTCAAAGTAAGGGGTTGCTTCCATTAACGGATTCTGGTCCCCGAAGGCCGCCGGCTTCTCTAACCCCATATAGGAACTCCACGTACCCACAATCTGCTCCGGATCCATGTCATCCCACAGCCTGGACGACCTGGCATAGAATTCATAAATCCTTCCGTTATCTCCATCTATATAGGCTTCCATGAGACGGTTTTCCTTGTCCGTATTTTTCTGGCTGTTTATAAGGCTCAGTTTCCAGACCGCCACATTATTCCTGGGCTCCAGCACATCAATGGCTGAATAGAGGACAGCGTCATACTCATCCTTTTCCACTGGCCGAACGGATTCAGGCAGGATTCCCAGTGTTTTCAGTTCCTCCAGCCCCCGGTTGCATGTCTCATAAATCTGGGAGTCCGTGATTTCCTGGCCGGAAGGCCCTCTGTGATTCATCACAAATGCATAAGCCCCCTCCAGACTCTCATATTCCGCCTGGCTGCCGTTTGCCGCCGTCAACGCCTGCCCTGTTTCAGATATCAGAGCCTGTCCTGTTTCGGGAAAGGTCTGGCTGCTCAGGCTTTCTGACAATATGTGGAGCTTTTCAGCGGCGCTTAATGTATAGCGGTATCCCTCCCCCTCCGTATCCGCTGTCATGGCATGTATCTCCCCCAACATGGTCCTGTCCCTGTATCTGGTCAGCATCTCAGGACCGCAGATGGACAGGGCCATAATCAGCCCCGCAAACAACAGGAATAACAGGTTTGCTGCCATTCTTCTCATAACTGGTCCTCCTTCCAGAGGGGCAGGGTGAAGCTCATGGTGGTTCCCTTCCCCAGCTCGCTCCTTATGTTCAGGCGGCTTTTGTGAAGCTCCAGTATTTCCGCGCACAGAGCCAGTCCCAGCCCTGCCCCGTTGCGGCTTCTGGACCTGGACTTGTCAACCATGTAAAATGCCTTGGTAATCTTGTGGAGTTCCTCCTTCGGTATGCCCACTCCGTGATCCTTTACTTCAAAACAGTATCCGTCCTTCATCAGATGGCCGTAGACCTCAATGAGGCCGTCCGCCTCGGAAGCTTTGAACGCATTGTCCAGCAGGTTCATGAGAACAGACTTAATCAGATTGGCCTCCGCCCTCACCATGCCGTCATCATAGTTAAAATATATTTTCATGCTTTTGTTGATCACGTACATGTCATACAGGTACAGAAACAGGGATTCGGCCGACACCATGGTAAATTCCACCTCTCCCCTCCTGGTGACCATGATGTCTAACAGGCGGAAGGACATGGCCTCCAGGCGTTTCCCTTCCGTGTAAATATAGTTGGCGGACATAAACTGTTTTTCCTCATCCAGCCTGCGGGAGCGCAGGGCATCCGCATAACCGATAATGGAGGTCAGCGGCGTCTTAAGCTCATGGGCAAATGCAGCCACAAAGTCCTCCCTGGCCTGAATCTCATCTTCCAGCTGATTGATGTTATCCTCCAGGGCATTGGCCATCTGGTTAAAATCCGTTGTGAGCTGTCCCAGTTCGTCGCTGCTGACTTTCCTGGCCCTGTGGTGATAATCCCCGGAGGCCATGCGCTTGGTGGCCCTGGTCAGCAGACGGATGGGCCTGGTCAGAAAGGACGCAATGAGATACATAACAGCCGTACCGCAAAGCAGCATGGCCACAGTCACCCTGCGGTAGACAGAGAAACCCAGGGACCTGTCCCGAAACACCTCTGACACGTCCTTCATGGTCTCCAGATACAGCACCCGGTCCAGGGCATTGACAGCCGTACCTGTCTGTATGTAGTATGCTCCATCCTGTTCTATGACTCTGTATGTCCTGGTATCCTGGCCTGTCCGGTCCAAAAGCCCGTCTCCCCCGCCGAATCCGGTGCTGGCATAGAGCACATTTTTCTGCTCATCACAAATACGCAGCAGGCGGCCGGAGCTCCTGCCTCCCGACTCCAGATTGGATGCTATCTGACTCACCGTGGTATCCTGGAGCACATCATACTTGGCCGGCACATTGAGGGCAGCTGTCTCAAATGCAAAACAGAGAATGCTGCTCTCATCCATGGCCTGGTTTACTTCCCGGTCCATGGAGGTCTGAAACACGTAATTGACAAAATAATATCCGCTGAACCCAAAACCCAGGGCCATGACAATCATGGTCCACAGCAGGAGTTTGAACGAAAATTTCATTGAACTACCTCTAGGCGGTATCCCACCTTGTAGACTGCCACCAGATTATTTTCCCATCCCAGTTTTCTTCTCAGCCGCTGCACATGCAGGTCCAGGGTGCGGCTGTCCCCGGAGTACTCCCCTTCCCACACCTTTTCATACAGGGTCTCCCTGAAAAGAGCCACATTTTTATTTTGTATGAAGAGTACCAGAAGGCCGAATTCCTTGTTGGTCAGTTCCACATTCCTGCCTGCCCTGGTAACCCTGCGGGCCTCCACATCCACGGTCACGTCGCCGGCTGTCAGCAGACGCTCCGTCTTATTGTATCTGCGGAGAACAGCCTCCACTCTGGCCACCAGTTCCACCACGTCAAAGGGTTTCACCAGATAGTCGTCCGCGCCCAGGCGCAGTCCCTTTACCCTGTCCTTTACCTCATGTCTGGCAGTTATAAAAATCACCGGTATATCCATGGGGCGGATGTAGCTCATGATATCGTAGCCATCCACTCCCGGCAGCATGATATCAAGCAGTATCAGGTCAAAAAACTGGTTCTCTATGAGCCGGAGGGCCTCCGCCCCGTCCTGGACAGACGTACAATGGTAACCGCTGGCCGACAGGTTTAAATCAATCAAATCACAAATTGGTTTTTCATCATCTACTATCAGTACTTTTATCATGGTTCTGTCCTCCACCCCCAATATGCGCGGGCCCTGTCCGTCAAGCCTGACAGGGTATCGCCTTCCTCTAATATAAGTGTTTGTTTCATGTCCGTATCTTCAAAAAATCCGCCGGTCCGCTGATAGTAAATGGCGTAGCTTCCCTCCACGACCGTCCCGCCGTCACTTCCCTCATAGCTGTAATCCGCCAGTATGACAATGTCTTTAAGTCCGTCCCCGTCTATATCCTGGCAGGTAACGCCCTTTAACGCATAGAGATGTTCATATTCTCCCATGGGCTGGAAGCTCCAGACAATATAGCCCTGTTCATTTACCAGGTACAGCATGAATACCGTGTACTCCGCCATCCGGTAGGTGCCCGGGACAACCAAAAGGCGGCCGAACTTCTCAAACCGGATAGAACGGCTCTGCTCCGAAATGACCGTCATCCCGTGGGACAAAAGCTCATCCTGGGCAGTGGATGTATACAGAAACTCGGTAGAGTATCCGTCCCGGACAAAAGATGTGATGAAACGGATGCTCTTATTCATGCCAAAACGGTTCATCTTTTCTGAGAGTCTGTAATCCCTGTAAAAACCGTCATTTTTCTGAAACAGCACATCCCCCACCTTGTATGGCTTTCCCGGTTTACCGGCTCCCTCATTGGCACAGGCGGTTATGAGCACGATATCCTGCCATCCGTCCCCGTCCATATCCTGAAAGGACACGGCGGCCACCCGGCTGTCGGGCTGCCTGAGCTGACCTCTTATCCGGTTATTGGTCTCCAGCTGGTCTGTCTTATATGCCATGGTCCCGTCCGCCCTGGCAAAAAACAGCACCAGCCGGTTGGACTCCCTGTCAAAGGCCGGTATAAAGGACACCTCCCCCTCTCCCTTCATGGTCATGGGGAATATCTGGCTGTCCACCGCCTCAAATCCTTCCCTTTCAATATCCCCGGTCTGACCGACCGCGTTAAGGCGCTGCCTGTATTCACTGTATGAACGGGAAACAGCCTGGGAATCCGGAGCACCGTTGGATGCCCCAGGAAAGCCCAGGCATAAGACAGCTGTTGTGATCAGAAACAGGATGGTCCGGAACGAAAAGGCAGAATATGTTTGATTCATCAATGGCATGCACCAGCTTTTCTTAATGTACTATTCCGATTATATCAAATAAAGATGGGAATTCAAACATATTCATGGCCTGTGCCAAACAAAATATTTGAGGGGATGCCGCCGGTACTCAAAAGCTGCCCGAAAAAAGAAACTTAAGGATTGTTCACCGCGGGACGATTACACACCCCTATATACAGCGGGGCTCCCATATATCCGGTGACCGCATATAAAAAGGGCCTGTCCAGGTTCATCTGCAAAACTGGCTCACCTGAATACAATCCAGCAAATCCGGCTTCTCCGTTCTCTGAAAATGGACCCACACCGTTTTCATTGACACTGAACACGGTGGATTGGATCACGCCGGAAAGTGAAAGGCTTTCGCCTGTAATACCTGTAAAATCAGCCCGGCTGACATCAAATGCACCGGTCAGCCCCAGACCGGCCAGCGAAGGACCCAGGTCCGCCGTGGTGGCGGTCTGGAATTTAGGAATCTTCCAGTAAATTCCGCCGTAGGATTCAAGCTCATCAATCCTGCCAAACATTTCCCTGGTATACTGTTCTGAGGTGAGCAGTTCCCGGATTGTCACTCCCTGGTCAGGCAGAACAACTATCATGGACGCGTTATCCGTAAGGGAGAGTGATGCGCGCAGGAATCCCTGGCCCCGGTAATAAGTGCCGTTCCAATGTCCTGTCATATACTGACAGGTTATATCCTGTCCATCGGCAGAATGGAACACATCTGTTATATTGTCCTCAGTCCTGAAACCTCCTGTCCACTGGGCCTGGTAATTCACTGCATTCACAAGTTTCATGCTTTCACCGGAAGCGGTTGCCACGTCCATGGAAATAGCCTGATCCGTCTGCCAGCCAATCCACTGTCTGATAATGGCCGGCAGGTCCGGATTTCCAAAGTCCACCCGGAAAACAGACGCATAGTACTCGTTTTCCGATGTTCTCTTAAATGAGTCGTTCAGCGGGGCCCCTTCCTTCAGCCACATGGAATTTACCAGCTTCAATTTTGTCTTTTCATTGTTCCTGAATACCTGCCGGTACAGACGCCCGCAGGAAGCCGCCAGGCCGGCCGGAGGCTGTGCCGTGTGCAAAGCCTGGGCCGGTTCCGGAGACTGAGACCCGTCAGGTGTCTGACTGCCGATTCCCATAAGCGCCAGCATCTGGGCCCTGGTGTTTCCCTCTGCGCCCTCGGATGCCTGGGCCAGGGCATAGTACAGGCTCACCGGCGAAAAATTCATATTTTCCCGGCTGTCCCTCAAAAGCGGCAGGAACACCCTATAGGAAAACCGGGATATTCCATCTGTAAACTCCGGATTCACCGTGTTGTTCTGGGCTATGGCGCGCATGCTGCCTGAATCATTGTACGGTATGGGATCCGGGTCCCTGGAACCGGATTCACATTGATAACCTTCTCCTGATACACCGTTAAAAGGCGCGGCAAAGGCCGCAGGACTTCCTGCGGCCAGTACGGATATGGCCGTGGCCAGAACGCCTGCGGCGGCAATGGATATTATATTGCGTTTCATGATTCATTCCCCCTGTAATGACTGAAAAACCAAAACAATTTGCTTCTGATTTTATTTTACCAGAATATCATCAGGAAGATGTTTCTATTTTCTTAATTAATGCGGTCGTTATCTGTTACCAAAGGGAGAATTCCTTATCTCCCACCACAGGGTCCGCGGTTCCCTTCTTCTTGTCTATCTCATATGTATTGATCCGGTGGAACACATCCGGCTTATCCTCATATCCAACTGAAACCTGGACCATTTGATTGTTCTCATAATCCACCTTAAACTGCAGGGGTTCTTCTTCGTCCTGGTACATTCCCATCTCCAGAAGCTTATTTTCCAGAAGGCGGCAGGCTGCCTCCGATGTCATGGACGGCTTCTCAATCCATACGCCTGTCTCTGTATCCAGGCAATACCAGATTCCGTCAATCCGGTTCCAGCCTTTTAGGAGCTCCTGATTTTCTTCGTAGACCCACTGTCCGCTCTCCTCCTGTATCCATTCCCCTGCCCAGGCCGGAAATGTACAGCCCAGTATGGATACCATGACCGCAACCCCAGCCAATCTGTGTCTTATTTTCATTCGATCCCGCCTCCTGTTCCAGCGCAAGTCTTAAAAATATTTTTAACCATACACCAGTATACCTCATAAACATTAACTTTATATAAACTGGTCCGGGATTCCTTAACTGTCGCAACACCTCTTTCTTTTGTCCTGCTTCCTTAACCCGCTTCCTCAAAATTCCCTGTATACAGCTGATAGTATTTTCCCTTCCTTCCAATCAGCTCCTCATGGGACCCCCGCTCGATGATTCTTCCCTGTTCCATGACCATAATACAGTCTGCATTGCGGATAGTAGACAGTCTGTGGGCAATGACGAAGGTGGTCCTCCCATTCATCAGGGCATCCATGCCGGCCTGCACCAGGGATTCCGTCCTGGTATCTATGGATGAGGGGGCCTCGTCGAGAATCAGTACAGGCGGGTCTGCCACGGCTGCCCTGGCTATGGCTAAAAGCTGCCTCTGGCCCTGGCTCAGACTGCCTCCATCCCCTGTAAGGACGGTTTCATAGCCATGGGGGAGACGGTTTATGAAGCTGTCTGCGTTGGCCAGTTTTGCTGCATTGACGCATTCCTCATCTGTAGCGTCCAGCTTTCCGTATCGGATATTGTCCATGACAGTACCTGTAAAGAGGTGGGTGTCCTGGAGCACGATGCCCAGGGAGCGGCGGAGGGCCGGTTTCTTAATTTTATTGATATTGATTCCGTCATATCGGATTTTTCCGTCCTGTATGTCATAGAAGCGGTTAATCAGGTTGGTGATGGTGGTCTTGCCCGCCCCGGTAGATCCTACAAATGCAATTTTCTGACCGGGTTCGGCAAACAGCTTGATGTCATGGAGCACCATCTTGGATGGGTCATAGCCGAAATCCACTCCGTCAAAAACAATGCCGCCTTCCATTTTCTTATAGGTAACAGTCCCCTCTGCCTTATGGGGGTGTTTCCAGGCCCAGACACCGGTGCGCTCTTTTGTCTCTTCCAGTGTGCCGTCCTTCCGTTCCCGGACATTCACAAATTCCACATACCCATTGTCCTCCTCCTGCTTCTGGTCCAGAAGCTCAAATACCCTTCCGGCGCCTGCCGCTGCCATGACCACAGAGTTCATCTGCTGGCTGATTTGGGTAATCGGCTGGGAGAAATTTTTATTGAGTCCCACGAAGGCAATGATGGTGCCGATTGTAATTCCACCTATGCCGTTTAATGCCAGGATTCCTCCTGCCACTGCGCACAGAACATAACTCAGATTGCCGATATTGGCATTGACCGGCATAAGGAGGTTGGCGTACCGGTTAGCCTTATCAGCGTTGTCCCGAAGCCTTTCATTCAGCACCTCAAACTCCTTTTTGGCCTGTTCCTCATGACAAAATACCTTTACCACCTTCTGTCCGTCCATCATTTCCTCTATATATCCGTCCACCTCTCCCAGGGAGTTCTGCTGTTTTCCAAAATGGGAGGCAGATTTGCCTGAAAGACATTTTGTGGCAAACAGCATGACACAGGCCATAGCAAAGGTAAGTATGGACAGAGGTATATTTAAAATCAGCATGGAAACAGCGGTTGCCGCCAGTGTGACCGCAGAATTGGCTACCTGGGGAACACTCTGGCTCATGAGCTGCCGCAGGGTATCCACATCATTGGTATATACTGACATGATATCGCCATGGGCGTGGGTATCAAAATATCTGATGGGCAGAGATTCCATCCTGGTAAACAGTTCCACCCTCAGCCGCTTCATGGTGCCCTGGCTTACTGTGACCATGATTCTGTTATACGCATAGGCCGCCAGAATGCCTATTAGGTAAAGGACTGCCATCCTGCACAGCGCCCCTGCCAGGGGAGAAAAATCCGGCGCTGTATTCCCCGTTGACGCCTGTTGGGCCAACGGCCGGATATAGTCATCCACCAGGGATTGTATGAACACCATCCCCTTCAGGGTAGCCCCGGCGGACACTATGATACAGGCCAGCACCGCGGTCACCGCAAGTTTATAATTGGCAGCCATATACCGGATGACGCGGCCCAGGACCCTGAGGGCTTCCTTTGTCTCCCTGGCCTGCGCCTGTCTGCCGGTTTGTTCTTTCCGGCTGCTCTGCGCCTGTCCGCTGTTCTGTTTTTTCAGGCTGCTCTGTCTGTCTTCCATCATGCCACACTCTCCTTTCCTGCGTTTTCTGCCTGAACCTGGTCAAAGTCCCCTCCGCCCCTGCTCTGTGACTCGTATATTTCACGGTATATCTCATTGGACCTCACCAGCTGGTCATGGGTTCCGTATCCGTTTATACGCCCGTCCTCTATCACCAGTATGTGGTCCGCATGCTGCACACTGGATATGCGCTGGGCAATGATGATTTTGGTGGTTCCCGGTATTGCCGCCCCAAAGGCTTCCCTGATTCTGGCATCTGTCGCCGTATCCACCGCGCTGGTGGAATCGTCCAGTATCAGGATCCTGGGGTTCTTTACACAGCCTCTGCTTCTGACCGCCTGACACATTGGTTCCTCCCCGCTCCAGGAAGGTATGGTATCCGTGGGGTAGACGCTCTATGAATTCGTCGGCACAGGCCGCCCGGCAGGCTTCCCGGCATTCTTCTTCCGTGGCATCCTGATTTCCCCACCGCAGATTCTCCAGAATCGTACCGGAAAACAGTACATTTTTCTGCAGAACCACTGCCACGGAGTCCCTGAGCGTTTCCAAATCA
>OCAE01001454.1_pt1 | contig 10687 bp, 10 predicted proteins | sample 1495581 | NCBI WGS metagenome assembly OCAE01 (sample SAMEA2580278, study PRJEB22360) | human gut metagenome | biome: human gut; feature: human-associated habitat; material: faeces | place: Denmark | collected 2008/2010 | reverse complement strand
TTTCTTAACACGCGCTCCCTAATGGGTATGGGCGAGAAGGCCCGCCGCTAATGCACTGAGTCCGATAGGCCAACGGATAGATACTTTCAAAGGCAATAGACCAATGACGATGATGACTGGAATCCATAATGTCCAATCGATATTGAAAATAAAGTGAATTGTATCGGATAGTAAACTATTTTCGTAATTGAGTGGGTACCACTGAGATAGTAATAGATACAACACTGTAGAGATGATGAGTGCTGGAATACCATCTTTAAACATAATGGGAATATTCGTCGATACCTTTGTATGGGTCAAGGCCGCTACAAGAGATGCACTAGAGGATAGTGGACCGTTTCGATCACCAAAGTAAGCACCTGCAATAATGGCACCAACTACGATATTTTCTGGAATACTTCCAGCTCTTGCCATGGTGATGAGTACGATGCCTATCGTTCCTACAGTGCCCAGTGCAGTACCTAACAGCATACTCACTATGGCTGTTATTAAAAAGGCACAGACGATAAAGATGGATGGATCAATTAAATCGATACCTGTGGCGATAATCATAGGAATAACGCCTGCTGCTTGCCACATGGCGATGAGCCAACCGATGAGAAGGAAGATTTGCATCACTATGATGGATGTTTTCGCACCTGTCCAAGATAGGTTTAATAATTCTTTTAGGGCATATCCTTTGCGGTAGAACACGTAGGCCATGATGCTCCATACGACAATCAAGGCATAACCAATAGCGATGCTATTGGCTACGGCTATGAGGATGACGAGAATGGATGCAAGTAGTCCCAAAAGGGGCTCTATATTCCGTGGTATGAGTGTGCGACCCTGTTGGTACCTTAGGAACGCATTTAATATAAGTTGTAACCACTTCATTTTAATCGATAGGAAGTTCTGTTTCGAAGACTTCCTCAGCCGGACCTGTCATGAGCACCGTGCCATCCTCCAAGTATGAAATATGCAATGTTCCTAAATAGAGTTCCACATCTACTTCGCGGCCTGTTAAGCCCTTTTCAAAGGACATAGCGGCAGAGGCACAAGATCCTGTTCCACAAGCTAAAGTAGCGCCAGCGCCACGTTCCCATGTGCGCACCTTGATGTGTTTGTCGTTTACCACTTCAATGTAGTTTACATTGGTGTTGGCAGGGAAGGCATCGTGCTTTTCAAGGATAGGGCCTTGTGTTGTAACAGGGGCTTTTGTAATGTCGTCGATGAATACCTCCGTATGAGGCACACCGAGCAATACAGAACTCACTGTTACGGTTTCACCGTTTACATTGAGGTCTACGTCGATAACCTTATCCATGTTTACATTCATAGGAATGTCTTGGGCCTTAAAAAATGGTTTGCCCATGTCTACAGTAACTTGTGTGACTATACCGTTTTCGATAGTCAATGTAGGCTTCATTACGCCAGCTAAGGTTTCAATGGTGAAAGTCTCCTTCGTTGTTTCACCGTGTTCATAAGCGTATTTGGCAAAGCAACGGATGGCATTACCGCACATTTCTGCTTCACTACCATCGGAGTTGATGATGCGCATGCGCACATCACAGGTTTCGGAAGGAACTAGGATAGCAAGACCATCAGCACCAATACCCGTGCGACGATCGCAAAGGCGGATGGCGAGGTCTGTGTAGTCTTTAGACGTCCCTTGTGGGTCGGCAAAGAGGATGAAGTCATTGCCGAGACCATGCATTTTCGTTAATTTCATAAAGTCTCCTATCAATAAGTAAGACTTTCACCATGAAGCCCGTGAAAGTCTCATATGTTTATTATTATATATTCTATATTATAATATTATATCATAAATAGGTCCTAAGCATGGCATGGAATCGTATAAATTTATAGCAAAATAAAGGGAAAATAAGGAAAGCTTACAACGTTTATTGAGAGTTATAGTAAAACAAAAAATGCCCCATATGGGACGGTTATTTAAGGGAGTATAGGTATTTGGATTACTTTATTGTTTAACAGAGAAATGATAAAATAAATAGTAATGTAGTTAATCGTAATAGAAAGAGGAACATATATGCGAATTCAAGGGATTTCTGGATCTCGTGGCGTTGCAGTAGGCAATGTATATAGATATATTCAAGAGGAAATTGCCATTCCTGATTACACTGTAGCGGAAGACAAGGTAGAAGAAGAAATTAGCAAGTTTGCAACTGCTATGGCATCTACCTTAAAACAATTGGATACTATTCGTAAAAAAGCGTTGGATGAAATGGGACCAGAAGAGGCCTCTATTTTTGAAGCGCACATGCAAATCGCTCAAGACCCATCCTTGTCTGACGGAATTAAATCCCTTGTTGAGTCTAGCCATATGAACGTGGTAGCGGCCACGTCTCAAACAATTGAAAGCTTTGCCAATATCTTCCTTGGTATGGAAGATGCCTACATGCGTGAACGAGGTGCAGATATTAAAGATATCGGCGATCGTTTGATGCGCAATATATTAGGTATGAATCCTCGCGGTTTATCACATATTTCTGGCGAAGTTATCTTGGTGGCTCATGATTTGGCACCATCTGATACGGCTTCTCTCGATAAAAATGTGGTAAAAGGCATTGTCACTGCGGCGGGTGGTCCTACATCTCATGCGGCTATCATGGCTCGTACACTCGAAATTCCCGCTGTTATGGGAGTCGGCGATATTGAAAGTTTCGCTGATGGCGACAAAGCAGTCGTTCTTGGTACCGATGGTATCGTAGAAATCAATCCATCTGATGCAGATTGGACGGAGTATACAAATCAAGCGTTGGCGTTCCAAGAGGAATTAAAACGGTTGCGCGAATCTGCTAATCTTGAATCTACCACCACTGATGGTCACCACGTAGAATTATTCGGTAACATCGGCAAGGCAAAGGATGCTAAACATGCGCTCACTATGGGGGCACAAGGTATTGGTTTGTACCGCACAGAATTCCTTTACATGGAAAACGACGAACTGCCTACAGAAGATGTACAATTTGAAGAATATAAAAAGGTAGCCCAAGAGATGAAGGGGCAACCGGTTATCATCCGTACCATGGATATCGGTGGCGACAAGGAATTAAAATGCCTTGATTTGCCAAGTGAAATGAACCCATTCCTCGGTTATCGTGCCATTCGCATTTCTTTAAATCGTCCAGATATCTTTAAGGTACAATTGCGTGCCTTGTTACGAGCTAGTGCATTTGGTGATATTCACATCATGTATCCTATGATTGCTTCCGTTGAGGAAGTGAAACAAGCAAATGCTATGCTTGACGAATGTAAGACGGAGCTGGCGGCTGAAGGAAAGGATTTTAATAAGGATATCAAGGTTGGCATTATGATCGAAGTACCAGCGGCAGCTGTTATATCTCCAATCCTTGCTAAATATGTAGACTTCTTTAGTATCGGTACGAATGATCTTTGCCAATACACATTGGCAGTAGACCGTATGAACGAAGCAATTGGTAGCTTGTATCAACCATTGCATCCAGGTGTGTTACGTCTTATTAAGCACGTCATTGACGCTAGTCATGAGCAAGGTAAATTTACCGGTATGTGTGGTGAGCTTGCTAGTGATCCTGTGGCGACTATGATTTTATTAGGTCTTGGTCTCGACGAATTTTCCATGACTGCTTCTTCGATTCCTCTTATTAAAAATATCTTGCGTTCTGTTTCCAAAGCAGAATGTGAAGAGGTGGCAAATAAAGCACTTACTATGGACACAGCAGAAGAAATTACAGAATACGCTAAATCTGTATTAGCTGAAAAAGGTTTACTATAATCCAGCTTTGCCTTAAATAGAATCATTATATAGCAAATAAGATGTAATATACTTGAATTGAAATACTTGATATTGATACAATATATCTATTAGAACGTATGAGATAGGCTCTGCCTATCGAGATAGAAAGAGGTTATCATGAAAGAATTAACAGTAGAAATTACTAACGAATCTGGTTTACATGCTCGTCCTGCTACAGCCTTCACACAATTGGCTGCTAAGTTTGCTTCTAAAGTGACTATTGCTGCCAATGGCAAAACAGCGGATGCTAAGTCTATCTTAACTGTATTGACTTTGGGTGCTACAAAAGGTACATCCGTTACATTGACTGCTGACGGTGCTGACGAAGATGATGTACTCGCTGCATTGAGCGAATTCTTAACAACTAACCACGATTAATATGAGGGTAATAAAAAGGACCCTACATTTTGAACTGCACCTCCCAAAATTATGTCTAATTTTTGGGTGCAATTCATTTGTAGAGTCCTTTTTTATTTACCCATATTTGCAAAGCGTTCTACAGCTTTTGTAAAGTCGCTAATGGTTTTTTCTACGTCACCATGTTCGATACCATCTCGTACGCAGTGGTTGATATGTCCTTCAAGAATTACTTGTCCTACTTTATGTAGTGCAGATTTAGCTGCATTAATTTGGCTCAACACATCTTCGCAGGGAATGTCTTCTTCAATCATTCGATCAATAGCTTGCACTTGACCTAAGATTTTACGCAATCGACGATGCAGATTTTCTGAATCCATACACTGTTTCATATTACTCCTCCATAGGCATGTTTTTATCATCTCATATATTATACTCTATTTAAAGTTTTTAATACAACTTAATAAGTATAACTAATATGCATTAATCGGTATTTATAGATATATAGTGTCGTGCCGTTATAAGATATATTAAATATATTTGTAGTATGAGTGGACGTAAAAACTAGTGTTTTACATATCTTCTTCTTGATTGATGTGATACAATACATTTAATATACTTTATATTTGTATATGTATATAAGGTATTGTATAGATGGCTAGATTATAAACTTATGTTTACATGTGTTTATATTACAGACCTTTAAGAAATAGGTGAAAGAAATGAAAGTATTTCGCTACCTTCGAAACCTAGTTGTATTCGTGGTGGTCATGATTTTGGCTATGTTTATATATGACGGATACCATAGCTTTCAAGGGACAAATCGTGAGAGTAAAGCTCATACACTTGTTGAAAAACAAATAGAACAAAGTGAAGACACGCTCAGTCGTACGGATCGAATTATACGACTGTTTACATTTAGAGATAAAGTACAGATAGCTCTTAATCAACGTGTTTCAAAAGAGCATTGGGTGAAAGGGGATGTTATTCCTGAGTATACAAAAAATGCATTAATCGCTATTGAAGATAAGCGGTATTATAAACATGGAGCTATTGATGTACTCGGTATTATTCGCGCCTTGTACACAAATACCATAGCAGGTGAAACCTTGGAAGGCGGTAGTACTATTACACAACAACTTGTAAAAAATCTGTTCCTTTCCTCAAAGCGCATCATGAGTCGTAAGGTAGAAGAGGCCATCCTCGCTAGCGAGATGGAACATTACTATTCTAAGGAAGAAATTTTAACTATGTATTTGAATACCGTATATTATGGTCATAATTATTATGGTATCTACGAAGCAGCTCACGGATACTTTGGGACGAGTCCCAGTCGATTAACATTGGGGCAAAGCGCTTTACTCGCAGCATTACCTAATGCACCGTCCTATTTAGATCCTTACACGAACTATGAAGGGGCTAAAGCTCGACAAAAGCTGGTGCTCGAACAAATGGTAGACCAAGGTATGATTACACAAGCCGAGGCAGACTATGCGTACGAACAGGACTTGGAGCTTGTGGAAGAATAACTTAATATATTTAATAAGCTATATCTGGTGTTCGATTACTAGATATAGTTTTTTTATTAGTTCGGAAAGGAAATATATTATCAAAATGAATAAAAATAATGCTTGCATTTATAATTATACAGGTGTATACTATTTTTTGTCAGAAGGAGAAAATGCCTGTCGGTAATAGAAGATACCAAGGTGCTTTCACAATTATCTGATATTGTATTGATTATATGAGTCTAAATAGATAGTGGTTTATGAGGTGTTATCATGGGTAAAGCAAATAAAGTAGTACTCGCATATTCTGGTGGCTTAGATACTTCTGTTATCATTCCTTGGTTAAAAGAAAATTATGGCGCTGAAGTTATTGCTGTGTGTGTAGACTTGGGCCAACCTGAGGATTATGATGCAGTTGAGAAAAAAGCAATCAAATCTGGCGCATCTAAAGCGTACATCGTTGACGCTAAGGAAGAGTTTGTAAAAGATTATGTATGGCCTACAGTAAAAGCTGGTGCGATCTACGAAGGTAAATATTTATTAGGTACATCCTTTGCTAGACCTTTAATCGGTAAAATCCTTGTAGATATTGCAAAAAAAGAAGGCGCTGATGCAATCGCTCATGGTGCGACTGGTAAAGGTAATGACCAAGTTCGTTTTGAGTTGACTATCAAAGCATTAGCTCCTAACATGAAAATCATTGCTCCTTGGAGAGAATGGGATTTGAAATCTAGAACAGATTGCATGGAATATGCTGCTAAACACGATATTCCAGTTGTAGCTACAAAATCTCATCCATATTCTATGGACCAAAACGTATGGCATTTGTCCCATGAAGGCGGCGAACTTGAAAATCCAGCAAATGCTCCTAAAGATGATGTGTACTTGGTAACACATACACCAGAACAAGCTCCAGATGAAGCTGGTTATGTAACTGTATCCTTTAAAGAAGGTGTACCTGTAGCCGTAGATGGTCAAGAAGGCACCCCATTACAAATATTAGAAAAACTCAATGAAATCGGCGCACATTATGGTGTGGGCGTTGTAGATATCGTTGAAAATAGATTGGTAGGTATGAAATCCCGTGGTGTTTATGAAAACCCGGGTGGCTCCATCATCATGTATGCTCACAGAGAACTTGAATACCTTTGCTTAGATAGAGCTACATACCACTACAAAGAACTCATTGCTAACAAATACGCTGAACTCGTATATGATGGCATGTGGTTTGCGCCATTGATGAACGCATTACAAGCGTTTGTTGATGAAACTCAAAAAACTGTAACCGGTGAAGTAAAACTTAAATTGTACAAAGGCAATATCATTTCTGCGGGCAGCACTTCCCCATATTCCTTGTACAGCGAAGATTTCGTAACATTTGAAGAAGATGATGTATACGATCAATCTGATGCAGAAGGTTTCATCAACTTGTTTGGTTTACCTCTCAAAATTAATGCATTGATGAAAGAGAAAGCAGGTAAATAATGGCTAAATTGTGGGGCGGGCGTTTCATAAAAGGCACTGATAAAGCGGTAGAGGATTTTACATCCTCTATCGCTTTTGATGCGCGGATGTACGCCGAAGATATTGCAGGTAGCAAGGCACATGCGACAATGCTGGCAAAACAAAATATTATCTCCGACGCAGATCGAGATGCTATTTTAGCAGGTTTAACAAAAATTAAAGGGCAAATCGATAAAGGGGAATTCCCATTTTCTATAGCTCTTGAAGATATTCATATGAATATTGAAAAGCGTTTAACTGATGACATCGGTGAAGCAGGTGGTCGTTTGCATACAGGTCGTAGCCGTAATGACCAATGCGCAGTAGACTTGCACATGTACGTGCGTAAAGCTGTTGTGGAAATGGGTGAACTCATCGTAGATATGCAGAAGGCTCTCATCGAAACAGCTGAAAAGTATAGTGATGTTATCATGCCTGGCTATACGCATTTACAACGGGCTCAACCTGTATTGTTTGGGCATCATATGATGGCCTATTTCTCTATGTTGGAACGCGATTTTGATCGTTTGTTGATGGTATTCAAACATGCTGACATCATGCCACTTGGGGCCGGCGCATTAGCTGGTTCTACATACGGCATTGATCAAACATATACGCAAAAGCTTTTGGGCTTTTCTCGTATTTACGAAAATAGTATGGACGCCGTATCTGACCGTGACTACGTAGTTGAATTCTTGTCCTTTGCATCTCTAGTGATGATGCACTTGAGTCGTCTTAGTGAAGAATTGATCTTATGGTCTACCAACGAGTTTAATTTTATTGAACTTGATGATGCTCACTGCACGGGCTCTAGTATTATGCCGCAAAAGAAAAATCCTGACGTTTGCGAGCTGGTTCGTGGTAAAACAGGCCGTACCTATGGTCATTTGTTAGGCCTTTTAACAACTTTGAAAGGCCTGCCTCTTACATACAACAAGGATATGCAAGAGGATAAAGAAGGTATCTTCGATGCTATTGATACAGTACACTTCGCATTGTCCATTAATGCGGCTATGATTCGTGGTATGAAGGTCAATGGGGCTCATATGAAAGCAGTCCTTGATGACGACTTCTCTAATGCTACGGATATGGCAGATTATCTTGCGAAGAAAGGTGTCCCATTCCGTGAAGCCCATGAAATTGTAGGTAATGCAGTGCATCATTGCATCGAAAAAGGCTGTGTACTCCTTGATCTATCCGTAGAGGACTTCAAAGCTATTTCCAACCATTTTGATGCAGATATTCTTGACGCTATCTCCATCGAAGCTTGCGTTGCAGGTCGTAATAACTATTCTGGTACGGCTCCAGAATGTGTGGAACGACAACGTAATAATGGTAAAATTATTATCGCTGCTGAGGAAAAGCAAATTGCTGAATGGAAAGAAATCGTTGAATCTGTAGAAGAGTAGAGCTTAGTGCGGAATAAGCAGTAGATAAAAATAAAGAATAGTTATCAATAAAATCTGGAAAAATAAGATTGATATACATATAAGGATTTCATTAAGGGTCTAATATTGCCCATTATACTTATATGTATATCGATTTTTTATTTAAAAGCTAGACGATACCTATAAAGCCCAAAATTCTAATTGATAATCCACTATTAAAATGATGTATTTACATGTACATGTATAGTGGACTGTGAGAGAATAATAGTCTTGTACTAGGACACTATAACCGTGATAGATAGGAAAAATTACATCTATACACAGAATAAAATGGGGTAAAAATATACTTTGCCACGATTAAAATGAGTTCTGTTCGATTTTGATGATAAATTACCTATGATTTATTCAATTCGTGTAATATGCCTTGTCCGCCAATAAAGTACTTTTATTTTGGTTTCATAGGTGTTATTATTTAACTCGTAATAAGAATAAAAACGGTAAATTCACATTCAAGCCCATCACAGCACGAACTGAATTTACTTAGCGGTATATATATTTTAAGTGAATTATGGACGAGAAAAAATTCACCTTAGTGAAAGGGGATTGATACATGAAAACCACCGCTAAAAAAATGTCTGTATTCCAGCTAACCACAATGGTAGCAGCCAATATGCTAGGAGCTGGGATCATTATGTTACCAACTAATTTGGCTCAAGTTGGTACTATTTCAGTTTTATCTTGGCTCGTGACAGCTGTGGGTGCGCTTTTACTAGCGTATATTTTTGCTCAAGCGGGTATGTTCTCCCAAAAACAAGGGGGCATGGGCGGTTATGCAGAACATCGCTTCGGTAAAACTGGACATTTTATGGCGAGCTATGCTTACAGCATATCTCTCATCATTGCTAATATCGCCATCGCGGTATCTGCCGTAGGTTATGGCGCAGCTTTCTTTGGTGTTGACCTCAATGCGACACAAACAAGTCAGGTAACAATTGTGCTCTTGTGGTTTGCAGCGATTCTAAACTTCAGAGGGAATCGTTTCACAGGTCGACTCAGCAATATGACTATTTGGGGCTCTATTGTTCCGGTTTTATTAATCGGTACAATCGGCTGGTATTGGTTTGATCCATCTATTTATTGGGCGGCATGGAACCCAAATGATCTTCCGCTTTATGATGCGGTAAAGCAATCTATTTCCCTAACTTTATGGGGCTTCCTAGGATTTGAGTCCGCAGCGGCTAATGCTGATGCTGTTGAGAATCCAAAGAAAAACGTACCTATCGCAACTGTGGCGGGTACATTAGCAGTGGCAGTGGTTTATATCTTGTCCACAAACGTTATGGCAGGTATTGTGCCTAACGTTGATTTATTAAATTCTAATGCACCATTCGGTTTGACATTCGTATACATGTTCAATGATACAATTGCAAACATCGTTATGGCTGCTATGGTTATTTCTTGCTTTGGCGCTTTGCTTTGCTGGCAATTCACATTGTCTCGCGTCTTCAAAAGTGCAGCAGAACATGGTTACTTCCCTAAAATATTCGCTCGTGTAAATAGCAAAGATGCTCCTGTTCGTGGTGTATTGATTTTACTCGCTGTTGAAACATTACTTACTTTATTCACTGCAAGCGAATCCTTGCGTGAGCAATTTGAAATCTTAGTAAACTTAGCGGTTGTAACTAACGTAGTACCGTATGTATTGTGCATTTTGGCAGTACCTACAATGATGCGTATGGCTGGCGTAGCTGAAAGTCGTATTAAACGCTCTAATTACTTGTTCGGTATAGGCGTTCTTTATTGTCTATATGCAATCTACGCATGTGGTTTTGATGCTATGGTAGGTAGCGCAGTGGCAGTAAGCATAGGTTTGGTGATTTATGTTTTGCGTAAAGCGTGGGATACACGCAGAGCACACCGCTTACAACAAAGTATTGATTAACTGAATACATCTCGTCTTATTAGAGGCTATTACTTGGTAATAGCCTCTTTTTTATCATAATCATGCATTAGACTCATAATTAATGCGAGCTAGATATGAAAAAACATGAAGAGTATAATTATTAATCAAATTTTTGCTGTGTATAAAAAGATTTTATAATAAAGTTTTTACATTGCTTTATTATTAATAAAATTAATATATATACTGTCAT
>OCAE01001452.1_pt1 | contig 10696 bp, 8 predicted proteins | sample 1495581 | NCBI WGS metagenome assembly OCAE01 (sample SAMEA2580278, study PRJEB22360) | human gut metagenome | biome: human gut; feature: human-associated habitat; material: faeces | place: Denmark | collected 2008/2010 | reverse complement strand
CAGTTAACAAGGTAAGTTCCCCCCCCTTTTCCCCCGCCTGCCGTTTTTGTTTAAAGTGCTGAGTGCTGCTCAGCCCCTGTCGGTACAGGTTCATCCGGATAAAGCTGCCGCAGAGGCCGGATTTGCCCGCGAAAACGATGCCGGGATCCCGCTGGATTCACCGGTTCGCAATTATAAGGATGATAATCATAAGCCGGAGCTGGTTTATGCCCTCACCCCGTTCCGTGCAATGAATGCGTTCCGCCCGCTGGCGGACATTGCCGGGCTGCTCAGTGAGGTCGCACCGGCACATCCCGCCATCAGACGTTTTATTGCCTCGCCGTCAGAGGAAAATTTATCGGTTCTGTTTACCCGCCTGCTCTCCATGAGCGGGGAAACCAAAGAGCGGGCAATCGCTGTGCTGAAATCCGCACTGAACAGCCGTCAGGGTGAACCGTGGGATACCCTCCGTAAGATGACAGAATTTTATCCTGACGATAATGGCCTGTTCACACCTCTGCTACTCAACGTCGTTGAGTTAAAACCCGGTGAAGCAATGTTCCTGTATGCCCGCACACCGCATGCGTATCTTGAAGGAACCGCGCTGGAAGTGATGGCTAACTCGGATAATGTGCTGCGTGCCGGTCTGACACAAAAACATATTGATGTCGGTGAATTGCTGAATAACCTTGATTTTATACCGAAACACGCAAAAAGTTTATTTATGCAGCCTGAACATATTAACAACACTGAAATTTTCCCGATCCCGGTTGATGATTTTTCTTTTTCAGTGATGAAATTGCATAATCAGGAAATGATTCTTGAGAACAACAGTGCTAATATTCTTTTTTGTGTGGAAGGTCATGCAGTTATCACTACAGAAACAGAACAATTAAGAGTTATCTCAGGTGAATCTGTTTTTCTTTCTGCTATAGAAAGAAAGTTTAAAATAGATGGTGAAGGAATCATTGCCCGCGTTTATAATGCTGTGTAAGTAACTTCTCTCATTTTCTCCGGGCAGTTAACCGTTTAACTGCCCGTTAATTTTGATACCGTGCGAAAACCTGCAAAATAAATCGCATATAAAGGATGGATTTCTCTATGAAAAAGTCGTTAGTTGCTGTTGGCGTTATTGTCGCGTTAGGCGCCGCATGGGGTGTGGCTTCATGGCAAACCGGTAAGGAAATTGAAGCAAACCTTGATGAATATATCGCCAAAGCGAACAAAACAATCAAGGATAAATACCCTGATATTCCTGTTACGCTGACTGCCAAAGATTTTTCACGCGGTATTTTCAGTTCTGATGTCAAACTGATCATCAAAGAAACGAAAAAAAGCGGTGATACTGGCGGCGAAGAAGAAGAACTGGTGATCCTCAATACCATCGATCACGGCCCGTTCCCGTTATCTCAGTTCAAGAGCCTGGTCTTCTCGCCAAATCTGGCGTCAGTCCACTCTGAGCTGGAAAATAATAAACTCACCAAACGAGGCTTTGATATCACCGGCGGTAAATCCCCTGTTACAACGGATACCCGTATCAGCTACGACCAGAATTTCGATGTTGATCTTGCTGTCAGCAAAATCAACTATAAGGAAGACGGTGAAGATCTGGCATTCTCCGGTGCGGATGTGAACGTCAAATTCGATAAAGAATTCAAAAATGTCAAAGGTAAAGGCAGCAGCAATGAACTGACTTACCGTAAAGGCGATCGCGAAAGCATCGTGATGAAAGGTCTGTCTTTTGACAGTGATGTTGCCAAATCCGGTGACAGCTACTTCTATCTGGGTGACCAGAATCTGAGCCTGAAAGAGTTAGCGGTTGTTAAGTACAGCGATACCGTTTCTCTGAAAGACCTGAAACTAAACGGCACATCCGGCAGCAAAGATAACAAACTGACTGCAGATATTGATTACAGCCTGGGTTCAATGAGCTACCGTGATGCCAATCTCGGTGCTATCAGCCTGAAAGGTTCTCTGAAAGATCTGGATGCCACTTCCGCAAATACACTAATGGCATCCCTGGAAGAGTACACCAAGCTGTCTGAATCTATGTACACCGAAGATTTCGACGATGCGAAGATGGAAGCACTGGATGAAAAAATGAAATCCAATGCACTGAGTCTGTTCAAATACAGTCCGTCATTCGCTATCGCGCCTCTGAGCTGGAAAAACAGCGGCGGTGAATCAAAAGTTAACCTGAACATGACCTTCAATGCACTGAATGAAGAGAGCTTTAAAGCACTGGAACATGCAGGCAGCTTTGATAAAGTTCTGCCGGTTCTGGTGAAAGAGTTCGGTTTCAATATGGATCTGTCCAAACCGATGCTGGCTGATCTCGTTGCATCTGCCATGCAGTCTCAGGGTATGGGCGCGAAAGAAGCCAAAGAACAGAGTGAGCAGGGTGTTACTCAGATGGCCAGCATGGGTGCCATGATGGAAGTCGTGAAAGTGACCGATAAAGCAATCACCATGGATCTGAAATACAGCAACAACAACATCGATTTCAACGGTAAGAAATATACCGTTGCAGAATTCCTGGAAAAATATGACCAGTACGGCGTACTGAGTGATGACAGCAGTGACGACGAAAGTTACGAGGAAGAAACAATCGAAATGGATCCTAACGGTGACGCAGTGACGTTCGGTGAAGAAGCAGTGACTTTCGGTGAAGAGCCGGCTGCTGATACTGCGGCACCTGCTGCGCAGTAATTTCACACTGTTATTATCTGTTGATCAGACAAAAGCCAGTCGTCAGACTGGCTTTTTATCATCTGAGGAATACCGCAATGATTAACCGCTCACTCCCCCTGACCGACCTGCACCGCCATCTCGATGGTAATATCCGCCTGTCCACCATTTTGGATCTTGCCCGTCAGCACAACCTGCCGCTGCCCGCTTATGAAACCGAAGCACTGCGCCCGTATGTACAGGTGATGAGCAATGAACCGGACCTGGTGCAATTTCTGAGCAAACTGGACTGGGGTGTTTCCGTGCTGGCCGACCTTGATGCCTGCCGCCGTGTTGCTGCCGAAAACGTGCAGGATGCCGCCAGTGCCGGGCTGGATTACGCAGAACTGCGCTTTTCCCCTTATTATATGGCAATGAAACACCATCTGCCTGTTGATGGCGTGGTGGAAGCCGTACTGGATGGTATCGCATCCGAAGTCCGTAACAGCCCGGTACGGATTAATATGATTGGTATTCTGAGCCGCACATTCGGCACTGACGCCTGTCATCAGGAACTGAATGCCCTGCTCGCTCATCATGAGCATATTGTGGCGCTGGATATTGCCGGTGACGAATCCGGTTATCCGGGCGATTTATTTACCGATCACTTCCGCAAAGCCCGTGATGTGAACTGGGCTATTACCGCCCATGCAGGGGAAGCTGCCGGTGCTGCCAGCATCTGGCAGGCGATCCGCGACCTTGGTGCACAGCGTATCGGTCACGGCGTGATGGCGATTGACGACCCGGCGCTGATGGATTATCTGGCTGAACACCGAATCGGAATGGAATCCTGCCTGACTTCCAATATTCAGACCAGCACCGTACCGTCACTGGCTGCACACCCGCTGAAACAATTCCTGGCGCACGGCATTGCCGCTACCATCAATACTGATGATCCGGCAGTTGAAGGTATTGAAATTGCCCGTGGGTACAATGTTGCTGCACCGGCTGCCGGTCTGACCCGCGCGGAAATTGAACAGGCGCAAATCAACGGGCTGGAAATTGCCTTTTTATCTGCGGAAGAAAAAGCGGCACTGAGAGACAGGGCAGCTAAACGCGGTCAGTAAGCGCCGGCCTGCCAAACAGTGTCTATTTAATAAAGCGGAATCCCCCCGGAAGCCGGATATTGACCCCGGGGGTTCCCATCCGCAGCGTTCCCACACGTTCCCCTGATTGGTGTATACTTTTCTTTGCAGCCTCAACGGCTGCTTAACCTAAACAGGAGAATATCATGAACACATCATTGTTCAGTAAGACCCCGACGGTCACGGTTCTCAACAATCGTGGTCTGACCATTCTCAACGTTGCGTACCACCGCCACCCTGAGTCACCGGATGTCACCACGGAACGCATCACCCGCCACCAGTACGATACCCGGGGCTTTCTGACGCAGAGCGCCGACCCGCGCCTGGCCGGGGCCGGGCTGGCAAACTTCACATACCGGACAGATCTGCGCGGAAACGTCCTGCGTAAACAAGGGGCAGACAACGGTACCACCGTCAGCCTGAACGATGTTGCCGGACGCCCCTTTATGACGGTCAGTAACATCGGTACTGCAGGGAATGGTTCGGATGACCGGCATCAGGCCGTAACACGCACCTGGCAGTATGAAGATGTCTCCCGGGCCGGGCGTCCGTTAAGCATTACCGAGCAGGTAAACGGCGGATCCGCCCGCATCACGGAGCGTTTCGTCTACGCCGGTAATACAGATTCAGAGAAGGCGCTGAACCTGGCCGGTCAGCTTGTCAGTCACTACGATACCGCCGGACTGGTGCAGACCGACAGCATTGCCCTGACCGGTGTGCCGCTCTCTGTCACCCGGCGGCTGCTGAAGAATGCGGATAACGCTGACACGGTGGCTGACTGGCAGGGAGAAAATGCAGCGGTCTGGAACAGCCTGCTGGACAATGACGCCCGGACCACTCTGACCACCGCGGATACCACCGGCTCCGTGCTGACCACCACCGATGCACAGGGCAATATGCAGCGGATGGCGTACGATGTGGCAGGCCTGCTGTCAGGCAGCTGGCTGACGCTGAAGGACAGTTCTGAAAAGGTTATCGTCGCTTCCCTGACGTACTCGGCTGCCGGACAGAAATTGCGTGAAGAGCACGGCAACGGTGTGATAACCACATACTCGTACGAACCGGAAACGCAACGCCTGAACGGTATTAAAACGGAACGCCCGGCCGGCCATGCCGCCGGACTGAAGATACTGCAGGATCTGCGCTATGAATATGACCCGGTGGGTAACGTTCTGAAAGTCACCAATGACGCCGAAGAAACCCGTTTCTGGCGCAATCAGAAAGTGGTACCGGAGAACACATACGCCTACGACAGCCTGTACCAGCTGATCAGCGCCACCGGGCGTGAAATGGCAAATGCCGGTCAGCAGGGCTGCGGACTACCACCGCTGACCGCTCCCCTCCCCGCAGACAGCAGCACTTATACGAACTATACCCGCACATATACCTACGACACCGCCGGTAATCTGACGCAGATAAGCCACCGCGCACCGGCGACAAACAACAACTACACAACAAAAATCACCATAAGCAACCGAAGCAACCGGGGCGTACTGAGCACTCTGACGGAAAATCCGGCAGCCGTGGATGCGCTGTTCACCACAGGCGGTCAGCAGAAACAATTGCAGCCGGGACAGAGCCTGACCTGGACACCGCGCAACACGCTGCTGAAGGTGACACCGGTCGTGCGGAGCGGAGACGCAGATGACAGCGAAATCTACCGCTATGATGCGGGCAGCCTGCGTATCCTGAAAGTCAGCAGGCAGAAAACCGGCGGCAGTATACAGACGCAACGGGTGCAATATCTGCCGGGTCTGGAGCTGCGCACAACAAAAACCGGCGATACACAAACAGAGAGCCTGCAGGTGATTATCGCGGGTGACACGGGGCAGATACGCCTTCTGCACCGGGAGAGTGGCGATGACCAGATGCGCTGGAGCTACGATAACCTGATCGGCAGCAGTGGCCTGGAGCTGGATAGTGAGGGAAACATTATCAGCATGGAAGAGTACTACCCGTACGGCGGCACCGCCGTGTGGACTGCCCGCAGCGTCGCGGAAGCGGAGTACAAAACTGTGCGCTACTCAGGCAGGGAACGGGATGCCACCGGACTGTACTACTATGGTTACCGGTACTACCAGCCGTGGGCCGGAAGATGGCTGAGTGCGGATCCTGCGGGAATTATGGACGGACTGAATCTGTTCAGAATGGTACGGAATAATCCTCTGCGATTTTTTGATACCAACGGATTGGCGCCCAGTGATGACAAATCTCAGCAGGCGCTCGGCAGACCTTATATTAAAGACGCTAAAAATTTAGCGGCGGAACAATTATCAGCTGCTGAGAAATTTTTGAATAATGCATCTAATAATGACGTTGCGTTAGATATCTATAAGACATTTTTCGGGCAGCATATGGGAGAAGAAAAACTGGGTATATGGAAGACACAAATAAAAAATGTGTCAGAGGGAATAAACAAACTGGATACGAAAAGAAATGTCCGGTATTCACCGCTGAAGATAACCGCATCCGGAGAGAAATCAGAGACGGTGGCAGCCGAAGCCAATATGCAGGCATTTCAGCGCGGGGAAAAAATTTACATAGATGCTTATACTGGTGTACTGGATAAAGTCAAAAAAAATGAATCACTGGGTGTTGATCATTTAGCGCATATCTTAATTCATGAAATGTCTCACCTCCGCCTGGACACGGAAGATATGGCGTATATCGGGGTGGCGAAAAATGAGGAGTATCATGATTTAAATTCTATGCTCGCCCTTCTTGAACCAGAAAAACTACAGACCGGCAGAGGAGAGCCTGAAGAAACGGACAAACAACGACGTGCCCGGGGAAGTCTGGACGCGGTGAGAAATGCAGACTCTTTTACAACAGCAACCCGTTATCTTGCTTATACTGCAAAAAATGCTGATTTCTATCGTCATTTTGCCGGGCAGAAAAAAACGTTCAAACCCGGTTCGCCGTCTCTTATCACGAGTCCGCGCTGGAGGTGAGTGTCATTGATTAACACGATACAGGCTATCATAGTGTTTATACAGACTGTATTGTCGTTAAAACCCGCCGGGATGGCAGTGTGATAAACAAGGCTGTTTTCTTTATACCGGGCGGTCAGACAGCGCTGCCCGGTATTTCTCATCACCAGCTCCCGGAAGCACCGCCGCCACCGCTGCTGCCACCTCCGCCCCCGGAAGACCCGCTGCTTCCGGAACTGCCGCCGGAGCTACTGTAACTGCCACTATCAGAACCGGATGAATATCCGCTTCCGGCACCGGCTGTAACACCGGTTAGTTTCCGTATTTCCGCTTCCTGAATCCGGTATCCGGGAATTAATACATATAATATAAAACACAGAAACAGTGAGCCAAATACATTAAGAAAAACGAGGATCATTATACTGATAGGCAGTGCATTCGTATCAGGTTTCCCGTCTGTCAGAGCCCGGACCAGTATAAAAATCAAGACTGAATAAAATAGCACGCTCATCGTATGGCCGAGCGGTGTCGGGAATATATATTTATGCTGCAAAAATGCCGTCAGACGTTTCTGAGTAAGGTTTATCAGCCGCTCAGGCTGACGTTTCTTCTTGTTTTTGGATTTTGCATATTCCTTTCTCAGATATTCAATATCGTTAAGAACCTTCTTTTCTATTCTTCTTTTGCGGCGGGATGTCCCGATAAATAATGACCAGAGATACACCGTAATAAAGGTCAGAAGATAAATAATCGTCAGTCGTTTGAGTTTTAATGCTTCTATTCCGGATGTCCCTGATTTGATATATTCCGGCTCATTCCCGCTGATAATATCAATGGCATCGGCCACACCCGCTTCAATACCGGCGAAATAATTACCTTTTTTAAATTCAGGCGTGATGCGGTGACGGATAATACGGCCTGCGGAGACATCCGGCAGAATACCTTCCAGGCCGTAACCGACCTCAAAACGCAGATTACGGTCATTCACCGCCACGACCAGCAGCAGACCATTATTCTGACCTTTACGACCGATTTTCCAGGTATTAAACGCACGGTGTGCGAATGTTTCAATACTTTCCCCGCCGGTTGACGGCACAATAAACACCACAAACTGACTGCCGTCATTGCGGCTCAGTTCGTACTCAGTGAGTTGCCGGTTAAGCTGTGCGAATTGCGGGCCGGTCAGAAGACCGGCGCTGTCAATAACCCGCGCCCGTTTCAGTTCCGGCAGTTGCTGCACATCCGCACGGGCAAAGAAACTGACAAAAAGAAGCACAAGGCATCCTGCCATAATCCTGCCCATCATGACTCCTGTGAATGTTCTTTTCCCTGTCGCGCATAGCGCGCCGCCATCACCGCGCACACCATCAGCTGGATCTGATGAAACAACATCAGCGGCAGCACCAGAATACCGACTACCGCAGGCGGGAACATTACGTTTGCCATCGGTACGCCGTTTGCCAGGCTTTTCTTCGAACCGCAGAAGACAATCGTGATTTCATCAGCCTTATTAAAACCCAGTGCCCGCGCACCGTACACGTTGATCACTAATACAATCGCCAGCAGCCCGCACGATACCACGGCAATCTGCAGAATAGACATTGCATCAATCTGCTGCCAGATCCCTTCGGCAACCGCTTCGCTGAAAGCGACATACACCACCAGTAGAATAGAGGTGCGGTCTGTTTTATTGATGATTTTTTTATTGCGATCCACCCACTTGCCGATCAGCGGGCGGGAAAGGTGCCCGACCACAAACGGCAGCATCAGCTGCAATAAAATAGAACGGATAGCCCCCAGGGTATCCAGATCATGTGCGCCCTGCGTTTCCATCATAAAACCGATAATCACCGGTGATAAGAACACACCAAGAATACTGGAGGCAGATGCACTGCAAATCGCCGCCGCCACATTACCGCCCGCGACAGAGGTAAAGGCGATAGCAGATTGTACTGTCGCCGGTAAGGCACATAAGTATAAGAAACCCATGTAAATGGTCGGAGACATCCATTCCGGCACCAGAAACTGCAAACCCAGCCCCAGCAGCGGGAAAAGGATAAAGGTACTGGAGAATACCATCAGATGCAGACGCCAGTGCCCCATCCCCGTCACAATCGCTTCCCGCGAGAGTTTTGCGCCGTGGAAGAAGAACAATAACGCAATCGCGGCGGTGGTCAGATAGCGGAATCCGGTCGCCACATTGCCGGTTGCCGGAAAGAGTGACGCCAAAATAACAACCGTGATCATTATGACCAGGAACGGATCTAACCGCAGTTTCTGCCACCAGTTTGTCATGCGTTATCCACTTTTGTCTGCATTAAAATTAAACGATAGTCTGTTACAGTGTAACTGTTCGTCCGGTTTTGTGAGATTCCATACCGGCCTCAATAATGCGGATGACTTCCGCCCCTTCCTGCGCAGTCACCGGGTTCGGGCCATTATTGATAATCGCCTCTGCCACTTCCGCGTAATAGCGACCATAGTGCCCGGCTTTGTTCGGATACGTTTCTGTAATAACTTCAATACCATCCGGTGACAGGCTCAGTTCCCCGTCGCGGCTGTCATGCCCCCAGTTGACACCGACCGGCATCTGCCCTGCTTTCAGTGCATTCTCCTGCGGATCCAGCCCGTACTTCACATAGCTGCCTTTCATACCGTGAACGATATACACCGGGGATTCCGCTGCCGCGACTGTGGTGGCATGCAGTACGACTTTGACATCCGGATAGTGCAGTTGTGCATGGAAATAATCCACTGCTTCCGATCCCGGACGTATCATACCCAGGTCGGCGGTGATCGCCGTTGGTTTGCCGAAAAACTGCAGTGCCTGGTCAATCAGATGAGAGCCCAGGTCATACCAGATACCACTGCCCAACGCAGCTGCTTCACGCCAGCGTTTTTGCGGCTGCGGGCGGTAACGGTCAAAGTGGACTTCAAAATATTTGATATCCCCGAGTTTTTTACTGTCAAACAGGGATTTGAGCGTCAGATATCCGGAGTCAAAACGGCGGTTATGATAGACAGACAACACCAGCCCGGCATCATCCGCCTGTTTTGCCAGGGTAAATGCTTCTTCCGATGTCAGGGTAAAGGGTTTATCCACCACCACGTGCTTACCGGCCGCCAGCGCCATCCGCGCCAGCGGGAAATGGGTGTCATTCGGGGTCGGGATCACGACGAGGTCAATGGCCGGATCAGCAAAAATAGCTTCCGGCGTGGCGACAACCTGCACATCCGGATAATCCGCGTGCACCTTGGCGGCATCACTGCTCGCGACTTTCGCCAGTTCCATGTTGGCATTATTGACAATAAACGGTGCATGGAATGTTTTTCCGGCAAAACCGTATCCGATCAGGCCCACTTTCAGTATTTTCGTCATCACTCCCTCCGGGGGATTGTCATGTTAACGGATAAAAACATGCTTTCAGAATCTGTCATCCTCCTGAAAAGTACCACTAACTGATTCCGTGACGCAAATACTGTGCCCGGTTTTCGTCAGTTTTGCCGCTTTTTCATTCTGATACACACAGTTATCCGCGCTTTCACACAATCCCGATAACCCCGGATGCCCGGGGATTGCTATTATTCACCCCGCTTACCGGGGATCCCGGTTTTTTATGTGCTTTATTTGACTGTTTTGAATGACTCGCTTTGGGCATTGTAATGGCTGACTACTTATTACTTTTTGTCGGGACGGTGCTGGTTAACAACTTCGTACTCGTCAAATTCTTAGGATTATGCCCCTTTATGGGTGTGTCCAAAAAACTGGAAACCGCGATTGGCATGGGGTTTGCGACCACATTTGTGATGACGCTCGCCTCGGTCTGCTCGTGGCTGATGGATACCTTTATCCTGATCCCGCTGGATATTCTCTATCTGCGCACACTGAGCTTTATCCTGGTGATCGCCGTGGTGGTGCAGTTCACCGAAATGGTGGTGCGTAAAACCAGCCCGGCACTCTACCGGCTGCTCGGG
>OCAE01001446.1_pt1 | contig 10735 bp, 6 predicted proteins | sample 1495581 | NCBI WGS metagenome assembly OCAE01 (sample SAMEA2580278, study PRJEB22360) | human gut metagenome | biome: human gut; feature: human-associated habitat; material: faeces | place: Denmark | collected 2008/2010 | reverse complement strand
GGGATAAAGCCCCCCCGCCCCCGCAGACGGCGGGGCTACCCGCCGCTACGACGGCAATGATCGGCCCATGCCCCATATCCAGGGCCACCTGGGCGCCAATGATGGAAAAGACGACCAGGCCTAAGGCATCCAGTACCAGGAACACCTTGCGCAGATAGGGCATGACGGGAGCCACAATAGTCGTTAAGACCGCCGCCGTGGCGACAATAATTACGTATTCGGGATGTTTAACCCAACCCAGAGGATAGTGCCCGAGCAGAATATCGCGGACAGAGCCGCCGCCGATGGCCGTCGCGGTGGCAATGATGATAACGCCGAATGTATCCATCCGACGGCGACCCGCAGCCAGCGCACCGGTCATGGCTTCGGCAGTGATTCCTATCAGGTACAAAACATGTAACAGCATGACTCCCCCCAGTATTTAGGGGACAAAGAGTAACGACTTGCACTCATCGTCACGATTGAGATTTTCTAAGGCGAGTAATTTTTAATAATGTGAGGTAATGCGAAATTACTGTTTTGATGAAGTGATATGGGGTGTGATGATTTTTTCGTCAGTAAAATGGATAAGAAAAACTAACCTGAAGATGTGTGCGAGTCAGCGAGACTTGCGAAAAAACGTAGCACCGCCATCGACTGACGGGCTACGCGGAATGGATCTGAATATTGAGTGATGGCTTATTTATATTGATTTTATTGGGTTTTTATTAATCCATCTTTGGGGTAAGTACACGCTTAAGTACACGGAATGGAAGGGTGCTCAAGGAGTTGAGCTACAATTGTTCACAGGCTCCCGTAAATATTTCGTGATAGATTTATGCCTAATTGAGAATGAACTCACCACCATCAGCAGCTTGCTGCTGAACAAAGTCCCATTTAGCAACAAAAGGCTCTATATCAATTTGCTCTAGTGCAGAAAATAATTTCTGATACCAAAATGCCCATTCTTTTCGCTTTAAAGTATCAGCATTTTTAGGTCGGGCTTTGTCACTTATTCTGCTTACAAGATGAGCTGAATCTATTGGATTAATTTCATCTTCGATAATTGCTTCCAGAGAGCGAAATTTACCTTCAACTCGACTACGAATTTCGTAGACTTCATCCCATGTATTTAACTTGTCCAGTAACGTAGCGTCTTGTGTGTTCCATTTAACCTTAATAGTAGGTTCTGGATCACGAAGGTGGTCGATTTCAATGTTAATAAAATCTTTGGCTTCTTCGTTGTATGGATAAAACGCCAAGCGATTCGTTCCATCGGAATGTTGAAACAGATCCTTTGCCTTTTTCGCATCTTGATTACAAACATCACATAGCGGGATTAGATTATCTGGATGTACAGCAAAAATAGGGTATTTTGATTTACATAACTGATGATCATAGTCTGCACGCCACTGGTCACCATCTGTCACCTCAGCTCTGAAAGCCGCAAGCTCTTTCATTCCGCAAGCTTTACAAATATTCCCGTTTACTTCTTGCGCTCGGAATGCATTAAAGTGTGCCGTGATATCAGTACCGTTAGATGCTCCTACAACTGGGGCAAGGCCTTTTGTTGCGCAGTAAAGATGGGTTGCTACTTGCTTTAGGTTATTTAGGCATCGTGCAGGCAAAAACGCCAAGAGCTCTCGGATTGGGTTGTTGAAAAAAACTCGCATATCTTGCTGATGATACATTACTTCGTACAATTGCTGTTTAGTTGCTTCACCTGAATCATTTAAGGCGGTGAATAATTTTTCAAACTTATCTCTGGTTAAGTCGTTCCTAGCGCTGGCATCGTTCTCTCTGGCGTTGTCCCAGCATGCTTGCCCAACGGCGCCGTCAGTAAATAACGCTCGGTTAAACGTATTTGCATTTACAGCTTGCTCTAGAAAATGTAAAAGCTCTGCATTCAGCAATCTAAATATCTCAAATCGAGGTGTATTATCTGTCAGTCGAAACAACATTACTTGCTTAGCTTCCTTATCAGATAGGCTTTTTCAGCCGATAACCCAAGGTTTTTTTCGATCCAATCCTTGGCATGGTCATCCCCTTGCTGTAACTGTTGACGAATTTCGTCTATAACGCTTTGTGATATCAGAGAACGCAGTTCAAATAAGCCCTTAATCAACACATCAAATGACGCACCATAAGTCTCATTTTGTGCCATTCTCATATCGATTAGCCCGTTATCATTTCGATGGAACTGATAAACATTATTTCTTTTTAGAGAAGAGACCATAAAGGGCGAGTGCGTTGAAATAAATAATTGTGCTTTTTGATTGTCCACGCCTATTATGCTTTCAATAAACGCGTGAAAGTAAGTTCGCCAAGATGGGTTTAGGTGTGTTTCTGGTTCATCCAGTAAAAACAAAGCCCTGTTGTCTTTGTAAATCGAAGCCATGGATAAAATTTGAATGAGCTGAGCTTCACCGTCGGATAAATCATCAAATTCAATACATTGCTGGCCATCCGTTAACTTGAGAGACCGAACATGAATGGGCGACTTCCAATTTTGCGGTCTTTTTGCCGTACCTTTGAAATCGTCTTGTCTAAGTTGGCGTTTTGTCTCACCCTGCCAAAAGTCGGTGCCAAGCAGTTGCAAGCGGTAGAGTTTCTCGAACAAAATTTGCGGAGTGAAAAAACTACTCTCAAGAATGTCCTGCACATCATGGGCACTAAAATCTATGGTGATTTCACCCGCCAAATAGTCCAGTTCAAACTGGTTAAAAAACTCTTCTGAGGTTTTGCTTACTCCCGGTAGCGGTTGAAAATTATGTGGCTGTACGCCATGTAAGCACTCGATTAATCTGGCAATATCCAGCAATGCGCCAGCATCGTGGGTGAACTTGCGTAAGTCATAACGAAGCGTAACTGAATGAATTTTATTAAAGCGCTGTTTTTCTTGCCATATAGCCTTCTGCTGTAGATCTGGCATCATTCCCATACTTGCCAGCATTAATGCCGTCGTGTCCTGATCAAAATACTTAAGGCGGGGCAGCGCCGTTGGCCTCAAACCAATATCTGCGTTATCGGACAGTGAGGATCCTTCAGGTAAAGCTGGAAACAAAGCTGGGTATCGAGTTTGGTAATAGTGATAGGCTTTCCTGACTTGGCGGTCGTGCAATTCAATACTTGCTTCGGTTAGGTGCTTACCTTCTTTACTTTTGACTTCATTAATAGATGCTAACCGCTGCTCCCATGCGCGTTTGACATTCATCACATCCAAATATTGAACCGCATTCTTCATGAAGGCACGCTGTAGGTTTTCGTTTAAACCAGATGAATAGCCAATTATTTGACTGGGTAGAATTTCATCTTCAACAGCTGAATTTTCACGAGCGTCGATATCGATTAATGCGCCATCGCGATAGAGAGTCACAACACCCTTTTGTTCGATACTGATTGAGTAAGTACTTTCCTGGGTCTCTGAATCGTAAGCCTGATTGCTGTAGCAAAGCTCAAGCGCCAACGCAGGGAACCAGTTGCGACACTTAAAATCACGACGCAGATACCGCTCCAAATAGCTGAAGGTTTCGGCAATCAGTTCCAGTAGCTGAGATTTACCTGAGCCATTCAGGCCGATAAAGGCAATAATATTGCCCTGAGCAGAATCAAAATTAAACGTTTGATCTTTTAAACTCTTGTATTGCCCATTCAGTCTCAGTGATAGCAAACGCATTAGGCTTCCTTTCTTGCTCGTGTTTTCCTAACAGCTGGTTTTTTATTAGAGCGCGCCTCTCGCTCGGCTTTAATTCTTTCCAGCAAGGCTTCGGCGCTGTTTTCACCAGTGATTAGCTCTGGGTTGGCAGCACGCCAGTTAGCGGTGAGCTCACCCCGGAAGGCTTTGGCCAAGATGGATTGGGTCAGGTTGTTGACACGCTCCAGTGCTGCGTTGGCTTTTTGCTCGACACTGTCAGCAAAAGCGAACAGCTCTTCGACGCGACGGACGATTTCGGCTTGCTCTTCGATAGGGGGGGTAGGCACTGGTATTCTACTTAAATCTTTCTGGTTGATTTTTGGCAAAACTGAACGGCTTTCTGCATTTGAAGCCCACTCTGTAAATTCAGAAGTTAACATCCAGTGAAACAAAAACTGTATATTAATTCGGCTATTTACTGGATACATATCAGCACTACATAAACCATCAAACTCAGCAATGGTAACTTTTGCAAGGTATGGCCGTATCTTGGAATAAATAATTTGTCCTTTGGTGAATCGGTGTTTGGCACTAGTTACACCATCTGCTAAGACAGTTTGAAAATTTGATACAACACCAGTCCAAGATTCAATGTGGTTAGGGGCGATATGAATAGCTTCAGGATTATCGAATGGACTAACAAGGTTCGATGCAATATCTGCTACCTGATCAAATCTAAGCCACTGCCAATTTGTTGGCAGGATTGGTAGTGCTGTCCCTCTAAATTCGATTAGTTCTGGTTCATCCGTAAACTTATCCTGCTTTTGGTCACAGGCCTTGCGCCACTCCCCCGTCAACTTCCCACTCACCGCCGCAGCAAGGACGGATTGCCGAAAGGTTTTTAGGATCTTGGGAATGCGCTCGAGGCGGGCTTTGGTAGTTTCCACTTGTGTCAGCAGGGTGTCGAGTTTGTCGGCGATGGCTTTTTGTTCGGCCAAAGGAGGGATAGAAAGTACTATTTCTTCAATGTCACCTTTTCTTACCGACGGAACAGTAGTTGAACGAGAAATATCGCTTAGATCAACAGTCCGCATAAAGCTATATATAAATCTGTTTGATTCTTTTATATCTGGTAAAGCCGCCATGACATTATTATCAGCTAATCCGGGCTTAAGAACAAAAGCTCTTCGGTTTAATTTGACTGCTTCACCAATTTTTGCGAACAGCGTAGTTCCTATAGGGAAAACTTCACCTTTAAGTTCGACAGCCTCTTCTCTATCAACATAGTGGCCAGCGGTATCGAGGTATCCGGTATTTGTCGTAACCGCCTTAGAGACGTCGCTAACTTTATAAACTGGATAATCTCCTGTAGATTTTCCTTGAAATTTTTTTGGAAATCCAACACCGCTGGATACTCTAATGAGCTCACCGAGTTTTCCTTCTATCCAGCCTTCTGGTAGGTCTTTGATATTCATCAATTCGCCCCTTCCAATGCCGCCAGTAGCTCGTTAATTTCACTTAACGCAGCGGTTAACTCGTCTTTCGCTTCGTGCGCCAATACTTCCGGATCTGGCAAGTCGGCGGCATCGATGCTGTCTTTGTCTTTGAGCCAGCTAATATCCAATGAGTCGCCTTTAGTATTGGCAATCCATTCACGGCTAAAGCAGCGCCAGCGGGAGTGCGCCAGGCGTTCATCGACACCCTGATTTTCTTCCACCGCGTCTTCATCGACTTCGATCTCTTGCGCGCCAAAGCTGTATTCCCCTTCGGTACGCTTGCTGGTGCCGTCAGAGGTATCGCCAAACACTTTCTCGAATGCGCCGAGGTGCGGATCTGTGCCAAAGTCTTCGGCGGCAAAACCAATACCTGAATCACCAAAGGGGGTACGTTTCCCAAAGCTGGGCATATTAGTACGCAGGTCGTACACCCAAACGTTTTCAGTACAGTTCTCTTGCTGGTGTTTGTCTTTGACAGTTCCTTTGGTGAAAAACAGCACGTTGGTTTTAACGCCTTGCGCGTAAAAAATACCGGTAGGCAGGCGCAAAATGGTGTGCAGGTTGCACTTGTTCATAAGGTCGCGGCGTACGTCAGTACCCACGCCGGCTTCAAATAAAACGTTATCCGGCAAGACCACGGCGGCACGGCCACCGGGTTTGAGATTGCGATAGATGTGTTGTAAAAATGCCAGTTGTTTGTTGCTGGTTTTATAGGTAAGGTCATCACGGGTGTTAGACGCTTCGCCGCCTTTGCTGGTCCCAAACGGCGGATTGGCCAGAATAATGTCGGCCTGTTTTAACGCTTTACCCGCTTCGCCCAGTGCATTGCCCAAATGCACGACGCCTTCGTCATCACCTTCCATGCCATGCAATAAGCAGTTCATTAAGGCTAAGCGGCGTGTATTGGGCACCAGTTCGATGCCGACAAACGCTTTATTCTTCTGGAAGGCCGCATCCTTGGCTGACAGTTCCAGATAATCGTCGGTTTGTTCGCGCATATATTGGTCGGCTGCGACTAAAAAGCCAGCAGTACCAGCGGCGGGGTCTTGTATTACTTCACCAATTTGTGGCTTGATGCAGCGCACCATACTGTTAATTAACGCGCGCGGGGTGAAGTATTGTCCCGCACCAGATTTAGTCTCAGAGGCATTCTTTTCCAACAAACCTTCGTATAAATCTCCAAGGCCATCTTTCTGCGCACTAAACCAGTCGATTTGATCGAGGGTTTTGATCATTTGTTCTAAATGACGCGGTTCACGCAGTCGAGTTTGCGCATCGGCATAAATGGCGCTAATCAGTGGATCTTCGTGAACCTGAACTTCAATGGTTTTACCGGGTTCGTTCGGATCGGCTTCGGTGCGCTTACCCGTAGATAAGGCTAATAAGATGGCTTTGTAATCATTGAGTAAGTTAATGCCGGATTTGGCGTTAATGTCCGTCCAGCGGCAGCCTTCCGGCAGCGGGTGTGTTTTTAAGGTGCCAGCTTCGGTATTTTCGTGCACCATTTTAATAAACAACAATAGCACTAACTCGGTGACGTAATCGCTGTAGTTAATGCCGTCATCACGCAGTACGTCACACAGGTTCCAGAGTTTTTGTACGATATCGTTATTGGTCATGGTTGTCTCTTTACTAAATTTTTATGTATGTAATGATCTCAAGCTCGTTTTGGCGGCCAAATGGCATCGCTGAGCTCATCTAATATGGTATCCAGTTGATTACCAAGTATTTTGTTCAGTTGTTTGGCACCACCCTGTTCGCCAAAGCGACTGTTTACGAAATCACGGTCGATAATGACTTCGTGTATCAGTTGTTTTGCCAGCCGTTCCAGCCATTTGCGTTGGGCGGGCAGCCAGTTGTGGCTTTGATAAATGCGCTGCATGGCCTGTGCGACCCGTTGCTCAAAAGGAATCAGTGGTTCACCTAGGGCGGCCCGGCGGATATGGCCGATGATGCTGGCGGCAATATCCTGATTGGTTTGATTGCGCACTGCGGTTTGCAATTTAGCTTCAGAGTAGCCGGCACCATCCAGCAGAAGTTTGATCTCTTTTAACTGCTCGCGGGTCAGATCGCGGGGTTTGTTGACCACCACTGACAGCGCGGCGCTTTGGTTGATTTGTTCTTTTATGAACTGGTTGAAGCTGTCCAGGTAATCTTCTGGTTTTTGATGTACGCCATAGCTTTGCGTCCGTTCACATAGCCTATCAACGTGCTCAGAAATCACCGGTTGGCGTTCACTGCCCAGGAGATGATTCACTTCTGCTAATTGGTTAACCAAGCCACTGTGTTGCACTATAAAGGCTGCGGCTTGTTTGGGCCCGAGCTCATGCAGATGTCTGTGCAGGCTTTTAGGCTCTACTCCCCATAAGCTTTGTAACTCATTAAGTTTTTGCTTCAGCACCGGTTTGTTTTCGGCTTTTTTCTCGGCTTTACGCAGCACGCGCATAACTTTTTGACTGAGCTGGCTGAGGACAACGTCTGCATGGCTTTGTCCCGGTATATCACCGGGGGCATTGAGTGCTCGTTCCAGTTGCTCTGGGGTGGTCATTTCTGCAACCAACTGCGCCAGCGTGATGTTTGGGTCTTTCACCAGCGGCTTCATGGTATTGATGTCAGCCAGTGCGGCATAAATATCCACGGGGTCGTAGATGCGGAACACGGTTTTACCGATTTCATCACAACGGCGTGTGGCGCGACCAATCATTTGCTCATACAAAATCCGCGATTTTACCCGGCGCATAAAGACCAGATTGCATATTTTAGGTACGTCGATACCGGTGGTGAGCAGATCGACAGTAATGGCAATGTTTGGGTAGCGTTCGTTTTTATACTGGCGGATAAGCTGTGCCACTTTGTCGCTTTGACCAGTAATCTTAGCTACGGCGGCCTGATTGTATTCACCGTTATAAAGCGCTTTGAAGGCGTTATCCAATAAGCGTTTAACCATGTCGGCATGCAAATCGGTAGCGCAGAAAATGAGGGTTTTCTCATCGCTAAAGGGGTCGAGTTCCTGAACCAGTTGTTCGCAGATCACGCGGTTGAAGTTTTCGTTAATCACCCTGCGGTTGAAGGCCTCCACCTCAAAATTCAGTTCATCATCCAGTTCCGCACTTTGCACTTCGCCGGTTTGCGTATTGATCGTGCTGACTTTTTCGCCTTTGGCAAAGGTAATACCGTTCTGAGTGAGCAGGGTTTCATAGCGAATGGGCGGCTCGTGGTCGATTAACCAGTCGTCAGCGACGGCCTCCCGATACGAATAGGTGTAAATCGGTTTGCCGAAAATCTCGCTGGTGTGCTTTGCCGGCGTGGCGGTTAGGCCAATTTTTACGGCGTCAAAATACTCCAGTACTCGGCGATAACTGGAGAGATATTGGCTGGTATCACGGATGGCCAGTTCGCCTTCGGTCATTTCCTGATCCAGAGTATAGCCCCGGTGAGCTTCGTCGATAATGATGCAATCGAATTGGTCTACAGGCGGTGGGTTATCGCTCATAAAGATGCGCTTCACCATGGCTTGTACTGTTGCTACCTGAACACGGGTTTCTGCCTCGGCAGCCATATCGCCAAGTTCTGCCACATTGTAGATTTTAGATAAGGTGTGGTTTTGTTCCAGCGGCGTTTCGCCAAAAGCATCAATCGCTTGCTGGCCCAGTGCGGTTCTGTCAACCAGAAACAAAATGCGCTTAAATCGCTCGGCTTTAAGGAATCGGTACATTAGGCCAATAATGGTGCGGGTTTTACCTGTGCCGGTGGCCATAGCCAGAAGCGCACTGCGTATTTCTCTGGCTAATGTGTTTTCCACGGCAATGATGGCTTTCTGCTGGTAATCACGCAACTTCAGATAGCCGAATGGCTCGGCTCTGAGTTTTTGTTGGGCATCTTCTTTACTGCGTTTGAGCAGATCGAGTAAACCGTCAGGTGTATGGAAACCAGGTAAAGCGCGCTTGGTATTGGCTGGGTCGCGCACATCACGAAACCACGTGCCGGATTGTTCAGCCAGTTGCGGTACATAAGGGCGACCGTTACAGGAGTAAACGAAGGGCACTTTATAGTGACTGTCGTTGTCATCCGGCCAGGCGATGGCCATCCCGGCCAGTTCCCAGCCATTTTGCATTGGAGGTGTTACGTCAAAGCCTTTACTGTAGCGTTCTGCCTGCGGGATTTTGCCTGCGACGTTGGTGTTTTCTCTCTTTGCTTCAACGACAGCGATAGGTGTGAGACCCGCAAATAAGACGTAATCCGCTCTGCCTTTTTCACCTTTATGTTCTGTCGGCCATTCGGCAATCGCGATGTTTTTTCCTTTTTCCGGTCTTGTCCCCTTTTTGAAGGTAAGGGTTTCACTATCGGTTTGCCAACCCGCTTCTGTTAATTGCTGATCAATCAGGATGCGGGTCAGGGTTTCATCTAACACAATGTGCTGTGTTGCTTTCTGAGTATTGTGGTTTAACTGTTGACGCTGTGAAGCCTGTACTTTTTCATCCTGATTAGCCAACTGAGCCTGAAGGGCCTTGATTTTAGCTTCGTAATCTTGCTGTTGTTGATTCAGAGCCTGTTCGTGTGCGGCAGCTTGCAGGGCCAACGTACGAGACTCTTCATCCATAGCGTGAGCTAATGCCTCATATTCATCCTTTTCTTTGGCAATGAGTTCATTGAGCCGCTGACTTGACCCGAGATCGAGATTGGCTTGCTGTAATTCATTTTTAAGCTGGGTAATTTCAGCTTGCAGTTTGCGTAGTTGTTCACTTGGGTCTGTAGGTGGAATGAAGGGACCAGGGTTGAAATGAGTGCCAGCTCTACCTAAAGACTGATGGAACCAAATTGCTAGCTTACGTGCGACGATTAGGCCGTTAATGGCTTCTTTATGCTGAGTTTTAAATTGGTGTGTAGCCTTATTACCCTCTACTCGCAATGTATGAAAGAGTTCTCTTACCACTGGTTCCAGTTTTAATTCGCGATTTATCTTGTAGAGCAGGTCGGCTTGTGTCGTTTGTTCGTCGAAAGGAATTCCCGTCAGAGCTGCCAGATGCTGGGCCAGTGCTTCGCCTAGCTGGCGAACCTTAATCAGCGTTGTATTTGGATCGCTGGCAAATGCCCGTTCAGCAGACAATGCGAGTTCAACGAATAGCGGATCATGTTCTGCAAGGAACTCAAAGTTACTGGTCTGGTTAGAGTATGTCATGATTCAGAAACTCCATTTCGCTTATCGAATGGCGCTGCCTGGCGTACTGCCTGGAACTCGCTCCAAAAGGTCACCCAACTGGCAATTGAACAGCTCACATAACTTATCGAGTGCTTCCAGATCCACCTTCTGTGCTGTCTCTTTGTAGAGCAAAGTCACCGTGGCGCGGCTGAGCCCAGTTTCTCTGGCAACATCAGCAATACGCATCTTGTGTTCACCCATCATGCGGGCGAGATGGCAGCGAATCATGGCTATGCCTCTAGCGTTTGATTTTAGAATTATTACAGTAGAATACCATGAATTTGGCATTTGAGTGGCATTTTGTAAGTTTAAGTTGAATTTTATAGATCAAAATGATGTTTTTGGGGCCTTGTGCTGGCATAGAGACATACTGAATCGCCACGGGTTTAACAGACACCTCGGAGTCATTTAAGATGACTTAAAGAG